>Ga0118677_10003956_pt1 | contig 27399 bp, 29 predicted proteins | sample AliMusrvi5mmetaG_FD_86154 | JGI IMG/M metagenome (GOLD analysis project Ga0118677, IMG submission 86154) | reverse complement strand
TGGCCCTGGTGGGCTGGCTGCGGCTGTTGTTGCAGCGCGACAGGGCGTGAAGGTGATCCTGGTGGAGCGGTACGGCTTTCTGGGAGGAATGGCGGCCTCCGGCGAAGTTCATCCTTTTATGATGAACCATGTAGATGGGACGACACTCGACCGTCCGATCTATGTGGAATGGCGTCAGGCGAGGCGAAAGTTCCCTGATGCCATTGCCAAAGTAAATTATTCGATCGATATTCATAACCCGAGTGGTAGCGGGACGGTGATCAGGGAGATGCCGCCGGTATGTTCCATTGGCCAGGCGGCGGGTATGGCGGCGGCGATGGCGTTGGCGGGTGGAATCAATCCGAACCAATTGGACGGCAAAGAAGTCCGGAGGCGACTGGTCGCGCTTGGAGCCCGGCTTTGAGTTCGGTTGGATGTAGTTAGTGACTGGCTTCTGATGATGTGATAAACCTACGCAAATTTGTAACGTAATCCGGGAGTGTATTTCATGAAGAATAGATCAGCAACAGTGGCGCGGAAAACGCGTGAGACCGATATCAAAGTTTCCGTCAATCTCGATGGCAGCGGGATCAGTAAAATTGAAATGGATATCCCGTTTCTGAGTCACATGCTGGAATTGTTTTCCAAGCATTCGCTGATTGATCTTTCCATAGTGGCCAAGGGAGATTTGGCTGTCGATTATCACCACACCGTTGAGGATCTCGGGCTGGTTCTTGGTGACGCGATGGATCAGGCGCTGGGTGATCGCAAGGGGATTGTGCGCTATGGTTCGGCTTATATCCCCATGGATGATGCCTTGAGCCGGGCGGTTGTGGATTTGGGTGGGCGTCCCTTTATGGTTTACGAAGTGGCCAACCGGACGCGCAAGATCCGTGATTTCGATCTGCTTCTGATCCGGGAGTTTTTCCAGGCCTTTACCGTCAAGGCCAGAATGAACCTGCACATTGCCCAGCTTTATGGAAAAGAACCCCATCATGCCTATGAGGCCATTTTCAAGGCGGTGGCCCGCGCCATGAGTGCTGCCTGCCAGAAGGATGCCCGCGTTAAAGGCGTGCCCTCAAGCAAAGGGGCCATCTAAGTTGAAAATTTATCCTGCCATTGATTTGAAGGACGGCAAATGTGTAAGGTTGCGCCAGGGCTCGGCGGCGGCAGTGACGGTCTATTCCGAGAATCCGGTGGCGATGGCGCGTCAATGGGATGAGGCCGGCGGTGATTGGTTGCATGTGGTGGATCTGGACGGAGCGTTTGCCGGACACCCCGTTCATCATGCAGTGATCAAGGCGATGGCGGCAGCCATTTCCATCCCCTTGGAATTGGGTGGAGGACTTCGTACTGATGCTGATATCCGCCAGATGCTTGAGGCGGGTGTGAGCCGGGTGATTCTGGGAACCCGTGCCTGTGCGGATCCTCAAGCGCTGGCCTCTTTGGTGAAAATGTTTGGGGATCGGATTGCCGTGGGAATTGATGCCCGTAATGGAAAAGTTCAAGTCAAAGGCTGGGTGGAGACCACTGATACGTTGGCGGTCGATCTTGCGGTGAAAGTATCAGCGGTGGGGGTGAGTACGATCATCTATACCGATACGGCCACCGACGGAATGTTGACGGGACCGAATCTCGAAGGTGTGCGTACCCTGTGCCGGGCGGTAAAGGCAAACGTCATTGCCTCGGGCGGGATTTCCAAGTGTGAGGATATCGCCGCGCTCGCGGCCTTGAAGCTTCCAAATCTTGATGGCGTCATTGTGGGGAAAGCCCTCTATGAAGGGGCGGTCACCATTCCCGCCATGCGGATGGCGGCGGGATCGGTTTCCGGCTCATGATGATTGAATCCAAATGCGAGCGACTTCCCTCCGGGATTCGTGTGGTGACGGCCCCCATGCCTCATGTTGAAAGTGTATCCATGGGGGTTTGGGTGGCGGCAGGGGGGCGTTGTGAGTCGGCGGCCCAGTCCGGGATCAGTCATTTTCTTGAGCATATCCTTTTCAAGGGAACCACCCGGCGTACGGCTCGCGAGATCTCGCAGGCCATTGAAGGGCGGGGCGGGGATATCAACGCCTTTACTCAGGAGGAGAACACCTGTTACTACGCCCGTGTCGCGGAGCCCCATGCTTGGCAGGCGTTGGATGTCCTGCTCGACATGATTAAGCATCCCCGTTTCTCACCGGTGGATATCAAAAAAGAGCGGGACGTCATTATTGAAGAAATTATGATGGTACGGGATCAGCCGCACCAGCAGGTGGAAGAAACACTGGGTGAGTTGATGTGGCTGAATCATCCACTGGGACGTCCCCTGGCAGGCACTTGTGAGACTGTTAAAGCCATTGGACGCGAAGAATTGCTGGCCTACAAAAGTCAGCATTATGTCCCTTCCAATATCGTCGTTGCTTTTGCGGGCAAGGTGGATCATGCCTCCTGTGTGGAGTACGTACAGACGGCGTTCCCGGAGAAGGGGGGCGCATTGCCGCAGCCTTTTGAACCTTTAGGGAAGGGCGTGAAACATAAACCGCTGGACGTGCTGGCAAAAGAAGTGGAACAGGTCCATATGGCGTTGGGTTTCCGCACTTTCGGGCGCAGGGATCCCCGTCGGTTTGCTTTGAAATTATTTAGCGTTATTCTGGGCGAGAACATGAGTTCACGCTTGTTTCAGGTGGTGCGTGAACAGTATGGACTGGCCTATGCGATTCAATGCGGGGGCCATCTGTTTCATGACACCGGTGGCTTTGTGATTACGGGTGGGCTGGACCGGGAACGGTTGGATCGGGCGATGGTGTTGATCGCCCGTGAGTTGCGCCGGATCAAAGAAAAGCCGGTCGGTAAGCGGGAATTGGAACGCGCCCGTGATTATTCCATCGGGCAGATTCAATTGGGATTGGAAAGTACGACCAGCCAGATGATGTGGATTGGCGAGCACATCCTAGCCTACGGTCGCGTGAAAGCCCCGGAAGAGGGGATTGAATCTTTGAAGAAAGTGACGGCGTCCGAGATCCAGCATTTAGCCGGCGAGATTTTACGTTCTGAGCAAGCCAGTCTCGCCATGGTCCTGTCGGATGCGGACGGTAGGACGAAAGGAAAACTGGTATCCTGGCTGGACACCTTTTAAGGAGATTATGAAACTCCATGGCAAAACGGCGTTAGTGACAGGAGGTGCGGTCAGAATTGGTCGGGCCATTTGTGAGGCACTGGCGGAGGAAGGGTGTAATGTCGTGATTCATTGCAGTCGCTCGATGCCTGCCGCGAAAGAACTTGCCCAGATGATCCAGGCGCGAGGCGTTAAGGCGTGGGTCGTGCGCGAGGCGATTGATTCCGAGGCCGATTGCCGTTCCCTGATTTCAGCTTCGCTCACGCAGGCCAAACATCTCGATATTCTGGTCAACAATGCTGCCATATTTCACAAAAATCAGCTGGCGACGGTAACGGAACGTAATTTGGGTATTGAGTTTGGTATCAATTTGTTTGTTCCGATTTGTCTGACACGTTTTTTTGCTGAAAAAGCTGATCAGGGTGCTGTGATCAATTTACTGGACCGGCGTATCAGGGCCAATGATATTGATTGTATTCCTTACTCCCTTTCCAAAAAAGCATTGGCGGCTTTCACGCAAGAGGCGGCCCTTGCATTGGCACCGGCCTTTACCGTGAATGCTGTGGCGCCGGGTGCCGTGTTGCCGCCTCCGGGCAAGGGGGCGAAGTACCTTTATGACCACGCGGGTAAGATTCCGCTGGAAAATCGAATTGCGCCTCAAGATGTGGCCGCTGGGGTGGTGGCGCTGTTGCGGCTTGAAGGCGTTACCGGGCAAACGCTATTTGTGGATGGTGGACAGCATTTGCTTGGGAACGGCGCGTGAATAAGAAGGATTGATGGATTATGAATTATAAAGTTTTACGTCAAGAGATCTGTGAGGCTAATCGTGATTTTCAAAAAAAAGGACTGACTTTTCTGGGTCGGGGCGAGGTCAGTGGATTTGACCGTGAACATTCAATCATGGTAGTGAAACCGGCGAGTATTTCTCATGACCGGTTGACACCCGATGATATGTTAGTGCTGGATTTTACGGGAACCCGTTTGGCAGGCGTTTTGGCGCCAGGGCCGGATGCCATCACCCATTTGTATCTTGCCCAGTCGTTTTTAGAAGTGAATGCCATTACCAGCAGTTACGGTCCTCATACCGTCATGTTTGCCCAGGCCATTCGCCCCATTCCCTGCCTGGGTTCCATTCATGCCGCCCATTTCAAGGGCGAAATTCCCGTGACGCGTATGTTGCGCAAACCGGAACTGGATCGCAGTTACGAGAAGAGTTTGGCGGCGGTGATTGTTGAACGTTTCGGGCGTATGGTTCATCTTGAGACCCCTGCGGTACTGGTCGCAAGCCATGGGGCGGTGTCCTGGGGCAAAACGGCGGAGGATGCCGTTCTCAAATCCTTGGCGGTTGAAGAATTGGCCCGGATCGCTTTGGGCACTTTACATCTGGCACCCGCGATCCAGCCCATTCCCGCTATGCTGGTGGAGCGAACTTTTGTCGATCATCGGAAATAAGGGCGCAAGCCCAATGAGCGGAAAAAATTGGATCAGGCATATCCAGTGCCGAACTTTGTGGCGACCAGTTTTTGGACTTCCTTAATACTTTCGGCTTGATCGGCAGGACAAATCAGGGTGGCTTCGGGCGTGTGAATCACCATGAGATTTTGACAACCGACGGTGACAATCAGGTGCTTGGGATCACTGGAAGCCACCAGCATACCCTTGCTATCCATGAGCAATGATTTCCCTTCGCCAATGGCGTTTTTGTGCTCATCCAGGGGGCAGGTGAGCGCAAACGAAGGCCAGGAACCGACATCCAACCATTTGAGTGGCATCGGCACGGCAGCAACCTGCACGGAGGCGTCACGTGAGGCTGGCTCCATGACGGCAAAATCAACACTGATTTTTTTGAGGGTGGGGTAGATTTCTTCAAGAATGTTTTGTTGAGCGGGTGTTCCCCAAGCGGCGGCGATTTTCATTAGTCCGGCATAGTTTTCCGGATGATAGTGCCGAATGCAGTCCAAAAGGGTGGAGGCGCGCCAGACAAACATTCCGCTATTCCAGAGATATTTTGAGGCCCCTGCTTTAAAATAACGATCTGCTATGTCGGCAGCTGGTTTTTCCTTGAACTGATCCACAATAGAAGCGCCGCCTTCAATGGGGGTACTGAGTTGGAGGTAGCCATAGCCGGAGGCTGCATGCGTTGGGGCAATTCCGAAGGTGACCAGGGTTTGAGGCCTTTGCTCAGCGAGCCGGTAGCCTTGATCCACAATCTTGAGAAATTGATCAATGGGCTCAATAATGTGATCGGCGGTGAAGATGGCAATAATGGCATCCGGGTCTTTTTTTGAGAGGATGGCTGCGCTGAAGCCGACGGCATTTAAAGTGTCACGCGCACAGGGTTCTCCCAGGAATTGATTGGCGCCCAGTTCCGGCAGCGCCTGACGCATCAAGGGTTCTTGCTTATTGGCCGCACAGATATACCGTTGAGCGGCGGGGACAAGACCTTCGAGTCGCTGGGTTGCGATTTGAACGAGACTTTTGCCTTGAATAAACGGCAACAATTGCTTCGGCGTGGCTTCCCTGCTCATGGGCCAAAGACGCGTCCCTGATCCTCCCGCCATAATAACAGCATATCTCATGTTATAATCTCCCTTGTGTCGCAGACGTTTCTGCCATAATCCACCCCATTACGTCAATGATCTCAACCCTGTGGCTCAGGTGATTGCCGTCTGGGCTGAATCATGGCGCGCAAGGGAGACTGCGCGCCCTACCTGGGAAAAGCAATAGTTTGAATTGCCGCCAAATCAAAACTCAACTTTATCCCCAACGCGGGGGAGGGCTGTGAGCCAGCCGCTCTGGATTTCGATGACGGAATGGGCTTTCCATCCGCCCCAGACCATCCGCCAAGGTGCCACATTTTGCTGAATCTTTACAACTTGATTACGGGAGTCCAGAAAAATCACGTCGATAAGGAAGCGCATGAAACAAGTATGGAGGGAGCCACAAGGGCGCAGGAGCAAGCCCTGCCCGGCCTTCATACCGCGGCGCCCCATCAGGCCTATACTGCGGGCCCAGAAGGTATCAGCAATGATCAGCTCGGGAATAAGAGGTTTTTGATTGTAGTTGAGTGTCTTTATCTTTATTTCCTAACCCGGCCTAGCCGGAACTAAGATGAAGAGTTTAAACAGAAGATCACGAAGTACACAAAGGCGATTTTTATTACCCGCCTCCATGGAAAAACTTTTTTCCTTCGCGGTCTTTGAAAACTTCTGTTCAAATTCTTTGCCGTTCCTACTCTTAACAAAAGGGTCCTTGGTTTACCGTATGTTCTTTTCCATGTGCCGCCGGATATCGGCCTCGCGGGCGGGGAGGATGGCACAGCGGGTGGGAAGATCCCGCAGGGCTTCAAGGATGGGATGGTGGGCCAGATCCGCCCCGGTGGCATCCTGGATAGCCTGACTGAATTTTGCCGGATGTGCGGTGGCGAGGCAGATCATGGGGGAGTTTGGGGTAATGTAAGGTTTGGCCACATGAACCCCAACCGCAGTGTGGGGATCCATCAGATAACCATAGCGAGTCTGATATTCCCGGATAGTGGCCAGCGTTTGTGAAGTATTTCCGGACCCTGCGCAGATCAGGTCGTCTATCCGACCATTCGCGAGGGGTAGCACCGTGATTTTCTTGTTTGTGTCGAATTGCTTCATAACCTGGCATAGCACCGCAGGATCGGCACCAAGCCGATAATAGAGATACCGCTCGAAGTTACTGGCAACCTGAATATCCATCGAGGGACTAATCGTGGCGTGGACGGCATCGCTGCTGTAAACGCCAGTATTGAAGAAACGCGACAAGATGTCGTTTTCGTTAGTAGCCAGCACCAGTCGTTGAATGGGGAGTCCCATCTTGGCCGCCACATATCCGGCAAAAATATCGCCGAAGTTTCCGGTGGGAATGGAGAACTGAACCGTTTTGGCACCGGTTAATCGCATGACGCGGAAGGCGGCAAAGAAGTAATACACGATCTGGGCCAGAACCCTGGCCCAATTGATGGAATTGACGGTGCCGAGCGAATAGTGGTCTTTGAATTCAAGATCGCTGAAAATGGTTTTCATGATCCGTTGGCAGTCGTCAAAAGTTCCCTCCACTGCAATGTTAAAGACATTGGCATCCGGTACAGTGGTCATCTGGCGTTCCTGGAGCGGACTGACGCGGCCATGAGGATGCATGACGAAGATATTGATGTGTTCGCGGCCTTTGACACCATCGATGGCGGCACTGCCGGTATCGCCACTGGTGGCGGCCAGGATGTTCATTTCCTGACCGGTTTTCTTCAGGACATATTCGAACGCATTGCCTAGAAACTGGAGCGCCACATCCTTGAAGGCGAGGGTAGGACCGTGGAAAAGCTCCAGGATATGGATATCCCCAACGCTGCGGACAGGGGTGACGTCCGGATGCCGGAAGGTGGCATAGCTGCGCGTGATCAGGTCACGTAACTCTGATTCAGGAATGTCCGTATAAAGTCGCATGACCTCGAAGGCCAGATCGGTATAAGAAAGGGTTTTCCAAGTCTGAAGTTTGTCGGTGACATTAGGGATTACGTCAGGGAGCAGAAGTCCCCCGTCGCGGGCTAAGCCGGTCATGACAGCATCTTGAAATCCCCGACACTCGTTTTCACCACGTGTACTAATGTATTGCATGGTTGGAACCATAGGTTATGGGTAAAGCGACAGGCAAGGAGAAATTCGTCTTCGGGGTTCTTATTCAGATTTATGTCAGGTACCCCGTGGCTATTCAACGTCAATCAGTTCGGTAGCCATATCTTCGGCGGCTTCATCCACTGATTCCATTCTGCGTTCGGGAATCTCTATGGAACGGGTTTTTCGCAGTTCCTCAATGGCGTGGCGCATTTCCACGGCATCTTCAAGTTGCATCATTTCTACCAGATGACGGCGGCCGGCCAGCATGCGGCGGAGATATTGGGGGATCCATTTGCGATATAGCCGGGTGGCCCCGATCGGACCGTAGAGTTCAATCATCCGTTCAAAGTGTGCTCCGGCAAAATCAATCCATTCGCCGCGGGTGGGCGGGGGTAAGGCCGGTAGCCCCTGCATTTCATTCCAGATATCCCGGATCAGCCAGGGATTTTTCAAGGGACCCCGTCCAAGCATGATTCCGGCACAGCCTGTGACTCCAAACATTTTCAGGGCCGCGGCGGGGGAGGTAATGTCCCCATTCCCGACGACCGGTATCCGCTTGGCCGCTTGTACGACCTTCCTGATTCCCTGCAAATCAGCTTCGCCACTGAATCCCTGGCATCGGGTCCGACCATGAATCGTGATGGCGGCCACCCCGGCGGCTTCCAGTTCCGGAACCATTTCATGTGCCACCAGATTTTCTGTATCCCAGCCCAGACGGAGTTTGACGGTAACGGGAATACTCACGGATTTGACGACACCGGCCGCGATCCGGATAGCTTCCTTGGGATCCCGCAAAAGCCCTGCACCAGCCCCCTGGACGGAAATCTTGCGTTGGGGACACCCCATATTGATGTCGATCAGTTGGGCGCCCCGTTGCGCGAGCAAAACGGCTCCTGCACAGAGGGTGTCATATTGAGCACCATAAATCTGATGGCCCAGTGGAAGGTCTTCTTCGGAGGTGGCCGTCAGTGATTTTAAACGCCGCGCTTTGCCAATTAAAAGACTGGCTGGGCTTAGCATTTCCGTATAGGCAAAACCAAGGCCGCCTAAGGCACGAAGGCTCATCCGAAAGGCGAAATCCGAGTAGCCCGCCAGCGGGGCGAATAAAATCGGAGTATCGAATTCCAGCGGGCCAATCCTGAGTTTTAGCGACAGGCTCATGAATTAAGAAAAGACCGGGTATGATCACGTTCCATTAATTGGGCGCGGTATCCACTCAGATCGCGTTGGGGCGCCGCGCCGGAAGCCACGGCCGCTTCGGCAATCGCCATGGGCACTTCAAGGAACAGGCGGCGATCAAAGGGTTTCGGAATGATATACCCCGACCCGAAAGTTAAATCGGTTCCGTAGAGTTTTTCTACTTCAGTGGGAACCGGTTGGCGGGCAAGGGCGGCGAGCGCTTTTGCGGCGGCCACCTTCATGGGCAGGTTGATGGTGCGCGCCCTCACGTCCAAAGCCCCGCGAAAAAGGAAGGGGAACCCGAGTACATTGTTGATCTGGTTGGGATAATCCGAGCGACCGGTGGCCATGATATAGGGTTTATTTCCCATGATTGCCGCCACTTCTTCAGGCCGAATCTCGGGATCCGGATTTGCCATGGCAAAGATGGCTGGCTGCGAGGCCATGGATAATACAGCCTCGGGTTTCAAACAGTTAGCCGCCGAAACGCCGACAAACAGATGTGCCCCTTTCATGGCATCCGCCAGAGTGCTGTCGGTGGTGGCCGCCGCATGTTCTTTTTTCTTGCCACTCAGATCACTGCGATCGTGACGGATGACGCCTTTGGTGTCACACAACATGACCGTTTTGGCGCCCGCCGCCTTGAGCATTTCACAGATTCGTATGCCGGCGGCGCCTGCACCGTTGATGACGATTTTTAACTCATCCAGTGAGCGTTGTGAAATATGGCAATAGTTCATGGCTGCTGCCAGGGTAATCACCGCGGTACCCCATTGATCATCGTGGAAAACCGGGATGTCAAGCATGGCGTCAAGTTTGTCCTCAATTTCAAAACAAGCAGGGGCGGCAATATCCTCCAGATTGATGCCACCATACATCGGGGCAATGGCCATGACGGTGTCAATGACCCGCTGGGGATCGGTTTTGCCGATATTTTGTCCATTCATACGGCAATGATTCACCGGAACGGGCCATCCATCTACGTCACCAAAAGCTTTGAAAAGGACGGCTTTCCCTTCCATTACAGGAATACTGGCTTCAGCGCCCAGATCGCCAAGGCCGAGAATAGCGGTACCATCTGAGACCACGGCGACGAGATTTTCCTTGGCGGTGCATCGATAGAGGGCTTCGCGATCACGGGCGATCTCTTTGACGGGAAAGGCCACTCCGGGGGTATAGGCGAGGGAGAGATCTTCGGGGCCAGCCAGTCTTTTGGTCACCCGCAACCCGATTTTACCGCCGACATGATAATCAAGAATTTCTTTGTTTTTCAGGCTCATAATGCTCCTCGTTGAATCAAACGAGCAATCAATATACTGGAATTCGATGATTCAAGACAACAGCAAACAGGGTGGGGGTCCCCCTAAGGTTTTTACTGACTACATTATCAGGGAATCCCCGATTGTGAAAACATCCGGGAAAAACCATTTTACGGAGGAAGACTTTGATCAGAGGCAGTTTGAGGTGATGCGGTAAATAATTGTGGAGAGGATTCCTATGACACGTAAAAACAATGTTGAAACCGGAATTGCTGAAGAGGAAAATGCGATCGTGAAAGACGCCGTTTATGAGGCCACGGATGCCGCGATTGAGGCCATTGAGAAGGCTTATGTGGTCAAGGTGTCGAAAGTTCCGGGTTATGAAAGCAAAATTTATGAAGTCGCCTATGTTTCCAAAGCGGCCGTCAAAGTTTCGATATACGAAATTGCATCCAAGGCTATCTCCTCCATGGCCGTTGTTGCTTCGGATGAAAAAGCATTTATCGCTGCCACCGCCATTGCCGCTATTCGTCAAATTCAGTGGAGTTAAATCATGAATAACAAAGATAAATCAAATCATGCCGCCAAGGCAGCCACAAAAGCCAGCCGTTATGAAGGTAAAGCCGCGGAAGACAAAGAGGATATTAATGCCGCCCTTGTCGCCTACCAGATAGCCTGCGCTGAAAAGAAAAACCATCACCCCTCCTTTACTCTGCTGCCTCAATATTGACGCTCAATTGACGGTACCCCTCGTAAAGAAATTTGGCAGACTGTTGAACTGATCGCCCCCATACGTAGGGCCGAATTCCAACATCAAATAGATCACCAAACTCAAGACTCCCACCATCATTATGATTCCTGCAATGATCCAGAAATTATCTCCCTGCGTCCATTGCGACAGTTTGTCGAAGAATTCATGCTGGGTGGTAACATGGTGTTCATGAGTCCACAGTTTCATGGTTGATATCGGATGCATGTTTTCCTCCTTCTCTGCTAATCATTCCTTCCACTCATATTTTCCGTCTTTATGGCGAACATGTCCAATTCTATCTGACAAAAATTTAACTGATTGTTGACGTGGTGGGGTGGGGTCATGTATTGTTTCTGCCCCGTTCAAACGGAGAAGCTGTTGCGGGAGTAATTCCGGCACAACGGTTAGGTAAACATAGTGAAATAAAGGAGTAATAAATGTCGATTAAAGTGGGTATCAATGGGTTCGGGCGTATCGGCCGTATGGCCTTTCAGGCCCTGTGTGATCAGGGGCTTTTGGGCAAGGCGATTGATGTCGTCGCAGTCGTCGATGTTTCGACGGATGCCGATTATTTTGCCTACCAGATGAAGTATGATTCGGTTCATGGACACTTCAAACACACCGTCACCACCGAAAAGAGCAATCCGGCCTCTGCGGAAGCCGATCTGATTGTCGTTAATGGTCACAAGATCAAGTGCGTCATGGCGACCAAGTCCCCTGATCAACTTCCCTGGAAAGCCTTGGGCGTGGATTACGTCATCGAGTGCACCGGTCTGTTCACGGATTCCGAGAAGGCCAAGGGCCATCTGACCGCTGGCGCCAAGAAGGTCATCATTTCCGCGCCTGGTAAAGGCGAAGTGAAGACCATTGTGATGGGCGTGAACGAAGGCGAATACGACAGCGCGAAGCACGCCATCGTGTCCAATGCTTCTTGCACCACCAACTGCCTGGCCCCTTTGGTTCATGTGTTGTTGAAGGAAGGAATTGGCATTGAGACGGGGTTGATGACCACCATTCATGCCTATACCGCGACCCAGAAAACCGTTGACGGTCCCTCCAAGAAGGACTGGCGCGGTGGTCGTGCAGCGGCCCAGAACATCATCCCCTCCACCACCGGTGCCGCAAAGGCCGTGGGTGAAGTGCTGCCTGCCACCAAGGGCAAGCTGACGGGTATGTCATTCCGCGTCCCGACGCCGGATGTCTCTGTGGTTGATCTAACCTTCCGTTCAACGAAGGATACGTCGATCGAAGAGATTGATGCGGCGCTGAAGAAGGCTGCAGGCAGCTATCTCAAAAACATCTTGGGCGTGGCGACGGAAGAGTTGGTTTCGACCGACTTCATCAATGATCCCCGCTCCTCGATCTATGATTCACTGGCGACCCTGCAGAACAACCTGAAAGGCGAGAAGCGCTTCTTCAAGGTGGTGAGCTGGTACGACAACGAGTGGGGTTACTCCAACCGCGTTGTTGAATTGGTGCAGTACATGGCCAAGAAAGATGGCGTCAAGTAAGTCGACTGTAGTGTAGTCGCTTAGGCTGTCAGGCCGTCAGGGTAACGGGTACCACGCCTTTTATCCTGCACAGGGCCTACAGCCTAATTTCTTTTTTTGATTTTTGCAAAGTTCTGGAGATCGACTCATGAAAAAAACTGTACGTGATGTAAATCTGAAAGGGAAACGCGTCATTATGCGCGTGGACTTCAATGTGCCGCAGGACAAGGTTACCGGTGCCATCTCGAACACCAAGCGTATTGAGGCGGCGCTGCCGACCATCACGTATGCCTTGGACCAGGGCGCCTCTGTTGTGCTCATGAGTCATTTGGGTCGTCCGGACGGCAAAGTAATTGCCAAATATTCATTGAAACCGGTGGCTGCAGCCCTTGAAAAATTGCTGGGCAAGCCGGTGAAATTTCTGCCTGACTGTGTTGGCCCTGCCGTTGAGGCCGCCTGTGCATCCGGGACGGTAAAACCCGGTGATGTGATTTTGCTTGAGAACTTACGCTTCCATATCGAGGAAGAGGGGAAGGTCAAGAATGAGGACGGCACCTCAGTCAAAGCCGATCCCAAGGCGGTGGAGGCATTTCGTGTGAGCCTCAGTAAGTTGGGCGATGTATACGTGAATGATGCCTTCGGAACCGCACATCGTGCTCATTCTTCCATGGTCGGTGTGAATCTGCCAGAGAAGGTTTCCGGATTTCTGATGGAGGCCGAATTGAAAGCTTTCACGGCGGTTCTGAATAATCCTAAACGTCCGTTGCTTGCCATCCTTGGGGGGGCCAAGATTGCGGATAAAATTCCCTTGATTAACAACCTGCTGGATACGGCCAATGAAATTATCATTGGCGGTGGCATGGCTTTCACTTTCAAGAAAATCCTCAATAATATGGAGATCGGGGCCAGTCTTTTTGATGCGGAAGGCGCCAAGATGGTGAAGGATTTGATGGCCAAGGCAGCCGCCAAGAATGTCAAAATTCATCTACCGGTGGACTATATTTGTGGCGACAAGTTTGCCGAAGATGCCAATGTCATGATGGCGGATGATGCGTCGGGAATCAAGCCTGGCTGGTTGGGGTTGGATGTGGGGCCGAAGTCAAATGTCATTTTCTGTGATGCCATTGCCCGCGCTAAGACCATTGTTTGGAACGGACCGGCAGGGGTATTTGAGATGGAGAAGTTTGCGACCGGGACCAAGGTGATGGCTGCTGCGATCGCCAAGGCGACTGCGGCGGGTGCGATCACCGTAGTGGGCGGTGGTGATACGGCCACTGCGGCGAAGAAATTCAAGGTGGTGGATAAGGTTACCCATTGTTCCACCGGTGGTGGCGCCAGTCTGGAATTCCTGGAAGGTAAAATCCTCCCGGGTGTAGCCGCTCTGAGCGATAAGTAATAAATTGTCAGGGGATGGCGGAAAATGGTATCCCATCATCCTTAAATAACAACTTTCAATAGATTTTGGATTTAAACTATGCGTAAAAAAATTGTTGCCGGCAACTGGAAGATGAACAAACTCACGGGGCAGGCGGCCGATCTGGCTATTGCCTTGAAAGCGAAATTGGCTGATAAAACGGATGTTGAGGTCGTGCTTTGTCCAACGTTCACCGCCTTGAAAACGGTTGCCGATGTTATCAATGGATCGCAGATCAAGCTGGGTGGCCAGAATATGCATTGGGAAAAGGACGGCGCCTTTACCGGTGAAATTTCGGCCGAGATGCTGCGTGATGTCGGATGCCAGTATGTTATACTGGGGCACAGTGAGCGCCGCCAATTTTTCGGTGAGACGGATGCTTCTGTGAGTCGTAAGGTGAAGGTGGCTTTGGCGGCCAATTTGACCCCGATTGTGTGCGTGGGGGAGACGCTGGAACAACGCGAAGCGAACCAAACTGAGGATGTGGTGACCACTCAAGTGACCAAGAGTCTGGCGGGCTTGGATGAGACCAGCTTTCGTCGCATTGTAGTAGCCTATGAACCGGTGTGGGCCATTGGGACGGGCCGAACGGCGAGTCCGGCGCAGGCGCAGGAAGTGCATGCCTTAATTCGTCGCGTGTTAGCCAGAATGTGTAACCCCGGTGCGGCGCAGGCGGTTCGTATTCAGTACGGTGGCAGCATGAAGCCAGGGAATGCCAAGGAATTGATGTCTCAGCCAGATATTGACGGCGGACTGATTGGTGGTGCGGCACTGGATGCCGCGTCGTTTATTGCCATTATTGAAGCGGCAGTCTAACAATTGAAACGGTGAGTCCGAAAACGGAAGGTGAACTATGGGTGGTTTTTTACAAGGTCTTTTGATTTTTATCGAGATTGTTTCCGCGCTTCTGCTGATCGGAATCATCCTGCTCCAAAAAACCAAGGATGAAGGTTTGGGTTTGGCGTTTGGTGCTGGAGTGGGGGAAACCCTGTTTGGTTCCCGGACGGGAAATGTCCTGACCAAGATCACCGTAACCTTGGCAGGAATTTTTCTGATCAACACCCTTGCCATCGGCTATTTTGCTGCAGGGCGAGCCGGAACAGGTTCCGTTGTTGACCGTATTCCTCTTCAACAATCCGCTCCGATCCAGCCGGCGCCGGGAACGCCCGCTCCGTTGAACATTCCCGCAGGGAATGGGGATGCCGTTCCTGCCCAAACGCCGGCAACAACAACCACGCCTTGATTTCGGCGTTGGAGGGCATGCGGTGTTGATTCCTTCAAAGGGTCCTCTCTGGTTTTTACCAGGGTGGACCTTTTTGCTTTTCATCCATTTGAATCTGGCCGTTGGCGCGCTAGGCGGCGAGTCTGTTTTCTTTTCTGAGACCAAGCGAATTGCCGGATTTGATCCCGCCAAGGCCATGGATCTTCCTTCCATTCAGGCCATCAGTAAAATGTATGAAGGACTGGTTCAATACGCCTATCTGGAGCGCCCCTATCGGGTGGAGCCCTGTCTGGCGGAAGCCCTGCCTACGATTTCGCCCGATGGACTGGTCTATACCTTCAAGATCCGGAAGGGCATCTATTTCCAAGATGATCCCTGCTTTACAAAAGGCACTGGAATCCTAGGTAAAGGCCGCGAACTTTGTGCCGCCGACTTCGTGTATGGCATCAAGCGCGTGGCCGATCTTAAGGTGGGATCACCCGGCTATTGGGCCTTTCGTGATCGTATTGTTGGACTGGATGACTTCCGAAACCGGTCGGGCCGCGGATCAACGGATTACGATGCCCCGGTAGCCGGGTTGGAGACTCCGGATCGTTATACCCTGCGCATTCATCTGATCCGCCCTTTTCCGGCCTTACTATGGATTTTGACCATGAATTTCGCTTATGCGGTACCCCGTGAGGCGGTGGAATTCTATGGGACTGACTTTGTGTCGCATCCGGTAGGTACCGGTCCTTATATCCTGAAATCTCATATTCATAATTATCGCTTGGAGTTTGAGCGCAATCCGAAATGGCGGGAGACCGGACGTGAGGAACGGTATCCAACTTCTGGTGAGGAGAGCGATGTGGCGAATGGAATGTTGGCCGATGCCGGGAAATTGCTTCCGTTTATCGACCGTCTTGTGCAGTACGTGATTACCGATCCTTCGACGCAGTGGCTTCTGTTCCTATCCGGTCAATTGGAGGCAACCGCCTTATCCCGAGATAATTGGGATGCGGTGGTGACGCCAGATCGGAAATTGACCAAAGAGATGACGGAGCGCGGGATTGTGATGTCGACAGCCCCGGCCTTGGATACGGCCTATCTTGGCATTAATATGGAGGATCCGGTGTTAGGGAGAAATCGATTTCTGCGGCAGGCGATGATGGCGGCCTTTGATCGAGAGCGATGGGTACGATTTCAGAACGGACGGGTCATGCCAGCAAGGGGACCGATTCCCCCTGCGATGTGGGTATCTGAGCCCAATGAAAGTCTTTTCCCATTTGATCTGGATCGTGCCCGCCGTCTCATGGTTCAAGCCGGGTATCCTGAGGGCAAAGATCCGGTAACCGGGCGTCGGCTGCAGATAACGCTGGAGCTTGGCTCGGGCGAGTCCGAAACGCGTGAGATGGCTGAAGTGTTGGCGTCTTTTATGGATCGGATTGGCATTGTTCTGGTACCCAGCTTTAACAACTGGCCTTCATTTTTGAAAAAAATTGAGCAGAAAAGAGCGCAAACCTTTTACTTGAACTGGATGGCAGATTATCCCGATCCTGAAAATTTTTTGCAACTTTTCTATGGTCCAAATGTCACGCCGGGAGCCAACCGCTGTAATTATGTGAATCCGGCATTTGACCGGCTTTATGAGCAAGCCGGAACCCTGCCCGAAGGAATCGAAAAACAGAAAATCTATGCGCAGATGGAGCAGATGGTGAAAGCCGATTGTCCCTGGTTGTTTCTGCATCATTCTCTGTCGGTGACACTCACGCATTCCTGGTTGAAAAACTATAAGCCCCATGATTTTCCGCTCGGCCTTAATAAATATTACCGGATTGAGGGGAGAAAAGATGATAAACTTTAACCCTATGAACGGTTCAGTCAAAGAACTTATCGAACGTGCCCGCGCGGCGCAACGGACTATTGAGTATTGGCCTCAGGAGAAGGTCGACCTAATGGTTGCGGCCGTTGGCTGGGAACTCTACAAAGAGGAAAACGCCATTCGCTGCGCCGAACTGGCTGTCCGTGAGACGAATATGGGGGTATATGAGGACAAGTTGTTCAAACATCGCAAGAAAACCTTGGGAGTATTACGCGATTTGCAGGGAGTCAAAACAGTTGGTGTGATTGAGGTTGATGAAGCTCGGGGCTTGATTAAAATCGCCAAACCAATCGGCGTGGTGGCCGCCATTACCCCGGTTACTAATCCAACCTCCACGCCCGCAGGGAATGGACTGGCTATTCTAAAAACAAGGAATGCCGTCATTTTTGGGCCTCATCCCCGGGCATGTCAGACAACGGGGTTGGTGATCGAACTGATGCGCGAAGGACTCCGCAAAGTGGGCGCCCCCCTCGATCTGGTGCAGGCGTTGCCTGCACCCTCGCGTGAAACTGTGCGGGAATTGATGTCAGCGGTGGATCTGGTAGTCGCTACGGGGGCAGGGGCCATCGTCAAGGCCGCCTATTCCAGTGGAACTCCAGCCTATGGGGTCGGAGCGGGAAATGCCTGTGTGGTAGTAGACGAAACCGCGGTGATCCCGGACGTGGCGCGAAAGGTGTTTCTCAGTAAGACGTTTGACAATGCCACTTCCTGTTCTAGCGAAAATTCGTTGATCATTCAGAAGGGTATCTGGGATGAGATGATCAAGGCCTTGCAGGCGCAAGGGGGATATCTTTGTACGGCCGAAGAGAAGCTCCGCTTACGCACGATCCTGTGGCCTGATTATAAAAAACTCAATCCACTCATCATCGCCCGGTCAGTCCATACGATTGCGGAAATGGCATCACTGAATGTCCCGGAATCCTCTCGTTTTCTAATGGTGGAGGGGGATGATCCGGCAGCCCAAGATCTGTTTGCCGGAGAGAAATTATCCCCGGTGTTAACGCTTTGGCACTACGAAGCCTTTGATGAGGCAGTAGACTATGTTGAACGGCTGACCCGTGTCTGTGGCTATGGACATTCCTGCGGCATTCACAGTCTGGATGAGGCACATATTTTGGAACTGGCCACAAAATGCCATGTGAGTCGGATGATGGTGAATCAGGCACAGAGTTATGCCAATAGCGGCAACTATGACAATGGCATGCCGTTTACCATGACCTTGGGTTGTGGCACTTGGGGCGGCAACATCACCAGTGAGAATGTCGTTTGGAAGCATTTTCTCAATACGACATGGGTATCAACCCTGATCCCGGCCGTTATACCTGACGAGAACAAAATTTTCGGGGATTATTGGAAAAAGATCGGTCCGTTAGAGGTATAGGTGGTAAAGTTCATTCAATGTGAGGTGTTTATGCGTTATTTATCTCAACTTGTCAGGATGAGTGTGTTTTTTTTGGGGTTGGTTCTTTTGGCGGGCTGTGGCGAAAGGCCACAGATTACCTACTATCTTATCTATCCAGCGCCGGGACAGACGAAGGTGGTGGATGCCGACGAGGATCGTGTTCGCGCGGTACTGGATCAAGTGGCTAACAAGTACCAGATGTCGAAAGCGAAACCGAGCGATGAGGATATTATTCGTTATTATCAGCCGACCCCGGATTTAACCATTGCCTTTTATGCCAAACGGTCCGCGGGGAAACTCGCAGTACATTTGAAACCCATCAGTCCTGGCGTCGAAAGTCGCGAATATTATCAGCAGTTCCATAGCAGTCTCGTCCATGCCCTTTCTCAGAATTTCCCCGATCGTGTCGCGACTATGAAGGAACCATAAGTGGGAAAAGACGGAATTCGGGATTCCAGGACTGCCTCATCATTCTGCCCCCTGAATACTGACTCCAGTTTCCCGCATTTCCCCCATTGACTTTTACGGCGGTTGTTTCTATAAGTAGAAACATTATGTTCCCTAATGAAAAAGATTATGCCGGACTGGCGCGAGCCCACGACATCGTGCCGGTGTATAAAGAGATCCTGGCTGATACCGAAACGCCTGTCTCTGTGCTCCAGCGTTTTATGAACCGGGAGAACGCCTTTCTTCTGGAAAGTATGGAGGGGGGCGAAAAATGGGGGCGGTACTCATCGGTCGGTATTGACCCGCGCCCGTTTCTGGAAGTGGATCATCGTCACCCCGGGAAGGGGTTGGAGGAGATCCGCCGGATATTCAAAGGTGTTCGTGTTGCTGACGTGCAGGGATTGCCGCGATTTATTGGCGGGGTAGTAGGGTTTATCGGCTATGAGGCGATGGGAGAGTTCGAGCGCATGCCCGCGCCCAAGTCGGGGCGGCCGGGAATGAGGTTGCGAAGCCGTTTCGTCCAGGCGGATCGGATGATTGTGTTCGATAATATTCGTCACACGCTGAAAATTGTCGTTTGTACCCGACCTGCCGAATCCCCCTCTCCGGAGGCGGCCTACCGTCGTGCGGTTTCTGAAATTGAAGGGATCGAACACACCCTCAATCAGCCTATGGAACGTCCGGTGAGCCGGCACACAGCCGGGGAGGTGTCCTTTGAATCGAACATGTCGCAGGCACAATTTTGCGCGATGGTGCAACGAGCAAAGGACTATATCACCGCGGGAGATATCATTCAGGTTGTTTTGAGTCAGAGGTTCAGTGCCAAGGTGGAACTCTCATCGCTGGATCTTTATCGCGCCCTGCGTTTACTGAATCCGTCCCCCTATACATTTTTTTTGAAAATGGGGCGTCAAACCCTGGTGGGTTCATCGCCGGAAGTCATGGTACGACTGACCGGGAACCGGGTGGAATTGCGGCCCATTGCCGGTACGCGACCGCGTGGAAAGGATGATGCCGAGGACCGGAAACTGGCGGATGAATTGCTCTCGGATGAAAAGGAACGTGCGGAGCATGTCATGTTGGTGGATCTCGGGCGTAATGACATAGGGCGCCTTTCGGAAATGGGGAGCGTGCAGGTAACCGATTATATGGTCATTGAGAGATACAGTCATGTGATGCATCTGGTGTCCCATGTTCAAGGGGTGTTAAGAAAAGAATTTGATGTCTATGATGTGATTCGCTCGACCTTTCCGGCAGGGACCCTTTCCGGAGCTCCGAAGATCCGTGCCATGGAGATTATCCATGAGTTGGAACCTGAGCCGCGTGGGGTGTATGGCGGTGCGGTGGGGTATATCGGCTACGATGGCAATATGGATTTGGCTATTACTATTCGGACCTTGGAGGTGGTGGACGGCATCGTGGCCATTCAATCCGGTGCCGGGATTGTCTACGACTCCGATCCGGTGAAGGAATATCAGGAAACATGCCAAAAGGCGCGTGGCATGCAGAAGGCCGTCCAACTGGCGGCCCGGGCTCTCGAGTTGGATGGAGACGTAGTATGATAGTGCTCATAGATAATTACGATTCGTTTACCTATAATCTGGTGCAGATGATGTCCGCAATGGGTGCCGATATCCGGATCTTCCGGAATGATGCCATTACGGTAGAGGCTGTTGAAGCGCTGCAACCGGATGCACTGGTCATTTCGCCTGGTCCCTGCACGCCGAAGGAGGCAGGTATCTCTGTTGATTTGATCCGGAGAATGAGTGGACGGATTCCGGTGTTGGGAGTCTGCCTGGGGCACCAGTCGTTGGCCGTTGCCTTCGGGGCTACCGTTTTGCATGCCAAGCGCATTATGCATGGCAAGGTGTCGCAAGTCCGACATGATGGTCAGGGTATCTTCAAGGGAATGAGCAACCCCTTTCAGGCCGGAAGGTACCACTCACTGGCGGTATTGAAGGAGACGCTCCCATCCGAATTAATTGCCAATGCCTTTAGTGAGGATGATGAAATCATGGGTATACACCATTTGACGCATCCGACCTATGGCGTACAATTCCACCCTGAGTCCGTATTGACGCCGACAGGAAAGCGACTGCTGCGGAATTTCCTGGATATTGTGGCTGAAAAGAAAACTAGTTGCTGAGGGGTAGGGTGATCGTGATATGAAAACTTTCTTGCAGAAATTAGTCGCAGGGGAGAACCTAAGTACCCCGGAAGCCGTAGCGGCCTTTGATCGGATTATGGATGGGGAAGCAACCCCGGCGCAGTTGGGGGCCTTTCTCACCGCACTACGTATCAAGGGGGAAACAATCGAAGAACTGGCGGGCGCCTGTGCCTCCATGCGCCGTCATGCAGTATTCATTGATCCGCGTGGCAAGCAGGTGGTGGACACTTGTGGCACAGGTGGCGATGCGTTGGGAACCTTCAATATTTCAACTACAGCCGCTTTTGTGGTGGCGGGGGCTGGCGTTCCGGTAGCCAAGCATGGGAATCGCTCCATTACCAGCAAGTGCGGTTCGGCGGATGTGCTGGCGGAGTTGGGAGTTAATATTGAGGTGTCCCCGGATGTGATGGAGGAATGCATTCACGAGGTTGGTATCGGTTTTTTGTTTGCCCCCAAATTGCATCCAGCCATGAAGCATGCAATGGGCCCGCGCCGAGAGCTTGGGTTCAGGACAATTTTTAATCTGTTGGGTCCGCTGGCAAATCCTGCCGGCGCGCGCTGCCAGGTGTTGGGCGTTTTTGCTCCGGAGCTCACCGAGATGTTTGCCGAAGTATTGAAGCAGTTGGGAAGTCAGCGTGTCTTTGTGGTTCATGGACAGGATGGGATGGATGAAATTACCATCACCGGCACGACCCGGATCAGCGAGCTTCGGGAGGGTTCGGTCCGCACCTACAATTTTGATCCTTTATCCGTGATGGAAAATTATGCCGATCTTTCAACTTTGGCAGGAGGCGATCCCAAACAGAACGCGGTGATTACGCGGGCTGTTCTGGAAGGCGAGAAGGGACCTCGGCGGGATATTGTTTGTTTGAATGCCGCGGCTGGCTTGATGGCCGGTGGCAAAGCCATTGATTTTTCGGAAGGTTTCCGATTGGCCGAAAAGACCATTAATAGCGGTGCCGCCTTGCAGGCTCTGGAAGGGCTTATCCGTAAGACCCAAAGCACATAATCATTTTTTACCCGTATTTTTTCCGCATGTGAGAAGGGGCGATTTTCAGGGCAATCCTGTATTTGGCAACGGTGCGGCGGGCAATTTGGATGCCCCGCTCGTTCAAAATTTCAAGAAGTTCCTGATCAGATAATGGATGTTCCGGATCTTCCGAAGCGACTAAAGCGGCGAGACTATCCTTGACTGTTTTATTTGAGACTACGCCGCCAGCATCCGTTTTTAGTCCTGGTGTGAAGAAATACTTCATCTCAAAAATCCCCTGAGGGGTCTGCATATGTTTGCCCGCCACCGCGCGGCTGACCGTGGTTTCGTGCAATTCTACCACGCTGGCGACCTCGGACATGGTCAGTGGCTTGAGATGTGCGATGCCGTTGTCGAAAAAATCCTGCTGAACTTTTACGATTTCGGTGGCAATTCTGAAAATCGTCTGTTGGCGTTGGTGGATGCTTTTGATGAGGAATGCACTCGACCGCACCCGTTCCTGAATGTAGTCCCGTACTTCAGACCCCGTGCCCTCGTCATTCATCAACGAACGGTAATGCTTACTGATTCTCAAGCGGGGCAAGTCATCATCATTCATCAAAACAACATATACGCCTTCCACTTTTTGCACGACCACTTCCGGAGTGACGTAGGGGGACGAATCAGATCCATAGGCACGGCCGGGCTTGGGCTCCAACGTGGCAATAAAATTGACGGCCGATTGGATCTCCTCAATGGGGAGCTTCAGGACCTTGGCAATTTCCTGTAATTTATGTGCGGCCAGCCGTTCAAGATGTCCGGACACGATCCGTCCGGCAGTACTGTTCGCCTTACCGAGACGTTCCAGTTGGAACAATAGACATTCACGCAAATCGCGGGAACCGACGCCTAGCGGGTCAAAGTCCTGAATGATGGAGAGGATATCCTGCATGTGCCCAATATCGGCATTACAGGTGGCGGCAAGTTCCTCAATGGAGGACGAGAGATATCCGTCATCACTAATACTTCCGATGATAAGTTCTCCCAAGGCTTTATCCGCTTCACTGAATTCCGCAAGGGCGAGTTGGTGCAGAAGGTGTTCCTGAAGCGACTGGATTGGCGTGATGGAATCGTAAAGGTAATCCCTTTTTTCTTCACTATGGGCGGAATAGGAATTCCGCTCCCTTTCCTGAAAAAAATAATCTTTCCACTCGTCATCAAGCCGCGCCAGAATCTCAAACTCTTTGCGGAAATCCATGGATTTACGGTCGTCCATTTCCGTATTGATCTTTTCCACCTCAATTTGCGGGGCATCCGCAGGAAGTTCTTCGAGGGTGGGGTTACTATTCAGTTCGGCCTGAATCATGGCACGCAGTTCAAGTACGGGGGCCTGGAGCATTTCCAGGGACTGGCGCAACTGAGGCGCCAACACCATGTGCAGGCGCATTTCCTGACTTAAATGTAAACCTTGTGCCACCATAATTTGCTCTCTCGGTACAGACAGAATATAGCCTCCTTGCAGGACGGTCTCAAGGAGAAAGTCCTTATCGCCAGCCTTGTTTTGAATGAACTTGTGATAGAGGGGTAAAAATAGTAATGATAAAAGACCATATGAGTTCTGAATTGGAAAATCGATATCATGACATTATGCGGCGGGTTCGTGCAGCTTGCGGCAGGGCGGGGCGGGATCCCGTCTCGGTGCAAATGATGGCAGTGTCGAAGACGCAACATCCCGATGACATTGCCGCGGTGACGATGTTGGGTGTTGAGACCTTCGGCGAAAATCGCGTTCAGGAAGCGCGCAGCAAGATCCCCTTGTGCCCCAGTCGCCTCCATTGGCATTTGATTGGCCATTTGCAGTCGAATAAGGCGCGGGAGGCGGTTCACTTGTTCGAAATGATCCATTCCGTGGATTCGCTGCATATGCTGCAAAGCCTTGATCGGTTTGCGGCAGACGAGGGACGTTCGTTACCGGTCTGTCTTGAAGTCAACGTGTCTGGTGAGCGCAGCAAGTTCGGTCTTTTGCCGGAGCAGGTGGCCGAGACACTCAAAGAGGCTAATGGGTTGTTCAGGGTGAAGGTCGTCGGGCTGATGACGATTCCTCCCGTTGCCGAAAATCCCGAGGAATCACGTCCTTTCTTTCGCGCGTTGCAGGAACTCCGGGCTCGCATGCGGACGGAATCAAGATTGGATTTACCAGAACTTTCCATGGGCATGTCGCAGGACTTTGAAGTGGCGATTGAAGAGGGGGCCACTTGGATCCGAGTTGGAACCCTGCTGTTTGGCCCCCGGAAACGAAAGGAATCTGATGAGTCCGGCAACGGCTGACTGGGATGAGGTAAAACCGGCGCAAGCACACGTCCACCGTCCACCGCCAAGGGCGGCTGGGTGCCTGGTGGTGTCGGGGCTAAGTGCCGCCATTGTGATTGCCATGGCCGTATTCGGGATCCAGACCAAAGTAGGCAGTGATCTGATCGCGAACTACCTGAAAAAACAGACGGGTTTAGATCTGTCGGTCGGGGCCGCCCAGTGGGTTGCTCCGCTGGATATTATTCTCACCGATGTACAAACCAAGCCGACCACCACCCCGTTAGGGTCTTTCAAAGCCAGGGAAATTCAGATGGGTTGGCGCTGGGGAGGCGAGATGAAATTAGAGGTACGGGGACTGCGCTTGGAATTAGTCAAAATCGCCGAAGGTTGGGTGCCGGCCTCTTTTTCCAAGTTGGCGACTTTAGTTGATGTGCGTGATACGGTGGCCCTATTATCAGAGGATCCCAAACTGGTGAGTTTGGATGTGACGGACAGCGCGGTGTTATGGAGCAGTCCGGATGGGGAACGACTGTCGGCAGTGGATGGCTTGAGTTTGAGTATGCGACCGGTATTATTGGGCGAGCGGCATCTGAAAATTTTTGAGGTGTCAGCACGAAGTGTTTTCCGCGAGGGTGGCGTCAAGGGACGGTGGATGCGCCGGATGTGGGTGACGACGTCCGAAAATCCCTATCTTGAGGTAGACTACCGGGGGGCTTGGGAAGGGGACGATTCCAACATTAAAGATTGGTGGTCCAATCCACCGGGTGTGGGTAAGCGAGGAACAGGGAAATGAATATTGAGCGCGCGAAACAGTTGACGAAGTTGTTGGGACGGCAGCGGATACTGGTCGTTGGCGATTTGATGCTGGATAAATATATCCACGGTTCTGTGGAGCGCATTTCGCCGGAGGCGCCTGTTCCGGTAGTTCGAGTCGGGCGGGAACGGCAGGTTCCCGGGGGCGCTGCCAATGTGGCGAGTAATATTTGTGCTTTCGGCGGCCAGGCCGTCATTGCCGGGGTTGTCGGAAATGATGCGGCCGGACATGATCTTTTGGCGCTGATGAGCGGACAAGGAATTTGCACCCGTGCAGTGCGTATCGTGACTGGCCTGCAAACGACCGTGAAAATGCGTGTATTGGCCGATCGCCAGCAAGTGGTCCGGGTGGATTGGGAAAGTGATTCGTATCTGCCGTCGGAGGATATCCACGCTTTTTGTGAATTGATCACCAAGGAAATGGAATCCTGCGATGGGGTGGTGGTGGAAGATTACAGCAAGGGTATTGTTTGTCAGGAAGTGATGGATGCCGTTTTAAATTCAGCCAAGAAGAAAGGGATTCCCGTCGGTTTGGATCCCAAGGACAATTTGAATTTGACCATCAAGGGAATTACGTTGGCCACGCCAAACTACAAAGAGGCGCAGGTCTGTGCCGGGTTACCCGCCAAAGCGCCTCCACCCGGGGATCCCATGAGCGACATCGTGTTGCGGAAAGCGGCGGAAACGCTGATGCAACTATGGGAGCCGAAACAGTTGTTAGTGACGCTGGGTGCCAATGGAATGTATATGCTGGCCCAAGACACTTCTCCCCGCGTGATTCCAACGCGGGCTCGGGAAGTGTATGATGTTAGCGGGGCCGGGGATACCGTCATTGCCACCTGTGTAATGGCGTTGGCGGCGGGGGCTTCGTATGACGAAGCCGCTGTCCTGGGTAACAATGCCGCCGGTGTAGTGGTGGGTAAACTGGGAACGGCGACCTGTTCGCCGGATGAACTGATAGCCAGCGTGGAGTTCAATGAAGTCTAAGCGAGAACGAGTCGTAGGCGTCATCCCCGCACGGTGGGCCTCCACCCGTCTGCCGGGAAAAGCACTGGTTCCGATTTGCGGTAAGCCGTTGATCCAATGGGTCTTAGAAAGAGTGCTGTTAGCCACCCGTTTGGATGAAGTGTTGGTCGCCACGGATGATGAGCGGATCCGTTCAGTAGTGACGTCACTGGGTGGAATGGCCGTCATGACGCGGACGGATCATCCTTCAGGAACGGATCGAGTTGCCGAAGCGGTGTCTGGCCGGGACGCTGGAATTGTGATCAATATTCAGGGAGATGAGCCTCTGATTGATCCGGGGTTGATCAATCACTTGGTGGAGGTTATGGTGGAGGGGCGTGAATGGGATATGGCCACGGCCGCAACCCCGATTCATGCCTCCGAGGAGTTGAACAAGCCATCGGTGGTGAAAGTTGTTGTTGGGGAGCATGGGCGGGCTTTGTATTTTTCCCGATCCGTTATTCCGTTTGTGCGGGATACCGTACCAGCGGGTTTGATACATTGGCGGCATGTAGGCATTTATGCTTATCGCCGCGCGTTTCTGGATCGGCTGGTGAAGGCTCCGCCCTGTGTGTTGGAACTGACGGAAAAACTGGAACAATTGCGTGCCTTGCATTTGGGGGCCCGGATGAAGGTTGTGGAAACACGAGAGATTGGTCTGGGGGTGGACACCCCTGAGGATATAGGGCTGGTCGAAGCGGCGCTGAAACGCGCGGGTGTGACATCATCATTAAGAATGTGAGCAGGAAACATGAGTAAAGTGGTTAATGTGGGGAGCGTGAATGTGGGGGGGAAGCGCCCGTTGGTTTTGATTGCGGGGCCCTGCGTGATTGAAAGCCGTGAAGGGTGCTTGGAGATTGCCGGCAAATTGGCTCGTCTCGCCAAGACCCTGAAAATTTCGTTTATTTTTAAGGCGTCTTATGACAAGGCCAATCGGTCTTCCATGCGCTCGTATCGTGGACCGGGGTTGGAGCGTGGCCTTGAAATTCTAGCGGAGGTAAAAGCCCGTTATGGGGTGCCGGTATTGACCGATATCCACAGCGTGGAGGAGGCGGCGCGGGCAGCAGAAGTGGTCGACATAATTCAGATTCCTGCTTTTTTATGTCGCCAGACCGATTTGATCGTGGCGGCAGGGAAAACGGGTATTCCTGTCAATGTGAAAAAAGCACAATTCATGGCTCCTGGTGATATGCGCAATGTGATTGAGAAAATCGAGTCGACCGGTAATCGGAAAATTATTCTGACCGAGAGAGGTGTTTCGTTCGGCTATAATAATTTAGTCGCCGACATGCGCAGTCTTCTGATAATGCGTGAGTTTGGATATCCGGTAATTTTTGATGCCACCCACAGTGTGCAACGTCCGGGTGGGGCGGGGGATCGAACAGGCGGGGAT
>Ga0118677_10003955_pt1 | contig 27400 bp, 20 predicted proteins | sample AliMusrvi5mmetaG_FD_86154 | JGI IMG/M metagenome (GOLD analysis project Ga0118677, IMG submission 86154) | reverse complement strand
CTCTTATTCGTCAAAAAATACTTGATGGCAGCCTATAGTTAGAATAGCTAAATCTGATTTTTTTGTTACCAAATTTTCAAACCGGTTTCACCTTTGGGGCTTTGACGGTAATACGTCCCATAAGTTCTTTTTTTTCCTCTGGTGGTAAAGCATCCGTGCAACGGTCTAACATCTTTCTGGCTCGCGTATTGCTGCGCTTGATGTCTTCTATATTGGTGCCTTTATCTAAGGCTATAATCTCGCGCGCTAAAAGGTACGTGTCTTCAAACTGGTTATCATCTTTAACATGAGCGTCAACGGTTTCTTTAAGACTGTCCTGCATAATTCCAGGGTAATACCTCCGGAGGGCCTTATAAACTTGTGTATTGCTGAATTGTTTTTTTTCCATTTCATGCAGCTTTTCAAGCAAATTTTTATACTCCTCGGCATGGAATAGGCTGCGATTAGGCTTTAATGTCTTCAGTGAGATTTTCGTGATGTCCTCAAGCTTGAGCTTGCCGATTGTATCGAATAAAAAATTCTTTAATTCCCCATACAATTCATCCTCAATTTCTTCTACCGTTGATAACTTTTCAGCATTTAAAGATTCTATTCTTGCAGATAACCCCTGTTTTATTTGTTGCACAGCTTCAAGTTTAAGCGTTTCCCAGTATTTGTCTATTCGATCAAAAAGTATTTTTTGAATTGTTCTTTTGGGATCATTTTTTATTAACTGGTGTACACGATCAAGGTACAACAGCCGACTTATTTCCACGATTGCCTCAAACTCATAGTCTGGGGGGTTCTTTTCGTGTGCTGGCTTCTTAAGAATATCCACCATGAAGCTTGTTATCCGCATAGCTTTATTTATCGCATGTTTTTTTTGTTCTATCTCGTTCATGCCTGTTTCCTCAGCGGTTTAACCTCGGCGCCGGCTTTTAGGCCATCCAAATAATCAGCCCATAGCTGCATCATTACCCGGCGTGCTTCAAGGTGCGCTGTCCGGTTGTAGGCGCGCCCGTTCGGGTCTTTTACGGCGTGGGCGAGCTGGTGTTCTATAATATCGAAACGCTGCTGCAATACTTCATCCAGGATGGTGCGCGCTGTTGCCCTGAAACCATGCCCGGTCATGATATCTTTACCAAAGCCCATATATCGCAATGCCGCAAGCACAGCATTTTCGCTCATTGGTCTGGCAAATGAACGCTCATTTGGGAATACGTATTTGCTTTTACCCGTCAATGGCTCCAGTTCCTTTAGGATGGCAACGGCCTGAACCGATAACGGCACTATGTGAGGTTCGCCCATTTTCATTTTTCCGCCCGGAATATTTATCTGGGCATTTTCAAGATCGACTTCTGCCCATTCCAGATGCCGAAGTTCGCCCGGGCGCAACAGTGTCAACGGCTGGAGCCAAAGAGCACACTTCACGACAAAGCCGCCCACATAACCATCTATGGCCTTTAAGAGTGGTTCAAGTTTTTTTGGATCTGTAATAGCGGCAAAATGTTTTTTTTCTGCAGGAGGTAGCGCGCCCTTGAGGTCTGCCGTATGGTCGCGGTTTGCGCGGCCTGTTGCTACTGCATACCGGAAAATCTGACCACACAATATTTTGATTCTATGCGCGCTTTCAGTTGCGCCGCGGCCTTCAACACGCCGCAGGGTACGCAGAACTTCTTGTGCATCAATTTCAATAATGGGCCTGTTGCCCATCCACGGGAACACGTCACGTTCAAGGCGGGAAAGAACGGTTCTGCTATACCCGGGTGCCCATGGCGGCGAGAATTTGTTGTACCATTCCCGGGCCACAACTTCAAAAGTGTTTACTTTGTCTGTGTCTGCTTGTTTCTGTGCTTTGCGCTGCTGCCCGGGGTCGATGCCATTGGCAAGGGCTTTGCGCGCTTCAAGGTGACTGCTGCGCGCCCCTAAAAGGCTTATTTCCGGGTAAACGCCTAAGGCGAGGGTTTTTTCTTTATCGGCAAAACGATATTTGCACCGCCAGTATTTTGAGCCATTGGGCATGACCTGCAGAAAGAGGCCATCGCCATCAAACACCTTATACTGTTTTCCTTTGGGCTTTGCGTTGCGAACCTTGACATCTGTCAATTTCATGGCATTGCTCCATTTTGGGGGTACAGATTTGCGTTTAGGGGTATAACTGCTTTAAATATAACCCCGATACCCCCGCATGTCAATGCCTTATATCGTCTTAAAAAACATCATAGAAAAAGAAAAACCCCTGATTTCTCAGGGGCTTTCTTTTTATATTGCCTTGCATGATTTTAAAATGTGATGGGCTCACCAGGATTCGAACCTGGGACCACCCGGTTATGAGCCGGAGGCTCTGACCAGCTGAGCTATGAGCCCGCACCAAATTAATATTCAACAAAACTTTTCAGCTTCTTGTTCCGGATCGGGTGCCGGAGCTTCCGCAGGGCCTTGGCCTCGATCTGGCGTATGCGCTCGCGGGTTACATCAAAGTCCTTGCCGACCTCCTCAAGCGTATGGTCGGCCTTTTCGCCGATGCCGAACCGCAGCCGCAGCACTTTTTCTTCCCGCGGCGTCAGGGTTGAAAGCACCGACTGGGTCTGCTCGGACAGGTTCTGATAGGTTACGCTTTCAAGGGGGTTCAGTATCTTTTTATCTTCGATAAAGTCCCCGAGATGGCTGTCTTCCTCTTCGCCGATCGGCGTCTCAAGAGAAATGGGCTCCTTGGCGATCTTCAAAACCTTGCGCACTTTTTCAAGCGGCAACTCCATTTTTTCAGCGATCTCCTCCGGCAGCGGCTCGCGGCCGTTTTCCTGCACCAGATACCGCGAGGTCCTGATCAGCTTGTTGATCGTTTCGATCATGTGTACCGGTATGCGGATCGTGCGCGCCTGATCGGCTATAGCGCGGGTTATGGCCTGGCGTATCCACCAGGTGGCATAGGTGGAGAATTTATATCCCCGCTGATATTCGAATTTTTCCACGGCCTTTATGAGGCCGATATTGCCTTCCTGTATCAGATCAAGAAACTGCAGCCCCCGGTTGGTGTATTTTTTGGCAAGGCTCACCACCAGGCGCAGGTTTGATCGCACGAGTTCGTCTTTTGCGGTCTTTGCCTTGAGCTCGCCCCGGTCAATTTGCCCTATGGCCTCCTTGAGCCCGTCGATAGTAAGATCGGCCTGCTTCTCGATTTCGCGTATCTGCCGGGACAAGCCCCGTATTTCCTTGTCAAGCTCCTGCAGCTCGGCCAGGCCGACACCCGTTTTTCGCTTGATCTTGCGCTGCTCATCCTTGTTGTCTTTGCCTTGGCGGATGAACTTTCTTATGCCCTTTTCGTCAAGGCTGACTTTTTTGCAGCAGTGCACGATTTGATTTTCCAGCGCTTCGACCTGCTGTAGCAGCTCCCGAAGCCGCGCAACGGTTTTCTCAAGATATTTGCGCTTGAGATTCATTGCCTGCAGGAGAGTAAATATCGATTCCTTGTTTTTGTCAATTTTTTGCCGCAGCGTTTTTTTGCGGGCATCGGTCAAATCCTTTTTTGTTGCAATGGCGTTTTCATGCCGCAAGTTTTCATTATAGATTTTGCGAATGCCGTCAACCTGCTCGAGAAATACCGACCCGTAGCTCTCCTCGTCAATTTCATTGTCCTCGTCATCGAGATCCGCGATGATGTCGCGGATGGAGCGGCTGCCTTTTTTTAGCAGATCGCCAAGGCCCAGAACGCCCTGTATGATAATCGGGGAGTTGAATACCACGTTCAGCACCTGGTTTTCGCCCTCCTCAATGCGCTTGGCGATTTCAACCTCTTCCTCGCGCGACAGGAGCGATACCGAGCCCATTTCCTTCAGGTACATGCGCACGGGATCGTTTATCTTGCCGTAGAGGTCTTTCTCCTCGCTGGCTTCTTCCTCTTCCTGGACTATTTTTCCGACCTTGCGCTGCTGCAGCCGCACATTCTGATTTGAGTCGACGATTTCAATATCCATTTCGCCGAACATGAGCATGAGCTCATCGATCTGGTCGGGTGATACCATTTCCGGGGGCAGCACATCATTGACTTCATCATAGGTCAGGAATCCCTTTTCCTTGCCGATGTCAATGAGTTGTTTGACCTGCTCGATTTTGGGTTTTCTTCCCATCGAGTTCTCCATTCTCAGCTAAAACGTTTAATGCAACTTGAACTGAAACCATTTTTGCCGCTCGGTTTTCAGTTGCAGGTGGCGCTGTTGCAATGCTATGACCGCAGCCTCATCCCGGGCCGCTTCAGCCTGCTTTATACCGCTGCTGATGCTTTTGGCCTCTTCTGCCAATTTCTTGAGATACAGCGCGCGTATGCAGTCCTCAAGTGCCCGTACCGGCTCCTCCGGCTGGTTTTCAAAAAATGAAACCTGGGCCAGAAGCTGTTTTTGCGCGGGCTCCGCAATGCTCTCGGACAGCCGCGGAATATCAAGAGCGCCGCCGCTGCGGTACATATCAATTATTGCGCGCCCCAGATTCTTGAGATCCAGCTGCGTGAAATCCTCAAAAATGTTTCCGTCAATACGGTTCAGGTACTCAGGGTTCGCTACCAACAATTTTATTATTAATAATTCGGCACTTCCGGCCGAACCTGTAGCACTTTCTTTTAGCGACCGAGCAGCCTCGGGGGCTGCTTTCTGGGCGGGGCCGCGGGACCGGATCTGCGCCTGGCTTATACCGATGCGCCGGGCCACTTGCTGCTCGTACAGTTCGCGCTCAAGGCTGTCTGCAATCTGCCCCAGCAGCGGCGCTATTTCATCACAGACGGCAACCTTGCCCCGGGGGGATGCAATGTCATGCCGGCTGATTATCCGCTCGATGACAAATTCCAGCAGAAAGCCCGCGCCCGCAATTTTTTTCTTAAAAGCCTCTCCGCCCTGCTGCCGCACGAAGCTGTCCGGGTCTTCGCCTTTCGGCAGCACGATCACCCGGGGGGAAACCCCATTTTTCAAAAAAGGCTCAAGGCTGCGCGCCATGGCTTTCTCGCCGGCCTGATCAGCGTCAAAGACCGTTATAATATCGGCGCTATAGCGCTTCAAGAGCTGTATCTGGTGCTCGGTGAGTGCGGTGCCGAGTGCTGCAACAGTATTTTTTATGCCTGCCTGATGCAGAGTCAAAGCGTCAAGATAGCCTTCGACGATAATTGCCCTGCCGTCTTTTTGTATATGATGGCCTGCGCTCTGCAGCCCATAGAGATTCTGTCTCTTATTATATACCACAGATTCCGGAGAATTCAGGTATTTGGGCTCTCCCTGGCCGATGACCCGGCCCCCAAAGCCGATAATATTTCGTGAGACATTCCAAATCGGAAACATTATCCGGTTGCGGAACCGGTCATAATACTGGCCGCCGCCTTTGCTGATGGTGAGGCCCAGCTTGGCCGCAAGCTCAGGAGAAAAGCTCGTGCTTTTCAGATACTGCACCACCGTGTCCCAGCTATCCGGCGCAAAACCGATACTGTACTCTTTCGTAATATCCGCGCCCAGGCCGCGCGAAGCCAGATACTCGCGGGCGCCGGCTGCGCGACCGTCCTGCAGCAGCAGCCGGTGGTACAGCTGGGCTACAGCTTCATTGATTTTATAAAAAGACTCCCGTTCGCTCAGGCGCTGCCGTTCAAGGCTGTTCAGCGGCTTTTCAGGCAAGTGAATCCCGTAGCGTTTTGCAAGAAGGCGGGCGGCTTCGGCAAAGCTCAGATTATCATGCTTCATGAGAAAGGCGAACACATCGCCGCTCGTGCCGCAGCCGAAACAGTGAAAAAACCGCTTGACGTCATTTACGTAAAAAGACGGGGTTTTTTCATTGTGAAAGGGGCACAGCCCCTTATGGTTAACGCCTATCTTTTTGAGGCCGATATAATCTGAAATGACCTCGACAATGCTGCTGGTTTCCCGAATTTCCCGTATCTTCTCGTCAGGGATGTGCTGAGTTGTAGTCTCCTGCATAGGAAGCACTGTTTCGGGCAAAAAATGGGGACAGCCTTAAAGCTGAACAGTACACTTTTGAGCTACCGGCTGACGCTTCAGCCGACCTTATAGCACAACAGCCCTTTCGGGAACTGCTAAACTTAAAAATATGGTGTATTTTGGTTCAAATGTCAAGGCTATTTTTTTTTAAATATTTTTTGGCCTGCACATTGAGAAATTTTTTAATGTCCTCCGCCGTAGTAAAGGCAAAAAGCTGATCGACGATTTCCTGGCAACGCTTGTACTCCAGGGAGCGAAGCACTTTTTTGGCCTCCAGTATGGCGATGGGGTTCATGGAGAGCTCATCGATCCCCAGGCCCAGAAGTATCGGAATATATATGGATTCTCCCGCCATTTCACCGCACATGGCAACCGGTATGCCATTGTCATGTGCGGCCTGGATTATGCGCCGCAAGAGGCGCAGCACGGCGGGGTGCAGGGGCTCATAGAGATAGGATACCTGTTCATTGACCCGGTCTATGGCCAGCAGGTACTGTATCAGATCATTGGTGCCGATGCTGAAAAAGCTCACTTCCCGGGCCAGCAGATCGGCAATGGTTGCCGATGAGGGGACCTCCACCATGATGCCAATGGGAATATCGGCATTAAAGGGCTTTTTCTCTTTTTTCAGCTCCGCCTTTACTTCCCGCAGGATCTTTTTTATCTGCATGACCTCCTCAACGCAGGAGATCATGGGAAACATGATTTTAACATTGCCGAATGCACTTGCCCGCAGTATCGCCCTGAGCTGAGTCCTGAAAATATGTACTTCCTTAAGACAGAACCGTATGGCCCGAAGCCCCATTACCGGGTTCATCTCTTCGGCCACATCAACATGGGACATGAATTTATCACCGCCGATATCAAGGGTGCGGATAGTGACCGGCCGCGGCGCAACGGTTTGAACGGTTTTTTTAAAAATTTCAAAAAGCTCATCCTCGGTCGGGAGCTCTTTTTTATTAATATACAGAAACTCCGTTCTGAACAGGCCAATGCCATCGGCGCCGTAATCAATGACCGAATCGACCTCTTCGACAATTTCGATATTCGCCAGAAGATGAATCTTATAGCCGTCAAGGGATTCCGCCGCCAGATCCCGGTACTGCAGCAGGCGCTTTTCAAATTCCTCATGCTGGCGTTTCTTCTGCGTGTATTTTTTTAGCATTTCAGCATCAGGATTGACAAAAATAACGCCGTGCGTGCCGTCGATAATTACCGTATCGCCATTTTTGACTTTTGCCAGGACGTTTTTTAAGCCGACCACCGAGGGTATTTTCAGCGCGCGGGCCATGATGGCCGTATGTGAGGTCTTGCCACCGCTTTCAAGAACAAAGCCGAGCACTACGGCCACATTCAGCGTTGCCGTATCAGCAGGCGATAGGTCGTTTGCAATAATGATGCTTTTGCCCGTGATCTTTCCCAGATCATCAGCCATTTTACCCGCCAGGTTCTCCAGAATGCGGCGCTCGATATACTCCAGGTCCGAGGTGCGCTCGCGCATATACTCATCGCTTAAGCCCAAAATGCTTTTTTTCAGACCCGCCATGCTTTCTTTCAGGGCACAGGCAGCATCAACTTTTTCGGTGCGGATACGCTTGATCACATCGCTGACAAGAATTTTGTCCTGCAGAATAAGAATATGCGTATCAATAATGTACTGGGCCTCTTTGATTTTTTTATTGCTGATCTCGGCTTTTGTCTTGATAAGCTGCTGCTTGGAATCCTCTATGGCTTTGTGCAGCGCTGCTATCTCTTCCTTAATTTCTTTTTCGGAATTCAGGCGATAATGCGTGAAATCGAGCTTGCCATGATCAACGATCAAAGCCTTGCCGATCACTATGCCGGGAGAAGCGCCAATACCTTTCAGGAGAATACTGTTTTCCATATTTTTTTTGCTGAAAATATTATTTTTTAATATTTTTGTATAGTAGTCTGGCTGTAAAATATTGTCAAGAAAACTATGGCAAAAATAGATGCGAGCAGGCCTGATACCATGCTCTGTTTGACACGCCTGCTGCCTTGCCCTATAGTAGGTAAATTTAGCCCTCATAATTCATGCGAACAACGAGAAGCCGTACAAGGTTCGAGGTTGTAGGGGCGAATGGCTATTCGCCCGTTAGAAGGTCGTAGGGGCAGACTGTGTGTCTGCCCGGGGCGCATAACCGCATTATGAAAATAATTTAAACCATGGATTTTCAGCTTATTTCAACCTATGAACCACGAGGCGATCAGCCGCAGGCAATAGAAAAACTGACCTGCGGCGTACTGGCCGGCGCAGCCGACCAGGTGCTGCTGGGCGTGACGGGCTCAGGCAAGACATTTACCATGGCCAATGTCATTGCGCGTACGCAAAAACCGACACTGGTGCTGGCCCCGAATAAAACCCTGGCAGCCCAGCTTTACGGCGAGTTCAAGGAGCTGTTTCCGCACAATGCCGTTGAGTATTTTGTCAGCTATTATGACTATTACCAGCCCGAGGCCTATATAGCGGTTTCCGATACCTATATTGAAAAAGACTCCTCGATAAATGAGGAAATCGACCGCATGCGCCATTCCGCCACGGCATCGCTTTTGCAGCGGCGCGATGTCATCGTGGTGGCGAGTGTCTCCTGCATCTATGGCCTCGGGTCGCCCAAGGAATACCGCAATCAGCTGCTGCTGGTGCGCGACCGGGCGGACATGTCGCGGGATGAATTCCTGGCGGGACTGGTGGCCATTCAGTACGAGCGCAATGATTTCGACTTTCACCGCGGCACCTTCCGCGTCCGGGGCGACACGGTCGAGATATTTCCCTCCTCTCAGGAAAGCACGGCCGTGCGGGTCGAGTTTTTCGGCGATACTATCGACGCCATTTCGGAAATCGATCCGCTGACGGGCAGGGTGCTGCGGCCCGCCGGCCATGTGCATATTTATCCCAACAGCCATTATGTGACCTCGCAGGACAATCTCAAGCGGGCTGCCGAGGCCATACGCCAGGAGCTTGCCGGACGCGTGGCGTATTTTAAAAACAATAACAAGCTGATCGAGGCACAGCGCATAAAAGAGCGTACGCTGTATGATCTTGAGATGATCGAAAACATGGGGTACTGCAACGGCATTGAGAATTACTCCCGCCATATGGACGGCCGCCTGGCCGGCGAGCCGCCCTGGGTGCTGTTTGATTATTTTCCGGAAGATTTTCTGCTGATCATCGACGAGAGCCACATCTCGGTGTCGCAGATCAGGGGCATGTATTTCGGCGACCGGTCGCGCAAGCAGAACCTGGTTGATTTCGGTTTTCGGCTGCCCTCGGCCCTGGACAACCGCCCCCTCACCTTTGAGGAATTTGAAAAAAAAGTGCGGCAGATCGTCTATGTCTCCGCAACCCCGGCCGCCTATGAGCTCGAAAAAACCGGCGGCGCCGTGGTGGAGCAAATCATCCGGCCCACGGGGCTCATGGACCCGCGGATCGAGGTGCGGCCCGTAACCGGCCAGATTGATAATCTGCTGGGGGAAATCAGGCTGCAGAACGCCCGGGGCGAGCGCACTCTGGTCACCACGCTTACCAAACGCATGAGCGAGGACCTGACGGAATACTACCGCGAGCTCGGGGTGCGGGTTGAATACCTGCATTCGGAAATCGACACCCTGGAGCGTATCGAGATACTCAGAAATCTGCGGCTGGGGAAATTTGACGTGCTGATCGGCATCAATCTGCTGCGCGAAGGCCTTGACCTGCCGGAGGTATCGCTTGTGGCGATTCTTGACGCCGACAAGGAGGGCTTTCTGCGCTCGGAGCGGTCGCTCATTCAAACCTGCGGCCGCACGGCGCGCAATGTCAACGGCCGCGTCATACTGTATGCCGACACCCGGACCCGCAGCATTGAAGCAACGCTCTCCGAGACCGGCCGCCGCCGCAAGCTTCAGGCTGCCTATAATGCCGAATACGGCATCACCCCCGAATCCATAAAAAAGGACATTAAAAATATTCTCGGCACGGTGTATGAAATGGATTATGTGACCGTGCCGCTGGCAGCGGAGACGAAAGCCCTCTACAAATCCAAAAAAGATATTCCCCGGCTTGTAAAAAAGCTGAAAAAGGAAATGCAGGAGGCTGCCCGGCATCTTGAGTTTGAAAAAGCCGCCGAGCTGCGCGATCAGCTCTATGAGCTTGAGCGGCAGGAGCTGGAGCTGCCGCCTCAGCCGTCTGATTATAAATAAAGCAAGCAGCGTACAGCCCGTATGCTGTTCTCTTATTGAAATATATTTGAAATGCAGCAATACTCTCTATAGGAGTCATAGTTAGGGCATTTTTTTTGTAGCCGTTTGCACAGGCAAGCTTTTGCTTCGTTAGCCCGTGCTATGATTCTCGCAAAAAAAGCCGGCGATGGTGGAATGCCAATGGCTCGAACCGCACGGGCTGCCTTTACCAAAAGCTCACCTGTGCCTGTATGGCTACAGTATTTTAAAAAATGCTCTAGCAGTTAGAGCTTGAACGAAAAGTCGTTTTTTTGTAGGCTGGGTTAATCCCGGAATATTGTTGGGTTTCGCAGCTCAACCCAACCTGCGCAAAAATAACCGCATGCAAAAAAGTACGGGCATACGGGCGAGAACCCAACAAATCAGCTGATGAGTAAACCATTTGGGTAAAGAGGGAATTATGAGTCTCCAGCACACGCATTTCGAATCGCTCACGCCGACTATTGCCCGGCTGAAATGTTTGAAGCTTAAAGTGGCGCTGCTGCATTCCGGGGGGCCCGCGCCCGGCGCCAACCGTGTGCTCTCCGGCGGGGCAAAGCAGTTTCTTGACCGCGGGATCAGCGTTATCGGGTTTACTAACGGCTATGAGTATCTGCAGGATTTGCCGCCGCAGGATCTGGAGCCGGGCAAACATTTCATCTATATCGATCAAACGGTCGCCTCGGATGCCATAGAAGCCAATTGCTTTATTCTGCGCACGTCGCGGGCAAATCCCGGCAAGGCTATAAAAAGCCTGCAGGACCTTAATGATTTGAAAAAAACCGAAAACCTCAGCCGCATTCTTGATACCTTCAAATATCTCAAGGTCGGCGCGCTCATATCAATCGGCGGCGACGATACCCTGAAAACAGCCAACTTTATTCATGAGCTGGCCCGGCGGCGCCTGGCAGCCGATGAAAAATTTCCGTTTCAGGGCGTGGTGCATGTGCCCAAGACCATCGACAATGACTATTACGGCATTCCCTGGACTTTCGGCTATTTTACGGCCGCCGAGGCTGCGGGCCATATCGTGCGCGGGCTCTATGATGACGCCAAGGCCACCAACTGCTACCACGTAGTTGAGCTCATGGGCCGCAAGGCTGGCTGGTACACCGCGGCCGCCAGCATTTACGGCCGCGGCACCAAGGCCATTATTCCCGAAGACTATGAAAGCAAACCATTCAGTCTTGAGGAGCTTGCCCAGGACCTGGTCGATATCGTTATCAGGCGCGAGCATGGCGGCCGCGGCTACGGGGTTTTCTGTATTGCCGAGGGTATTGCCGATCTGCTGACCGACGATGAAAAAACCCGGATGGACAAGGACCGCTTCGGCAATCTGCGCCTGGCCGAGGCTAAAATCGGCGAGCACCTGTCCAAGGCCCTCGAACATATCTATAAGGAAAAAACCGGGGCCCGCAAAAGCTTCAAGCCGCAGATTGCCGGCTATGAGACACGGCAGCATCCGCCCTCGCTCTATGACGCGCTTCTGACCTCGCAGCTTGGCGTGGGCGCCTACCGGCTCATCGAGCAGGGGCGGTTCGGGGAAATGGTGACCGTGCGGGACAATCTGGAAATCGACGGAATTGCCTTTAACACTTTGGTTAACCCCGAGACGCTGAAGGTCAAAAACCGCAATATTGATACGCAGGGCGATTTTTACAATATGCTGCGGTCCCTGGAAGAGAATTTTGCGCAATAATTGATGAGAACTCGCTTTGGGATTGGCAGGCTGGGCTGGGCAAAAAATGTGCAGCGTGATAAAAAATCCTGCGGCGCGGCGGGCGGTCTGATATGAGCAGTTAGGTCAACCGGCAAGGCTTTTTTTGTGAGCAACCCGTAGCTGTAAGTGCTTAAAATTTTAACCCCCCTACACTCAAATAGAGGCTACAAAGGGGTAATCGGGTTCGGCGTAGTCATATGTTCAAGGTGTTAATAAACTTGTATTGTACCATAAAAACTGGTACATTTAAAATTAATGAGCAGCGTCCATAAATATTCGGTGGTTTTTACCAAAAAGGTACGTAAAAGTCTGGCGAAAGTCCCACAGAATGTTCGCGACAAGTTCTTTATTCTTGCAGAACAGCTTGCGGAACACGGACCAGTGGCCTTAAATTGGCCTAATTATAGCAAGCTTGGCCAGAATGAACACCACTGTCATCTTGGGTATTCATGGGTGGCCTGCTGGCTGCATCAAAAAGGAACAATAATAATAGAGGTGTATTATGTTGGCAGTCGTGAAAACGCCCCGTACTAATATTCACATGCGTGGTTTCATCCCCGCGCCCGTGCTCCGCGTTCTACGCACCGAGTTTGGGGAAAATCTGACTGTGACCGCTGATAAAGACGATAAAAAACTCGAAAGTGTTTTTGATTCTTCAGAATACAGGGAGTTTAAAAAACACGTCTCTCCGGCCGATTATATCCGTACCTATCGTAAAAATGCAGGACTGACCCAAATCAAACTCGCCGAAAAACTTGGCGTCACCCGCGCGTATATCTGCGACATCGAACATGGTCGCCGTGCTTTCAGCAAACAGTTTGCAAAAAAAATGGCGAATTTTTTTAAAATTTCCATCGCGCATCTCATCTAATGAGATAAACCCGGTATTTTTTGCCAGCTGCCCCGCTCTTCGGGGCGCCAGAAAAATCACATTGATTGGTGGAAATTTGCTTTTGGATGGGATGAAAGAAAAAAACGTTCCCTTTTGCTTCACCGTGCCAAAAATAAGCGGCACGATTAAACATCACGGCATGATTATACATCTTGCGGCGCGGCGGGTGGTCTGATAATTTATTGTTTTAATCGGCAAGGCGATTTTGAATAGAACGATGCCGTCGAAAGTACTAGAATGCGCTATCACTATGAGAACTGTGGAATAATTGTAAGGTCTATAACATTAATCTCTTAGCTCAATCCGGGTATTGACATGTCCCTCACCCCCATGCTGCAGCAGTATCACTCGATCCGCTCGACCCTTGCCCCCAATACCATACTGTTTTTCCGCCTGGGTGATTTTTATGAAATGTTTTTCGAGGATGCAAAAACCGCATCGGCCCTGCTTGACATAACGCTCACGGGCCGCGACGGCGGGCAGGAAAGCCGTATCCCCATGTGCGGCGTGCCCTATCATGCGGCGCAGGGCTATATCAACCGCCTCACCCGCGCGGGGCTCAAAGTCGCCATCTGCGACCAGGTGGAAGACCCCAAGCTTACCAAGGGGATCGTGCGCCGGGAAATCGTGCGCATGGTCACGCCCGCCACCAATCTTGAAGATGACGGCGAAACAGCGCAGTTCAATTACATTGCGGCATTTTGTCAGGACAAAAAAACCATCGGCCTTAGCTATCTCGATCTCGGAACGGGCGAATTCCGCGTGGGCCAGTGCCGGGACCTGGCTGAACTTGAAGACGAGCTCAACCGCCTGGCACCGCGCGAATGCGTGGTGCCGGCAAAATTTGATACGGGCCAGCTGCGCGGTTTTTTGAAAACCCGGAAGCCTGTGCTCAATGAATATGAGGATTGGATATTTGACCGGAGCGAGGCCTGCAAGCGCATAACCGAGCAGTTCAAGGTCTCGTCGCTCGCGAGTTTCGGGATTGAGGAATTCACCTCAGGCACGGCAGCGGCAGGGGCACTGCTGTATTATCTCAAGGACAATCTGCGCAAAAGCCTTGATCATGTGCGCAGCCCCCTGCCGGTTCAAAACACCCGCTTTATGGCCCTCGACAAGCAGACGATTCGCAATCTTGAGCTTGTCAGCTCCGCCTCCGGCGACCGGCAGGCAACCCTTGCAGGAGTTCTTGACCGCACCGTTACCCCCATGGGAGGGCGCCTCCTTACGCAGTGGATCATGCGGCCGCTAATAGAACCGCAGCAGATAAACCAGCGGCTTGATGCCGTCGCCGAGCTTGCTCAAGGCAGGGATATTCTGCACGGGCTTCGCCAGCAGCTCCAGCTCGTGCGGGACCTTGAGCGGCTGGTTGCGCGCCTGAATTGCGGAACTCCATCGGCGCGCGATATCGTGGGGCTGGGCGCTTCCCTGAAAGCGGTTCCGCGGATAAAGGGGGAAATCGCTGCCCTTCACTGCAGCCTTATCAAGGCCCAGCATGAAGAGCTCTGTGAATTGAACGAGCTTGTAGAGAGTATCGAGGCCGCGTTTATCGATATGCCGCCCCTGGGCATTCGCGACGGCGGCTTCGTGCGCGACGGCTACAGCCCCGAGCTTGACGAGCTGCGCGGCATCTCGACCCATGCCAAGGACTGGATAGCCGATCTGCAGCGCCGGGAAATCGAGCAGACGGGCATCAAGTCCCTCAAAATCCGCTACAACAGGGTGTTCGGCTACTATATAGATATCACCAATGCCAATCTTGCGCAGGTGCCGATCAGTTATGTGCGCAAGCAGACTTTGGTAAACTCCGAGCGTTTCATTATCCCGGAGCTCAAGGAGTATGAGGAAAAAATACTCGGGGCCGAGGAGAAGGCAAAGGAGCTTGAAGCTTTAATATTTGAGGATATGCGCCGGCAGGTGCTCAGCCGTATTGCTGAAATACAGCGAACGGCAGCCGCCGTTGCCGTGCTTGATGCTGTGGCCTCATTCGCCGCCGTGGCCCTTACCAATCATTTCACGAGGCCCGAGATTTCCGCTGGCGATACCTTGTATATCGCCGGGGGCAGGCATCCGGTCATCGAGCATATGCTTGAGGGCGAGACCTTTGTCGATAATGACGCGGTGCTTGACGATGAGGACAATCAGCTGCTCATCATTACGGGCCCGAATATGGCGGGCAAATCAACGTATATCCGCCAGGTGGGGCTGATCGTTCTCATGGCGCAAATGGGCTCATTCGTGCCTGCCCGCGTGGCGCGCATCGGCGTGGTGGACAGGGTGTTTTCCCGCATCGGCGCCTCTGACAATCTCAGCCGCGGGGAAAGCACCTTTATGGTGGAGATGATCGAGACGGCAAATATCCTTCATAATGCCACGTCACGGAGCCTCCTGGTCTTTGACGAGATCGGCCGCGGCACCTCGACATTTGACGGCCTCTCCATCGCCTGGTCAGTGTGCGAATATCTCAATCAGAAAAAGTTCAGGCCCAAATGCCTCTTTGCCACGCATTATCACGAGCTGACCGAGCTTGCCGATCACCGCTCGGGAATAAAAAATTTCAATGTGACGGTGAAGGAAATCGAGGACAGCATACTGTTTCTCCGCAAAGTCGTGCCCGGCGGCGCGGACAGAAGCTACGGCATTCATGTGGGCAAGCTCGCCGGGCTTCCCGCTGAAATCATCGAGCGCGCCGAAGAAGTGCTGCTCTGCCTTGAAGAGGAAAAAATTTCCGAGGACTCGATCACCCAGATTCTCAAAAAGAAAAAAGGCGGCCCCTCGGTATACGATCTGCCGCTTTTTAAGCCCCTGAAAAACCCTGCCCCTGCCGGAGAGGCTCCGCCACAGGTGATATACGAAGAGCATCCGCTCATTGCTGAGCTGCGCACCGTTGACCCCAACAGCATGACCCCGCTTGAAGCTCTCACAAAGCTTGCAGCCTGGAAAAAGGAGCTGGATAAAAATTCGGGGACCAATTGATGCCCGAGCCGCCTAGCCCTCATCAAGCTCTTTTCAAACGCCTGGCGCAATCGGCTTTCAGAGCAAAATTCAAGCTCGCCCCTTCTGACATGTCTTACATTCAAACCAAAGGCAGGGAAACAATCGGCAGGCATGCCGCTGATTTTATCGCCAGCCGCATAGCCCCGGCACAACCAAAAAATGACGGCAAACAAACGCCCCTGCGCGGGCACCCGGTTTTTATAGCCCAGCACGCCACGGCAACCTGCTGCCGCGGCTGCATTGCAAAATGGCATGGCATTGAAAAGGGGCGGGAATTGTCGACAGGCGAGCAGCGCTATCTGGTCGACATTATTCTCGCCTGGCTGGACTTGAGCTGCACGTCGGACGCCTAACCCGCAGTATTTAGCTGCATTTTAAATGATAGCCCATGTGCAGCACAAGCTCCGCCATTGTTTTATTGCCAGCAAGACACGCCGGGGTGCAAGCAAAAAGGCTCGCGATATGATCGCGGGTTGTACCCTGCTACTTTACGACGATGACCGAACAGGGCGCAAGGCGCACCAGGCTCTGGCAGGTGCTGCCCATGACGCGGTCATAGATTGCCGAATGGCCCATGAACCCGATGACCAGCAGATCGCAGGCATGTTTTTTAATAAACTCCATGATGGTCTGAACCTCATGGCCCACAAAGACATGCGCATTCAGTACAATACCCTGCTGCTGCGCCTGCTGCCGTGCCCGCGCCACGGCCTCGGCGTATTTGCCGTCTTCGACCGCCTTAGCCTCTTTAAACTCGCCCACTGTTTCGGCATACTTCGGCACCTCTTCAATGGAAATTGAGTGCAATTCCGCCCCGTACAGTTTAGCCAGGCTGATGGCCTCCTCAAGGGCCTTGAAAGATCCATCGGACCCGTCAAGGCCGTGCAGTATTTTTTTATGCATTGTTTTCATCCTCCTCTATAAGTTTCATTTCAGGCTGGAACCACTGCTGCGCGATCAGCGTCGGCACGACAGCGCTGCCGATCACCGCAGTGACCAGAATGGTGTACTGGTCCTGAGTAATGATATTGTTTGTCAGACCGAACAAAGCGCAGATGCTGCCGAAAGTCAATCCCGTGGACATCATAAGAGTTGTATAAACGCCTTCCTTTTTGCCGAAGGTAAAATATTTAGTCAGGGGCCAGATTCCCACGGTTTTTGTCGCTATTTTGATGAGCAGCAGCACACCGATAATGCCCGCCGCCGCGATGACGGTCTCAAACTTTACCAGCGACCCTGCCTTGAGAAAATAAAACGGTGTCAGGATCGTGAATGCGATAACGCGCATGCGCTGGGCAAGCACCTTGTTTTTCAAAAAAAATGGCGCGAGCACCATGCCAACAAGATATGCGGGCAGCACCGCCTCGGTCTTGGAAATACTGCCAAGCCCCCCGAGAATGAACAGCACCAGCAGGATGAATTTGATCTCGGGCTCACTCACGCGGCTGCCGACCTTGCCGAAAAACCAAGGCGTGAATTTCGGCAGCAGCCAGAGAACAATGGCCGTAGCCAGGGCAAACAGCGCAAGCCAGACATTGTAGTTGGCGAATATGACGCCCAAAGCACCGACCGTGCCGAGATCATTTATAAAGCATGCCGCGAGTATGACTTTGCCGATTTCAGTGCGGTTGAAGCCCGTTTCAATCATAACGGCATACACAACGGCAACGGATGTCGTTGAAAGAGAGAGCGCGGCTATTTGTGCCTGCGGCCATGGCCAGCTGTAGATATAATGCGTATAGAGCAGAACACCCGCATACGGCGCCAGAAAGCCCATGATGCCGATGGACATGCTTGCCCATAAATGCCGGCGCACGACAGCCGGATCAATTTCGGCTCCTGCCAGAAAAGTAAGTAAAATCGATCCCACGCCCGCGAGGTAATTGATCCAGGACGACAGGGAAAGATTTATTATGTTTCCGGCAACCGCGCCCACAATTATTTCAATAAGCGCAACCGATATGGCCAGTCGAATTGAGATGAGCGACGAAAGCAGCGCAAGCCCGATCCACAGCGCGGATTGCAGCCAGAGGTTTTCCATGATCCAAGCTCCTTTTTAGAGAAGACACGGGCGCAAAAAAAGCCCGCCGGAAATTGGTGGGCTCAAGGCTTTTTATTTTGCTCCCACCGCTCAACTTTATGCGGTAGGAGTCATCAGCCGTTTAAGGCGGTTCAGGGGAACTCCATCCCCGTTATGAGGAAATAGTATACCTGCGGTTTTAAAAAAAATCAATCACTTCATCCGTTGCGCAAGATCGCGATTCTGTTTATTTGCTGGAGCAGGGGATGCAAACCTGCCTGCCCCCGATTTCCCGCAGCCGGGTTTCCATGACCGATTCCCCGCAGACCGAGCAGGGTTTTGACTGGTGAATCCGGGCAGGCCCTGGCTCATCAATCATTACTTCGGAAATTGCAAGCAGGGCATCTGCGGGCGCCGCAAGAACCCAGCGGGTAAAGGCCTCTCGGTCATCGCGCAGGCCCTCGGGAATTCCCCTGCCGTGAAATGAAACCCGCACGCCCGCGCCGGTCTTTCGCGAGTACAGCGTATAGACATGCTTGCCCCAGTCGCGAAACACGAGATTTCCCTTGCCGAAGGTGCAGCCCGCAACAAACTGCACGGCATCTGCGCCGCAGGCATTATTTTCAACTATCGCCACGATTTCTTCATCTTCCGAGCGCAGGGACTGCAGGGCTTGAAGGGCCGCGCAGGTCATCCGGTAGCCGATGGCCAAGCCGGGGCAGCTGTGGCCGTGAAAATTTACGACATCATCAAAAGCAGCAAACATATGTATCCCTGCAAAAATTTTAGCAGCTTCATCCATCCCTGCTGCTAATACAGCAAATCAAAATCCGCCTTTTGCGGAATGGTTTTGCCGCAGGTGATTTCAGCGGTTTTGCCGATATGCAAAAGCTTTTTAACCGTAAGGCGATATATGCCCTGCGGCATATTGTAAAAAACATATGATCCGTCGGGGGCGCTGTAGGTGTCCATCTTTATATCCGAATCCGTCAGGCTCGCGAGCTCTACCTGTGCTTTTTCAAGCGCTGCGCCGCGGGCGGTCACGCGGCCGGTAACTGATGTCTGCGGTGCAAGCGCCGGTATCTGCCGGGGCGCGCCGTAGCGGGCAAGATAATCGCAGGGCACCCCGAGGGTGTACCAGGCCGTATCCTTGGTGAAAATATTTGTCATGGTGGTTTCGGCGATATCGCAGCGGCGGCAGATGGTGTTGCCCGTGGGCTCCCCGCCCTCCCGGTCATTGAGAATGCTCCAGCAGGCAGCAAGATCATATTTAGCGAATGTCGGCGCAAGCTCCATAAGGCGCTTATACCGGGCCTTTGAGGAAATATTATGCGGGTCTTTCATATCGGCGGCGGTTAATGGCGCAAAATCATCATCAAAATGATTGGCGGTCCCTTCAAATTGCACGCCGGGCTGTATCTGACTGCCATAGGTGACCTTGATATCCCCGGAGCAGAGCTGCACCCGGGCCATGGATGAGTCCTTATAATCAACAAGCAAAAAATTTAATCCTCCATGGGCGTAATGGCCGCCGCGGGCAAGATGATTTTTAAACATGGCTACGGCCTCGGCAACGGTCGAACATTTTGCCATGACCTGCTGGGCCATGAAAATGCCGGGCAGTCCCGTGCGGGCGTCCTTGTTGGGCCGGCCGACATTATAGGTGAGGGCAAGCCCCTTATTGTTCATGCCGAGCCCGACGCCGACAAAGCCCGGCGCAAAAAATGACAAAAAATGATTATCGCCGTTTGTGGGCTGATAATAAAATGCCGTCCCCATTCCGCCGGTACCTGGCCGGTTATCGGTATTATGGGCAAGCAGCGCGCCCTCGGGTGAATTAAAGGCGAAGGCCGTGCAGCCCACGGTTACCATTTTCTTTTTTGAGTTTACCTCGATCCCGAGATTCCAGATGAGCGCCATGTCGCGGGCAAGCCCGGCCGGAACGTGCCAGTACTGCGAAAGTCCGTCAGCAATGCCCTGTATCTGCTGCCTGATATCCTCGGGCACAAAGGATTCAATCTCGGCATAATACTGTCGCGCCTCTTGTGCGCTCACGCCCAGAAAGAGCCGGAAGATAACCGCGCCTTTAATGATCGAACCGGGATAATAATACGCGGTCTGCCTGCCGATGTCATACCATGAGCCCTTCAGCGCGAACGACGGCACCATTTTCGGCGGCGCCTCGGGCTTGCCGCAGCCGCAGGCCAGGGTACATGCCAGCAGAAGTATCAGGAGGGATGCTATTTTTTTCATATAAATTCCTTGCGTTATTAAGCAGGGTACTACAATTTTTTACCATCTTTGCCGCAGAATTACAATGTGCTGAGCGCCGAATGGCATGAAATTGCACCTGGTGCACCGTAAAAAAAGGTCACCCGTTATAACCATGAGTGCATCCTTGGGCATACCGTGCCGGTGAAGATTGAAGCCCCGGCTCTGCGGGCTTGACTTTCCGTAACCGTCTGGAGTATATACCGCACAAGCAGGGGATCTGCACAAGTACCTCTTTTTTGAGCAACTGAAATGAGAATAGCGGCCTTTTCAAGCGCAAAAAGAAAATTATTCTGTGTGCCTGCCGGCTGCATCCTTTTCCTGTTTTTTTTACTGGCAGGAAGCACTTTTGCCCAAACCGCGGCAGCCTCCACGGATTTCACCACTTACAGCCTGGAAGAGCTCATGAATATGGAGCTTACCACAGCGGCAAAAAAACCCCAAAAGGCCTCTGAAAGCGCTTCCGCCGTTTATGTCATCACCCAGGAAGACATCCGCCGCAGCGGCGCCACCAACTTGCCGGAAGCGCTCCGGATGGCGCCGGGCATACAGGTCATGCGCTCTGATCCCGGAGATTTCGCCGTTACCTCGCGGGGCTTTCTGGGGGAATGGGCCACAAAGCTGCTGGTGCTCATCGACGGAAGGTCGATCTACTCCCCCCTTATGTCAGGCGTGTTATGGGAATACAATGACATGCTGCTCGAAAATATCGAGCGGATCGAGGTGATCCGCGGCCCCGGCGCAACCCTGTGGGGCGCAAATGCCGTCAACGGGGTCATTAATATCATTACCAAGCATGCCAAAGACACTCAGGGAGGCATGGCTGTATCGACTTTCAGCAATACGGAAGGCTATGACGGACTTCGCTACGGAGTAAAGGTCAAGGACGGCATGTACCTCCGGGCCTATGGCAAGTACATGAATTATGACGGCGTCATAAATCATAACCAGCCGGCCGAGCCCCGGCAGGTCTGGGGCGGAATGCGGCTTGACTGGGACGTGTCGCCGGACGATACGCTGCTGGTGACGGCTGATTATTTTGACGGCAAGGAAAAAACAACTTCGACCCGCACGGTGCTGCTCCCGCCGCCGGTACATGCAGATATCAAGGACGATAATAATTATTTAGGCGGCAATGCGCTTGCGCGGTGGGACCATGCATTTTCAGCCACCTCGGACATGAAGCTGCAGGTTTATTACACTGGCTATTACCAGAAGGCTGAAAGATCAACCGGCGACAAGACGGTGCAAAACAGTTCCGAGCTGAAAAGGGATCCATCCCGCGTAGACACCTATGATATTGACCTTCAGCATACCTTTGCCCTGGGGGACAGCAACAGCATCATCTGGGGGCTGAACGCCCGGTATAATAAACTAAAAAAACAGGATGCTGAAATCTACTTCAAATTTGAATCCGAGACGGAAACAGAGCGGCTATACAGCGCTTTCGTGCAGGACGAGATAGTGCTCGTGCCGGAGCGGCTCCGTCTTACTGTGGGATCAAAATTCGAGTACAACTCTTACACGCAGCTTGAGGTGCAGCCCAGCATCAGAATGCTGTACACGCCATCAGAAACGCAGAGCTTCTGGTGGGCTGTCTCGAAGGCGGCACGCACTCCCTCGGCTCTTGAAAATGAGGGACGGGTCCGGGAGGCGTATGTTGCCCGTGGGAGACTGTTTCCCCTGTCGCCGCCGGGCATAGCCGAACTGCAGGGAAACCGGGATTACGCATCGGAAAACCTCATCGCCTATGAGGCCGGGCACCGGGTACAGCTGGCGCAGAATTTATCCCTTGATACCGCCCTTTACTATAATGTTTATAAAAACCTGCGAACCTTCGAACCGTCATCACTGCAGATGAAGCACGGGTATTTTATCGTTCCCGTCAATGTTGATAATAAGATGCATGGCAGGACCTACGGCGCGGAAATCACCTCAACCTGGCAGGCCCTGCCGCAGTGGCGGCTGCAGGCCACGTATTCCCATATCCGGATGAACCTGACGCCCGATAAAGACAGCCAGGATACTGCCTCAGCAAAAGAACAGGGCCTGAGCTCCCCGAATCTGCTGACCCTGCGGTCGCTGTACAGTATTACCCCCTCGCTTGAGTTTGATGCAGGCCTGTATTTTGCCGACCGGATCGAGAGGCTGAACAACCCCAGCCATACCGATCTCACCGTCAGGCTCGGCTGGAAACCGCTGAAACACCTGATGCTTGAGGCAATCGGCTACAATCTGATCGATAATAAATATAAGGGGTTCAGGGATGAAATTTACGCCCGCTCGCAAAATGAGGTGCGCAGGGCGTTTTACGGCAGGATCACCATTGAGTTTTAATATCAACCATATCACGCTGCTGCACAAGCTGCGGCAGGCTCTCGGGTTGCTTGCTGTGCTTGCATTGTGGCTGAGCCCCGGTGGCGCGGCCGCGCAATCTGCCGCCGAAACCGCGCAGCAGATGAAAGCGGGTTTCATCTACAACTTTGCCATTTTTGCGGACTGGCCTGCAGGCTGCTTCAAAGATGCCGTCTCGCCGATTATTGTATGCATTGCCGGTGATAGCGACACGCTGAAGGCATTTGATCATTTAAAAACAAAAAAAATAAAGGGCCGGCCTGTCACGGTGCAACCCTACGGTGATGCTGTTTCCGGCAAGCCCTGCCATATTATCTACATTTCAACGATCAACAAATTCGAAGCGGCAGATTTTTTAAAGAGGGTAAGCGGCCCCGGGGTATTGACCATCGGGGATGCAGAGGGGTTTTCCGGGCTCGGCGGGATAATCACTTTTTACCGGGAAGGTAATAAGCTGCGGTTTGAAATAAACAGCGACGCCGCGCAGCGGGCGGGACTGAAGCTCAGCTCTCAGCTCTTGAAGCTTGCAAAAATCGTTACCGATAAGGATTTCCAGAGATGAAAAGCCTGCGCAATATGTCCATCATCTGGAAGCTGAATTTACTGATCGCTGCAATCAGCGCAGTCGTCCTGCTGCTGGCATCAGCGGTTTTTGTCCTTCAGTACCGGCACGAATATAAAAATACCATGACAGCAGAGGTCGAGGCCCTGGCCGCGGTTGTCGGCTTCAGTTGCGCCCCGGCATTGCTGTTTGATGATCATGCCGCCGCGGCGCAAAGCCTGTCGGCCCTGGGCGCCAGGAAAAATATCGCTGCCGCTTTCATCTATGATACACGGGGCGCGCTGTTTACTGCCTGCAATCCGAAAAATCTGCGCTCTGATTTCCCGTCAAGCCCGCAGCAGGAGGACTGGTCGTATTTCGACGATACCTATCTGCATCTTTACCATACGATTGAAATAAACAATTCCGCGGTGGGGACTATTTATATCATGCAAAGCATGGAAGAGCTCCAGATAAAGCAATTGCAATACGCAGTAACCGCCGGATTCATTTTTCTTGCCTGTTGTCTGGTGACGCTGCTGCTGTCTTTTTTTCTCCAGCGAATCATCACATACCCGATTTTCAGCCTCATGGCAACGGTGCAAAAAATTTCACAGGAAAAAAATTTCGCTCTCAGGGCGGAAAAGACCGCCAGCGATGAAATCGGCGTACTGATCGACGGGTTCAACGACATGGTTCATGAAATCCAGTCGCGTGATTTGTATCTTGAAGAAAAGGTGGTGCGGCGCACGGCAGAGCTAAAAACTACCAATGATAATCTAGTTACGGAAATGCAGGAGCGCAGGGAAGTCGAGCGCGAAAGAGAAAAGCTTATCGCCGAACTCCGGCTGGCCCTTAATGAGGTGAAGGCGCTCAGCGGACTTTTGCCCATATGCTGCTCCTGCAAAAAAATCAGAAATGATCAAGGCTACTGGCTCCAGATTGAAACCTATGTGCAGGAGCATTCACAGGCGGAATTCTCGCATGGCATCTGCCCTGATTGCGCAAAAAAGCTGTATCCCGACTTTTATCAGGAGAAATGAGGGGGGAGCGGGAAGAAAAAAATTCAGAAGTCGGAAATTAATAAAATGAGCCATGCTTCAAGGTGCTCAATTTTTTTGTTTTCAAAGAAAATTCTTTGCTTGATTCGGGAATTTATAAGCCCATTTTTTATTCTGCCTTTTGCCTTCTGCTCACACCATCGGTTCGGCGTAGCAGTACAGGCAGCCGTGAGCGCATTTCTGGCTGTACCAGCCGATATCGATACTTTCAGTGCACCGGCAGAGCCTGCGCTGGCCTTTTGCCCTGGCAGTTGAACAGATTGCGCCGCAGGGATGCAGGCGGTTTAAAAGCGCGCCGTCTATGCATGCCGAGGAGCTGCGGCCTTCCACGCAGCAGTATTTAAGGCTCATGCCAAGGCCGGCTGCTGTTTTTTCTAGCAGCCAGGCATGCCTGTCCCGCTCCTGCGCCGTATGGGGCATAAGGCGAATGCCCTTTTGTTCCAATCGGCGCAGGACCTTGCGGTAGGGCTCAACCCAGCTCGTTGTACAGGTCGAGACACCTGCCGCTGCCATCCGTTCGGCGATTTGGGGAAACAGCTCAATATTTTTTACTGGTCCTGCCGGTGTTTCACAGCGCAGTATCGGATCAAAGCGCCAGCACACCCGCCGGGGATCTCCAGCCAGATCAATCAGCGCCGGCGCCATGTCCAGCACTTTTTTCCAGTCGGGAATGCGCGGCTCGAGGACGGTGCCACCCAGGCCCGTTACGGTGAGCTGCACATAGAGCTGGCCGTAGCGCTCAAGGGCGGTGCGCAGCTCGCCGATCAGCAGCATATTCCGCGGGTTTTTGGTCCAAAGAATAATGCTGTGCACCTGCGAAGGGGGGTACTCACGAAGTTTCTCAAGGAAAAAATCGGGGTAGCAGCCGACCATATCCGTGCGCCTGCTTGCCGAAATCACCACGGGCTTCCGCGCCTCGGGCAGTAATGCCGGCTGCGTCATGCGGACGGCTCCCTATGGATGCTTGATATAGCCGGCCCGGTATATTTTGAGGCCGTGAATGAAAAATCTTCGCTCATAATGGGTTGCCGCTGATTCCGGATCCGATCCCCTGGGGTCAATGGTTCGGCAGTACAGCTCGTCAAGGCCCGCGCACCCCCGGCCGGCCTTGCGCATGATTTCGAAATACGCGGTAAAATCCGTGGCTAGATGAATGCTGCCGCCGGGCGCCAGGCGGTCCCGGAGCAGATCAAAGAATTCAGGGTTTATCAGGCGGCGGCGGTGATGCTTGTTTTTCGGCCAAGGATCGGGGAAATAGATATGAAAAGCCTGCACGGAATTACGAGGCACATAGCCCCAGATAAAATAGTCGGCTTCCGTGCGCAGCAGGCGCACATTAGCGACCCCGGCCGCAGCCACGCGGTCTTTCGTGTAATGAAAAAACTTATATGCCCGCTCAATGCCCAGATAATTGACGTTGGGATTATCCTGCGCGCTTTTGATGAGGAACCTGCCCCTGCCTGAGCCTATTTCAATTTCCAGGGGATGGGCATTGCCGAACAGATCCTGAAAGCCCAGATCGTCATCAAACTGGCGAACAAAAATTTCGCACTCCCGCAGCGCAGCGTTTTGCTGCGGCTCATAAACAGCAGATGTCATTTTTTCCGCTGCCTTTTATCTTGTACATGCGCTCATCGGCCAGATGCAGTATCTGCTGATTATTGTCGGCGTCTTCCGGGAATGTCGCAATCCCGAAGCTTGCGGTAATCTCAATGGCAAGCTTTTCCGCCGTGAGAAAAACAGAGCTGTTGAGCTTTGCGCGCAGATCATTGCAGAAAGCCAGCGCATCTTTTTTTGAAGTGTTGCGCATGATGACCACGAACTCATCGCCGCCGTAACGGGCGCCGAAGTGATTGCCGTCGAGCAGGGCATTTAAGAATTTGCCCAGCTCGGCCAAAAGGCTGCTGCCCACAAGGTGCCCGTGCGTATCATTGACGCGCTTGAAGAAATCAAGGTCAAAAAAAATCAGCGAGCACTCGGTGCCCAGCTCCGAGGCCAGTTCGATTTCCTGCTGCAACATGGTATGCAGGTGCCGGGCATTATAGAGCCCCGTGATGTCATCGGTAATGGTGAGCTTGCTGACCTGCTCGAAGTTGCGCGCGTTTTCAAGGGCGATGGCAGCAAAATCGGCAACCGTTATAAGCATTTCAATATCAAAGTCATGCATGGAGGCAGGGTCGTTTTTATTTACAAATTCGATAACGCCGAGCACTTTGTCGCGGATTTTCAGCGGTATGCAGATGATTGACTCGGTTAAAAAATCAGCCTCCTCATCGACCTTGCGGCTGAACCGGGGCTCTTTGTCCACGCTCGGAACCAGCAGGGGGCGGCCGGTTTTTGCGACCCAGCCGGCAATGCCCTCGCCGATTTTGAGGCGCGTGCCCTTGATTTTTTCGATCTGGTCGGTCTCGCTCACCACGATCTCAAAATACAGCTCCTGACGCTCGTGATCCACCAGCAGCAGCGACCAGTTTTCCGGGCTGAACAGCTCGGCCACTTTATAAAAAATCTGCTGCACGACCTCCTTTACGGTCAGCGAGGAGGTAAGGGTTTTGCCGATCTCATGGATGATGGTTATGCGGCGCTTTATTTTTTCAAAGTTCGCCTGTTGGGTTTGTGCCATGTTTGCCTCGTGTGAGTGTAAAATTTAAAGCTGTCCGGCTGCAGGATATGCCCGCTCCCCAAACAGCAGCGTTCCCACCCTGATCAGCGTGGCGCCCTCTTCGATAGCGGTTTCAAAATCCGCCGACATGCCCATGGAGAGCTCGGGTAAAGCCCCGGGCCCGAACCGCTGCTGCCGAAGCTCGTCCCGAAGCATTCTCAGCGCCCGGAAAAAAGGGCGCGAAAGCTCCGGGTCATCCGCGGGCGGCGGCATGGTCATAAGCCCCTGCACGCTGAGATGCTCAAGGCCCGCCGCGGCTGCGATCAAATCGGCTGCCTCACGGGGCGTGCAGCCATGCTTTGTCTCTTCCCCGGAAACATTGACCTGAACCAGCACGGGCAGGATTTTCCCGAGTTTCGCCGCCTCCCGGTCAAGGGCCAGGGCAAGCTGAAGGCTGCCAAGGCTGTGCACCATGTCAAATAGTACTGCCGCGTATTTGGCCTTATTGCTCTGCAAATGGCCGATATAATGCCATGAAATTTGCGGATTGTCCAGAAGGGGAATTTTTTCCCGCGCCTCCTGAATATAGTTTTCGCCAAGCAGGGTAATGCCGGCGGCAAGGGCCTCCCGGATCCGCTCCGGCTCGACGGTTTTAGAAACAGCGACCAGCCGTACCCCGGCCTGATCGCGGCCGCAGCGGGTGCAGGCCTCGATCAGGCGTCGCTGTATGTGCTGAATATTTTCTACAATTGTTGCGGGCATTATAACCGTTGTT
>Ga0118677_10003954_pt1 | contig 27421 bp, 21 predicted proteins | sample AliMusrvi5mmetaG_FD_86154 | JGI IMG/M metagenome (GOLD analysis project Ga0118677, IMG submission 86154) | reverse complement strand
TGTTCGAGCAGGCGGTAGCCGGAGGTGGGCGACTCCCCGAACTTGGGATGGGGTTGGATGATGCCGTCTTTGACGAGGAATTCGTCGAGCACATCGGCCATGCGGTTGAGCAATTCCAGCTTGCGCTCCCAGGGTGTGGACAGGCGTACGGCTTCGTCCACGAGCGGGCCAAGCGGCGCGGCGAGGCGCGGCAGGTATTGGAACATGGCCAGCGTCCACTTGTCGTAGGGGTAGTAGCGGCGCTCGAGCATAAAGGCCAATTGCACGGCCCAGCGCACGGAACGGGAGAAGGTGATGGTGGCGTAGTACTCGTTGTGGCGCAGGATGGCGCGCTTGAGGGCGTAGGCGCGAAGGGCAAGGCCGATGCCGAGCACGCAGACGACGAAGAAGAGGGCGTCGGGTTTGGTGCGCGCGAGGGTGAGCTCCACCGCAAAAAGGATCAGGAAGGTGAAGGCGAAAAGCACCCGGTCATACCAAGTGAATCCGATGTGGCGGTTAGAGGCGCAGGAGCCGAGGTTGACGGTGATGGCTCCGACGACGCCAATGGCGTAGAGCCCGGCGAGCCCGGCAAAATCGGTCGCGGTCAGGAGGACGGCGATGGGGAGTCCCACGGCGATGAGCACCGGGGCGAGCGGCACGCCATAGCGGTTGAGCTTGGTGAACTCGACGGGCATTTCGCCGTCGCGCGCCATCATAAAGAGGAGACCGACCATGGCGACGATGGCGGTGTTGGCTGCGCTCAAAAGCAGGAGGGCCATCAGGATGCCCACCACCCAGCCGAACACCGTGCCGAACCAGGGGGCCACGGTGGCGGTGCCGAATTGCTCAGCCATGAAGCGCAACATGTCCTCGTTGCGTTTGTCCATGATGGACAGCCAGCTTGCGTGGTCGTGGAGGCCTAGATTGGTTCTCAACACGGAGGGGAGCGAGAGCATGGCCCAGCCGAGGATGGCGGTGGCGAAAACGACTTCAAAAGCGATGGGCCAGATGGCGCGGGCCGATTCGCGGTGGACCTTGGGATTCTCAGGGGTCGAGCCCGGATCGAGCTTCATCACGCCGGTCATGTTGGCGATGGCTTCCACGCCGCTCAGGGCCAGGATGACGCCCACGAATTGCACCCAGACCTTGCTGAGGCTTTGGTGGGGCGGTTCGACGTATTGGAGCGTGAGGTGGGGGATGCTGATGCCGATGAGCACGAGCACGATGACCATGACGGGTGCGGAAAGCATTACGGCGAGGCTGCCGCTGTGCTTGGGGCCATACCAGTTGAGCCAGCCCATGACGAGGAGCAGGGCGATGGTGGCAAAGACGATGTGCTCTTTGAGGAAGCCGATCCAGGCGACATTTTCCGCGCCTGCCGTGAGGTAACTCAAGCCCGCCCAACCGCTCAGCGCGGCGGTGACGGTGAGGTCTGCAATCAAGAGCAGCGCGCCGATGACTGCCAGCAACCGTCCTTGGGAGCGCGCAGCGGAATAGACGCCGCCGCCGTCGGGAAAATGGCGGCAGATGACGGCGTAGTTGATCGCCACGAGACCCGTTAGCACGCAGACCGCCAAAATCAGCCACAGCGATGAGAAGCCTGCGGCAAGGAAGGCGAGGCCGGTGACATAGGCCTTGCTGGTGCCCCAGTCCCCATAAAGGAGGGCTGCGGCACGTTTCCAATCGACGTTTCTGGGACGATGCCCTTCTAGACTAAGTTCCACCGGGTTGTTGGTTTGTTTACCCTCCGGTGGCAATGAAGGCACGGGTGGGAACCCTTACTCTTAAGGCAGTTGAGGAGGGGGGTCAATCTCCGTTCGGTGCTAGGCGCAGACGAGAAGGTGGATTTCCTCTGGCAGGAGCGTGGCGACCTGCCGGACCATGTTGCCGCGCAACATGTTCAGGAGGGTATTGCGTTGCGGAGCGCCTAGGAGAAGCCGGGAGGTGCCCACGGTGGCGGCGATGTCCACGATGGTGTCCGCTGGCGATTCGCTCACGGCGTAGCAGGGGAGGACGGTGTGGCCGTCGGCTTTCTCGCTGGCGTAGGCGAAGATTTCACGGGCTTCCGGGTCGTCCATCCATTTGCGCTTGCGGTCTTCGGCGGTGATGATGGGCTGTTCACGGACGAAGAGCAGGTAGAGGGGGCGGTCCGTTTCGCGTGCTTCCTCGATGGCGAAGTCGAGCGTTTTTCCGATGCCGCGCACGGCGCACATCATCGGAGTGCCGGAGGCGGCCCCGGTATTCACGCCGAAGAAGGTCGGTTCTGGATGGGAACTAGCTCCGTGGGGGGAAGCAGCCAGCACTGGAGCGGGCAGAGATGCCTTGCGGCGCTCAGAAAATTCCCGTGCAAGACCACGCATGATCAAGCCGATACAGAGGATGGTGACGGCGAAAACGCGCGCGTTGGGTTTGTCGATAAACAGGGAAACCTCAATGGCGAGCATGATCAAAAAGGTGAAGAACATCAGCCCCCGTTCCCATCGGCCCAACCCGAGATGGCGGTCAGTGGAACTGGCGCCCAGATTGGTGGCGATGGCTCCCACGACGCCCACGGCGTAGAGATCGGCCAGCGCGGCGACGTCTTTCATGGTAAAGACCAGAATGGCGGGAATGACTGTCGCCACGATCACGCTCAGGTTGGGCACGCCGAATTTGTTAAGTTTTTGAAAGCCACTGGGCAGTTCCTCGTCGCGTGACATCAGGAAGGAAATGGCCACCAGATCAACGATGGCGGTGTTGACTGCCGAGAGGAGCAGGAAGCCGAAAACAATGCTCACCACCCACCCGGCGATATGTCCGACCATCGGCCCGAGCGCGCCGCCTACAAACACCTGTGCCATATAGCGGAGCATGTAGTCGCGCACACCGGGAGCGCCCGGCGCATTGACGTCGTCGCCGCTGATTTGGAGGCCGTTCAGGGCGTTCATTGCCAGGCCGAGCACAGCGGTAAAGATACAGACCTCTGCCATGACAATAAGCAGCGCCTTGGTGGAGGTCTTGGTGACCATCGGGTTGGCGTCCGTGCTTCCAGGGTCGAGTTTCATCACGCCGGTGGCGTTGGCAATGGCTTCCACGCCGGAAAGAGCCAGAACGATCCCGACGAAGCCTTTCCAGTTATGGAAGAAACCGCCGTGCAACGGTTGGACGTTGTGGAATGCGGTGGAGATATGCGGAAAGGCGAATATGGCGAGCAAAAGCACCACGGCCATCGTCGGTACCGAGATCCAAAAAGCGAGATTGCCCGTGTGCTTGGGGCCGAAGAAATTGAGAGCACCAATGAAAAGGATGGCACCGCCCGCAAACATTTCTGGATGGCTGACTCCAAGGTATTGAAAGGCTGATAGGGCGCTCAGGGCGGCGGTGACGATGTAGTCGGCGATCAAGAGAAACGCGCCGACGATGGAGATGATCTGGGAACGATGCCGGACGCTGGCATAGACACCACCGCCGCATGGATAGTGTTTGCAGATGGCCAGATAATTAATGCCCACCAGCGAGGTGAGGATGCACATGGCAGCGATCAACCAAAACGAGCTGTAGCCGCCCACAGCAAACGCCAGGCCCACAACATAGGCTTTGCTGGTCCCCCAATCTCCGTAAAGAATGGCGGCGGCGCATTTCCAGTCCACATTACGCGGACGTTTGGTATCTGTTGCAATCATGTTTCGAATAGTTGGCCGCCTATTGCGGAAGGCGGGTGGGCCCGGCAAGAGAGTGGGGGTCCCTATCGAAGCATTGGCTGTCGGAAAGAGGCATCCCTTGCGTTTAATGTCACGCTGACGAGGTTAGCTGTCGGGCTGGGATCATTAAATATCCCCGATGCCGTGAAGCACCATGCGCCCCGATCCCGGCGAGCGATTTGCTTTCGCAAAAAGAGGCCGGGAGAAGTGGTTTCCCCGTTGGTCCGCCAACCGGCGCGGGCCATTAAGCACTGCAAAGAACAGGGATCGAGCGTTACAGAATCCCTGTGAAAATCAAGGGGATTTGCGGGAGGAGCGGCATTGGAGTGCCAGAGCTTCCAGATTTTTTTCGTTCTCGTAGTTGCTCGAATGGCTCTCTGCGATTATACAACATTCCCAATATGCAGACAGTCATTCCTACGCTCGGGCCATGTCAGGTGCCTTCGCCGCTCGCGCGCTGCGGGCAGATCGGTGCCTATTTCCGCAGCGATGACGAACGCGTCCTTTGTGACGACACCCTTGCCTCTTTCAACAGTGCGCTGGCTCAAAAGGAGCCGCCGCCCAGTTTTGAAGTTGCGGGGCCGCGCTCGAAAATTTTCTTCAATCCGCGCCATGTCACGGCGGGCATCGTGACCTGTGGCGGGTTGTGTCCCGGCCTCAACGATGTGATTCGCGGGTTGGTGATGGTGCTCCATCACAATTACGGCGTGGAAAACATTTACGGTTTCCGCTACGGCTACGAAGGGCTGGTGCCGAGCTTTGGCCGGGTGCCTGTGTGGCTGCGCCCGGACGAGATCACCTCTATTCACAAGACGGGCGGGACGATGCTCGGAACCTCCCGCGGTCCGCAGGACGTGAAGGTGATGGTAGATACGCTGGAGGAGATGAACATTGACATGCTCTTCGTCATCGGTGGCGACGGGAGCATCCGTGGCGCGGGCGAGATTTCCGAGGAAATCCAGCGGCGCGGTTTGAAAAAGGCGGTGGTTTGCATTCCCAAGACCATCGACAACGACATCATGTATGTGGACAAGTGCTTCGGTTTCGAGACCGCCGTGGCCGAGGCAGGGAAGGTGATTTCCTGCGCCCACGCGGAAGCGGAGGGGGCACTCAATGGCATCGGGCTGGTAAAGCTGATGGGGCGCGACTCCGGGTTCATCGCCTGCCTGGCAACGCTTGCCTGTGCAGAGGTCAATTACGTGCTCATCCCGGAGGTGCCGTTCAAGCTCGAAGGCCCCGGCGGGCTATTTGAAAATTTGCGGGCGCGGCTCCATCAACGGAAGCACGCTGTGATCGTCGTGGCTGAGGGGGCCGGGAAGGATTTGGTGACAGAGGAGGGGACTGACGCTTCTGGCAATAAAAAGCTGGGGGACATCGGTGTCTTTTTGCGCGACAAGATCGCCGCCTACTTCAAGGATCTCAACATCGAGACCACGCTGAAGTACATTGATCCGAGCTATACCATCCGCAGCGTGCCAGCTTCCACGCAGGATAACGTCTATTGCTTCCGTCTGGCGCAGCATGCCGTGCATGCCGCGATGGCAGGCAAGACAGCCATGCTCATCGGACGCTGGCACGGGAGTTATGTTCACATGCCCATCGACCTCGTCATCCACGGGCGCCGCAAGGTGGATCCCGAGGGCGAGCTTTGGCAGGCCGTGGTGGAAATCACGGGGCAGCCGATGCGCTTCCAGTAGAAAAAACTTCAACTGTGAACACGATGGTGCAATGCTTTTTGCGTATGAGACGGTTACATATTGCCGCAATATTTTTCGCTGGGGTTCTCGGTGGAACCCGGTTTGGTGTGGCTTGGGCTGATGAGCTCAAGGCGACGCCAGAAATCGTTATCAGCGTGGACGATCAGGAACTCCAGGTCGTCAAGGCGGATCAGATCGTGGAAAAATTCCCGATCTCCACTTCCAAATTTGGAGTAGGAGACGACCTGCGTAGCTATAAAACACCGGTTGGGGTTTTGGAAGTCTGCGCCAAGGCGGGTGGCAAGCTGCCTGAGGGAGCTGTGATCAAGGGAGGGTCGTTTACTGGTGAAGTGCTGCCGCCGAATGCGCCGGGACGCGACCCGATTGTCACTCGCATGATCCGCCTGCGCGGGAAGGAACCGCAAAATAGCCATACGATGGCGCGTGGCATTTTCATTCACGGTACGCCGGAGGAAAAGGCTATTGGTAAACCGGTCAGTTGGGGATGCATCCGGATGCGTTCCAAAGATGTGGTGGCGCTCTTCAATCAGGTGCAGGTGGGAACGCGCGTGGTTATTCGCAGCACGGGCCACTCGCAACAGCGGCATGGGTTTGGGGCTTGGGTGGCCCGGTGGCTTTCTTAGAATATTTCAATAAGCGCTGTCTCATTTCTTATGCGCCGAATGCGCAAAAAATGAGCCAACTCAATCACAAATACTCTACGCGCCAAGATTCAACCGCGCATCGGTTGCCAGCACCTCACGCAAAGTAGGCCAGCCACCCTCTTCGTGCAGCGCTTGGAAGGTATGCAGATAGGCGGCAACCACTGCGGCGTCGTGTTTGGCAAGCAGCGCATCCACCGCTCCAACGATCTTTTCCTTGGCCGGTGCAGGAGGGAGTTGTTCCACCGTGCCGTTCGCATCATGGACGATGCCCAAGGCGTCGAGAAAATCGCAAAGCAGCGCCGATTGTGCCCCCACCAGCCAAACCTGGAGCAGATGAGCCGCCACGCTGTCGTTCATGGGCCGTGCGAGTGCGTCCTTGAGCCATGCGAATCGCTCCTCGCGCGGTTTGCGCTCAATGAATACCGGGCGCAGATTGCGTTTTTTGGCCAGCGTATCGATGGTCGCCTTGTAGAGCGGCTTCTCTTTTTCAAAAAGGAAGCTGAAGACTTGCGATGTGGTGGAGGCGGGGATTTTGGAGAAAATTTCGTGTGGGGCCATGGGAAACACTTCTTTTAGGCGGTTGCGGTGCATTTGAAAACTGGTTTTTCCGGGAATGCCCCGATACTCTCCCCGCTTTCTTGTGAAAACCAACGTCCAGAACGCAGAAACAGGGCATCCCTTGCTCATCGGTCTTCATGCCGCGCGCGCCAATGTGGTGCCGGGCCTGATCGTTCAGGCGGCGATGGTGGCGGTCGTGTTGGCCTACTATTTTTACGAACCCGCGCGAGCCTGGATGGCCCAACTGGCTTTGCTCAAGCAGCACTGGGGCTACGGTTTCACCTTTGTTTCCAGCGCGGTGGCGGGCGGTGTGATGCCGGAGCTTCTCACGGTCGTGGTTTTCCAACGCTGCCGGGTGCGGCGGGAAAATCTCGGCAATCTGATTTTCGCCATTCTGTTTTGGGGCGTTCAGGGGATGATTGTGGACGTGCTTTACCGTTTTCAAGCGGTAATGTTCGGGGCGCACGTCGATTGCCTGACGGTGATGAAAAAAATGTTGGTGGACCAGTTTGTTTTCAACCCGGCCTTCGCGATGCCGTGGACGATGGCGCTTTACGAATGGAAGGGCCAGGGCTATCGCTTCGCCGGAATGAGCCGGGTGCTGACGGGGGGATTTTACAAGAATCGGACGCTTCCCGCGATGGTGGCGACGTGGGGCGTCTGGATTCCCTTGGTCAGCCTTGTCTATTCGCTGCCGCCGCTGCTCCAGATCCCGCTTTTCAGCCTGGCACTGACGTTCTGGGTGATCCTCTTCACCTGGATTAGCCGCAAGCAGCAGAGATCATGAGAGCAGTTGGCGGATCATCCCGCCATACCATGCGGACCAGCGGTCCCGAAGCTTCCCATTCCCGGCATCGAGCATCGCGCAGCCTTCGATGTCCGGCAGGAAGGTAAGCACCCGGCCTGTGCCCACCACGCACGTTACGCCCAGCGTCACGCCGTCAACGGCATAAGCCACTTCGCCTGCGCGCACTTCAATGTCCACGCGTATCCCGTGGGGAAATTGGTCGAGCTTCCAGCCCTGGCCGTTGGCAGCCAAAAGCCATTCGCCGGGAAACCGGAAGTCGAGCGCGGCGAAACCGGTCAACTGGCGAAATTCGGGCCCCATACTCATCGGGTCGGCTCCATGCCAAAGCACCCGGCCTCCTTTTTCCACCCATTGCTGCAAAGCGGTAGTCTCCTCGGTCGTTAACGCGGCTCCGGTGATGACTAAAACCTTTGCCGTGGAAGCCTCGAGCATTTCGGGCCGCACGATGGCGACGGGGAAGCCGGCCTGCTCGATGAGATAGTGCGCGAGCAACATGCGCGGAGCCAGCCGCACGGGACTGTTGCCCGGATTTTCCTCGCTGGCGTAGTAATGCTTGGGCCAGTAGAGGGCGACCTCCTCCTTCCGCGCCGGAATCTCCGCGTGAGCGAGTTGCTTGCCAAACTGCAAAAACTGATCGACCCCGGCTTTTACGCGGCCTTGCACGTCGACCAGCCCAAGGTCTTTTTCAAACGCGCTCTTGTTGTAGGGATGGTGATTGCAGGTGAAATCGCTCCAGCACCAGAGGAGGAATCCGTTCGCACCCGCCTGCCAGCAGGCGTTGAGCATGGCGGCGAGATACTCTCGCTGAATCTCCGGCGATTGCGTCAGGATCGTCCCGAACTCCTGCACCATAACCGGGCCGAAAGCGAGCGCCGCTTTCACGTAAAACGGCAGGAAGCTCTGGGCGAACGGATCGCGCATTCCGTCGAAGGGGAGGGGGTGCCACGTCGGTACCGGGTAGGAGTGCATGGAGAGGCAGTCGGTGCCGATCTCCTGGCCCAGGCTCCAGCCGCAATCCGAGGTGATTTGGTTTTGTTCGTTGCCGGAGATCAGCCATGTCTCGGGATACGCCTCCCTCACCGCCGCCGTGATTGCCTGGCTCCACGCGGCGATGGCCTCCGACCCAGCTGCACGGCTCTCCGGCAGGCAGCACAACTCATTGCCCAGGTCGATGCCCATCATCGCACCGTGATGTTCTCGGCAAACGGCGGCGATTTTCCGGGCAAACTGCGCCCCCAGCGAACGCACCTCGGGGTCTGCAAATAAATTGCGGCTTTCCTTCCAGTCCGGCCAAAAAATTGCCCCGCTCATCCAGCCCACAAACAGCGTCGGCTGCGCATAAATCCCTGCCTCCTCGCACCAGTCCAAAAAGTGATGCAGACGTTCCAACGCCAGCGGATTCCAGGTCTCTTTTTCGGGTTGGAAGGCATCCCAGCGCAGGAAAAACCGGATCGCGTTCAGGCCCAATCCGGCGATGCGTTGCAGATCCGCGCGGATTTCCGCCTCCGGCCACGTCGTCCACATTTCCGTGCCGCAACTCGCTGGCCAGTAGTTGACGCCAACGGGCACAAACCGTTGTTCGCCCCGGTAAAAATAACCGTCGTTGCGAAGTTGGATGGAAGAGGAAGCCATAGAGGCAGATAGCAATGACGAGGCCGCCATTGGAACGCAATCTTTTTTCAGAATCTATCAGTGCAGGTGGATCGCGACCTCCGGGCGCGATGGCCCGGTTCGCCATGTCTCCAGCGCATTACCCCTCTTCCTTCTTGGTCTGCTCGGCGAGTGCCAGAATCAGGTCGCTCTTGGAAATTGCGCCGATCAAAACCTGTCCGGGGACGTCGGCAACAACAGGGATGCGGTCGGCGTCGAGGTGCGAAAACGCAGTGAGAGCCTTGGAAAGCGTGGCTTCCGGGGTGATCGTCGGGAAGTGCGAGCGCAACAAATCCCGCGCGATGACGATGTTCGCCAGTTCCTTGTTGCTCAGGTAACTCTTGATGTCGTGCAGGGAGATCACCCCCCGGAAGCGTTGCGCGGAGTCCACGACGTAGAGATTCACAAAGTGATTGCGGATGAAACTCTCCGCGATTTCTGCAAAGGGCGCGGATTCCGGGACGCTCACTGGGTTGGCTTTCATGAGGTCTGCGACCCGCAGAGAGGCGAGCTGTTCGTCGAAATACCCTTCCCTCTTGCGCTTGAGCGATTCCGCGTAGATGGACTTCGGATCAAACCCGCGGCTGACGTAGTGAGCCACCACGCAGGCGAGCATCAGCGGGAGGATCATTTGGTAGTCGAGCGTCATCTCGAAGAGGATAAGGATCGCCATCAACGGTGCATGTGTGGTGGCCGCCAGCAGCGCGCCCATCCCGACGAGCGTGAACGCGCTCGGCACCAGCGGAGCACCCGGCCAGAAGGTTCCAGCCGCCAGGGCGAAGAGGTGCCCTACACACGCTCCCACAAAGAGCGTCGGCGTGAAAACGCCCCCCACCGCGCCGGAACCGAACGTTGCCGCCGTGGCCACGCACTTGAAGATCAAAAGCAAGAGGAGCATTGACCAGAGCATCTGACCGTTCAAAATTTGGTTGATTACACTGTAGCCGTTGCCGCACACCTGAGGGTAACGTAGCGCCAGTGCGCCGACGATTAACCCTCCAATGGCGAGCTTCAACGCCCCCGGCCCCGGCAGTTTTTCAAAAAGCCGTTCGCTCGCCCGCAGCGACCAGAGGAACAGCGGAGCGATCCCGCCCGCAAGCACGCCCAGGAGCAGGTAGAGGCCGATTTCCCAATTGGAATTGAGCTGCACGGCGGGGATGGAAATCTCGTAAAGAGCGCTCGCGCCGAGGAGTTGGCGCACCGTCAGCGTGGCGATAACCGAGGAAAAAACCAGCGGCCCGAAGCTCTCCATCGCCAGCGAACGCAGGATGATTTCCGAAACAAAAAGTGCTCCGCCGATGGGTGCGTTGTAGGCCGAAGCGATGCCCGCCGCCGCTCCGCACGCTACCAATAGCCGCAGCCGCACAGTCGGCATTTTCCTCAATCGCCCAACGAGCGAGGCGATCATGGCCGAAAGCTGAACCAGCGGCCCTTCGCGGCCAATCGACGCTCCGGAGGCGATGGAAAACAGCGCCGAGACGCACTTCACCAGGCTCAAACGCGAGGGAATCACCCCATCGCCCAGCACGATGGCCTCCATGTAATCCGTGCTGCTCTTCGCTGATTTGATGCGGTGACCAAAAGAGAGCGTCACGCCTGCCAGCAAGCCGCCCACTACGGGCAGTAAAAGACGCTGCCATGCCGGGAGCTGGGTGAAACTTTCGACGAGGCTGCCGGTATGTTGGGTGAGCAACCAGTGAACCCATTGGGCGAGATTGCGGAAACCCACGGATGCCAGCGCTCCAAGGAAACCGATCAGCCCAGCCCAAATCAGCGTTACCTGCAGTTCGCTGAGGGCAACCAATTCTGCGAACCAGACCCACACGCGCAGGATCGGAAAATGCCAATTTTTCGAAGGTGGTTTGGCCACCTGTTGGTCTTTCGGGCTCACAGGTTGTTGAGAATGACGTAGATTAGCGATGCAGGCAATCGCGTTTCGTAGGTCACATCGGGCGTCTCCTCGCATTTTTCAGGCTTCCGAGCAGGGCTCCACTTTGCTAGGGTTTCCGACATGTCAAAACGAGTCCTTTGTCTGTTGGTGGATGGCTTTGAAGAAATCGAAACTTTGACGCCCGTGGACCTTCTCCGGCGGGCCGGTGCGGAAGTGGTTCTCGCATCGGTGACGGGCGAACGGTTGGTGACGGGACGCTCCCATGTCACCGTGCAGGCGGACGCCGAGCTGGACGATGTAATCCACAGTCGTTTCGACCTCCTCTTTATTCCCGGCGGGCCGGGAGTGGCCGCGCTGCGAGCCGACGGACGTCCCGCCAAGCTCGCCGCCGATTACGTGAAAGCGGGCAAGCTCGTGGCTGCCATATGCGCCGCGCCAACCATCCTCGCCGATGCCGGAGTGCTCATTGATAAGCGCTACACAGCCCATTTTTCCGTCTACGATGAATTGCCACTCGCGCTCCCCAAGGAGCGGGTGGTGGAGGATGGCGAGCTCATCACCTCACGTGGTGCCGGAACGGCGCTCGATTTCGGATTTGCGCTTGTAAGGTGGCTCTTCGGTGAGGAGAAGCTTAAGGAAATCTCCGAGAGCATCATGGCGTAGAGCCTCTATGCGGATGAGCCACGGCGTGCGTTGTTCATCGCGCCCGGAGGTCGCGATCCACCTTGTACAATTTGCATGAAGGGGGATCGACTGGTGGATTGCGACCTCCGGGCGCAATTTCGGGATGGCGCTATGAGCCAAGGCGATTTTCTCGGACTTCTCGCTTTGCACTTGGAGCCGCGATGGTAATCTCGCTCCCCAAGTTTATGGAACCCTCAAGCCCTCTTCTCCCCGTCAATGAACTCCCGGAATTTCCCCTTTGGGAAAACGGCACGCCCTACGCCCTCGGCACCGCCGCCGTCGATATTCCGACGTTGAAGCCCTATTTGCCCGATCCTGCCAAGGCGACCGGCGCAGCCATCGTCGTCTGCCCCGGCGGCGGTTATGGAGGGCTGGCTCCCCATGAAGGCGAAGGATACGCCCGGTGGTTCGCCGAAAACGGGATTGCCGCTTTCGTGTTGACCTACCGCCTCGGTTCCAACGGCTACCGCCATCCCGTGATGCTGATGGACGCCGCTCGCGCACTGCGCACCGTCCGGGCGGACGCAGCCAAGTGGAACGTCGATCCTCAACGCATCGGCATTATCGGCTCCTCCGCAGGTGGGCACCTCACCTCCACGCTATTGACGCATTTCGACGCCGGAAACCCAGCCGCCGAAGATCCCGTGGAGCGCGTAAGCAGCCGTCCTGATCTCGGCATCCTCTGCTACGCGGTCATCAGCATGGGCGCATTCACCCACGAAGGATCTCGCGAGAATTTACTTGGGAAAACGCCCGCTCCGGAGTTGCTCGAATTCCTTTCCAGCGAAAAACAAGTCACCAAGGAAACCCCTCCCTGCTTCATCTGGCATACATGGGAAGATGGCGGGGTCCCCGTCGAGAACTCGCTCGAATTCGCCCGCGCGCTCCGCGAGAAAGGGGTTCCCTTCGACCTCCATGTCTTCCAAAAGGGTGGACACGGGCTGGGCCTGGTGGATCCGGCCAACCCTCATCCGTGGGCCGCCGATTGCCTCTTCTGGTTGCGCGCTCAGGGATTTTTGAACTAAGCTTCTCTTGTAATGAAGCGATTCACCTTCCTTGTTGCCTCAGTCGTCCTCCTGCTGGCTTCGGCTTTCAGCGGCATTGCCGAGGATCAACCGGAATTTCCTCTGTGGGAAAACGGTGCACCGGGCGCACTGGGCAATACTCCCTTCGATATCCCGACCTTGACGCCGTATCTGCCCGATCCAGCCAACGCCACCGGCGCAGCCCTTATCGTCTGTCCCGGAGGCGCTTATTGGGGACTTGCTGGAGGTGAGGGCGTCCCCTATGCAAAGTGGTTTGCCCAAAACGGCATTGCCGCATTCGTGTTGAAATACCGCCTCGCCTCCCACGGCTATCATCACCCCATCATGCTGCAAGATGCCGCCCGCGCGCTCCGCACGGTCCGTGCCAACGCCGCCAAATGGAACCTCGATCCCCAGCGCATTGGCATCATCGGTTCCTCCGCCGGGGGGCATCTCGCTTCCACCTTGTTAACGCACTTTGACGCAGGAAAACCCGACGCCGAAGACCCCATTGAACGCGTGAGCAGTCGTCCCGATCTCGGCATTCTTTGTTATGCCGTTATCACCATGGGACAGATGACGCACTACGGCTCCCGGGATTCCGTGCTTGGACCAAACAAGACCCCAGAGATGATCGAGTTTCTCTCCAGCGAAAAGCAAGTGACCAAGGAAACGCCCCCCTGCTTTATCTGGCACACATGGGAAGACGCTGCAGTGCCAGCGGAGAACTCGCTGGAATTCGCCCGGGCGCTCCGAGAGAAAGGCGTCCCCTTCGATTTGCACATTTATCAAAAGGGCAAACATGGGCTCGGCTTGGGAGGCACTTCAGCTCACCACCATCCATGGACTGCCGATTGCCTTTTTTGGCTTCAAGCTCAGGGGTTTGCCAAACCAGACCCCAAATGAACGCCAATTTGCTATTGTAACACCCCCAAAAATCTCGTATTCCTTTTTGCCGCCTTATTTATGAAGCGAACTCTTGTTTACTCGCTGCTTTCCTGCACCCTCCTCGTTTCCTGCACCTCCTCCAAGAGGTCCGCGACGCAATATGCCCCTTTCCCCAGAGAGTCTGACTCCACGGGGATGGAAGGCATCCCGCCCACGCCGGGTGAGGTGATTCCCGGCACGACCGAGGTCGCGCCGGCCCCGGCCCCGACGCCCCAGCCAATGCCTGCCGCCACTCCGGCTCCCAAGCGTGAAGCTCGCTACGGACTTCAGGAAGCCGGCAAGCCAGGCTTTATGCGGAGCCCCTATCATCCCGAAGCAGGGTTGATTGACTACCGCGGGTTGCCTCCCGGCCAGGAAGTGAAGGACCCCTACACCCCCGGCAAGATCATCTTGGTTCCCTAAACGAAACAGGGAGATTAGAGAAAACGAGGGACACGGTTTTCTCCTGCGGATTTTTTTAACAAGCCGCCCTCGCCAGGGCGGCTTGCTTTGTCTAAACCTAACGTCATGAAACATCTCGCCATCCTTGGCCCTGGTCTGCTGGGCGGCTCGCTTGCGCTGGCCGTCCGCGTGCGCGCGCCGCAATGCCGCGTGACCGTCTGGGCGCGGCGCGAGGCAGCGGTGGAAGAAGTGCGCGCGGCAGGTCTCTGCGATCTGGCTTCCACGGAACTCGCTCCGGTGTTGGAAGGCGCGGATACCGTTGTGCTGTGCGTTCCCATTGGCATCATGCCCGAACTGGCACAGCGGATCGCCCCGTTGATTGAGCCCCGTGCCCTCGTTACCGATGTCGGTAGCGTCAAAGGCCCGGTTGTGGACACCTTGGTCCCTATTTTTGAGCAAGCTGGACGCGGACGCTTTGTAGGGAGTCACCCGATGGCCGGGTCCGAGCAGGCCGGGCTGGCTGCTGCCCGCGCCAATCTCTTTGAGGGGACCGTCTCCCTGGTCACGCCGCATCCCGGCGCGTCGCCTGCCACCGTGGAAGCAGCCTCGGCGCTCTGGCGGCTCCTCGAGTGCCGGGTTCAAACGCTCACCCCTGCGGAACACGACGCCGCCATCGGTCTTGTAAGCCATCTGCCCCACCTCATCGCGGCGGCGCTGGTCGATTTCATCTGCGCGAAAAACCCCGAGGCCGTTGATTTCTGCGGTAACGGCCTGCGCGACACCACGCGCATCGCCTCCGGCCTCCCGGAGATGTGGACGGAAATCCTCGCCACCAACCACGCCGTTCTCGGCGCACAGCTCGAAGGGTTCATCGCGCGGTTGAAAGAAATCTCGCAGGATTTGACCGATGGCCACGATTCCAAACTGAAAGCATTTCTCACCAACGCCAAGGTTCGCCGCGACCTGCACATCCAACGCAAAAATTGAACATGGAAAGCTGGAAAATCCAACAAGCGCCCATCATTCGGGCCGAAATCACCGTTCCCGGAGACAAAAGCATTTCCCACCGCGCCGTAATCCTCGCCGGACTTTCCAATGGCCCCTGTGTTATCACGGGATTTCTGCCCAGCGAAGACTGTCTCTCCACCGTGGGTGCCATGCGCGCCCTCGGCGTGGAAATCGAGCAGCCCAGCCCGACCACCCTCATCGTTCATGGCCGCTCGCGGCAACTGACCGCCCCCGCCGGGGACATCGACTGCGGCAACTCCGGCACCACCATGCGGCTCCTTTCCGGCGTCCTCGCTGCGCAACCCTTCCGCACCCGGCTCGTTGGCGACGCCTCGCTCTCCCGCCGCCCCATGAAGCGTGTTATCGACCCGCTCACCCAGATGGGTGCAAAATTGCAGGCCGAAGGCCCCAAAAACGCTCCGCCGCTGGTTATTGAGGGCGGGCAACTCACCCCCATTCACTACCAATCCCCTGTTGCCAGCGCCCAGGTGAAAGGCGCGGTCCTGCTGGCCGGGCTCGGCACCCACGGGCGCACCAGCGTCACCGAGCCCGAGCAAAGCCGTAACCACACCGAGCGGATGCTCGAATGGTTCCTGGCCGCTCCGCATGTGGACGGCCTCACCGTTTCCGTGGTGGGGGAGAAAACGCCCGAGTCCCGCGACTTCCACGTCCCCGGAGACATCTCCAGCGCAGCCTTCTGGCTCGTCGCCGCCGCCGCCCAGCCCGGCAGCCACCTCCTTGTCACGGATGTCGGCTTGAACGAGACCCGCACTGGCATCCTCGCCGTCCTCGTCCGCATGGGTGCCCATGTGCGCGAAATCATCGGCGTCGAAGAAGGGGAACCCTCCGGCACCGTGGAAATCCAGGGAGCCATCCTCAAGGGAACCGTCATTAAAGGCCGGGAAATCCCCAACGTCATCGACGAACTCCCCATTCTCGCCGTAGCCGGGGCGCTCGCTCAGGGAACCACCATCATTGCCGATGCCGCTGAATTGCGCGTCAAGGAAACCGACCGCCTCGCCGCCATCGCCACCAACCTTCGCGCGATGGGCGTGAACGTTACCGAAACCGCCGACGGACTGGAAATCTATGGCGGCGCTCCCCTCAAAGGCGCGCGCGTCTCCAGCTTTGGCGATCACCGCATTGCCATGGCGTTTGCCATTGCTGGATTGTTCGCCGAAGGCGAGACCATTATTGACGGCGTGGAATGCGTTGCTACTTCCTATCCCGGCTTCCTGGAAACGCTGCAACGGCTCGTGACCCGGCACAACAAAGAGATTCCCGTGATCACCTCGCTGCCCACCCGCGATTAACCCTTTTTTAAAACCGTGGACGCTTCTCCTCTTCCTCACAAAGTCGTTGCCATCGACGGCCCCGCCGCTTCCGGTAAAAGCACCGTCGCTCGGCTGCTCGCCCGCCGCCTCGGCTTCGTATATGTCAACACTGGCTCAATGTACCGCGCTGTCACCTGGCTCGCTCTGCGCCACGGCATTGACCCCACCAATGCGCCCGCCGTCGTTGCGCTCTTGGACGCCACGCCAATGGAATTCGGCGTCGCAGACAACGAAAGTACCATCCGGATCGAAGGAGTGGACCCCACTCCCTTTCTCAGCGCTCCCGATGTCGCCGCTAGCGTCTCCGCCATCGCCGCCATCCCCAAAGTGCGCGAAGTCCTCGTCGCCCGGCAGCGGGAATACGTCCGGGACCACAACCTCGTCATGGAAGGCCGCGACATCGGCTCCGTCGTCTTCCCCGGCACACCGCACAAAGCCTACATCGACGCTTCCGAGGAAGTCCGCGCCCAGCGCCGCGCCGCCCAAGGTATCCGCGAATCCCTCGCTGCGCGTGACAGGAAAGACTCCACACGAAGCACCGCTCCACTCAAGATCGCCGACGGAGCTGTGGTGATCGACAGCACCTGCCTCACCATCGAAGGAGTCGTGGAAGAAGTCGCCCAGCGCTTGAAGCTTTAGGAGTCAATTTCGCAGATTTTTGAAATGAACCCGCTTTATCAATTTGGCCACAGCGTTTTCAAATTCTTCGGCAGCACCTTCTTCTCCTTTCGCGTCGTCCACCCTGAATGGATGATAGATGAAGGCCCCGCCATCCTGGCGATGAACCACCAGAGCTTTCTGGATCCGCCCATGGCCGGAATCACCTGCGAGCGCGAGCTATACACGCTTGCTCGCGACACCCTCTTCAAACCGTGGCTCATGGGGAAGATACTCCCTCGCATCAACGTCCTGCCTATCGACCCGAAGGGCGGCGACTCCTCTGCGCTCAAGCTCACCGTGCGCATCCTCAAACAAGGCTACGCCACGCTGATCTTCCCCGAAGGCACTCGCTCACGCGACGGCAACCTGCAACCGGCCCAGCCCGGCATCGGATTCATCATCGCCAAAACGCTCGCGCCCGTTGTGCCCATGCGCATCTTCGGCTCCTACGAAGCCCTTCCCCGCAACGGCAAAGGATTCCGCGCCATCCCTATCACCATCGTCTTGGGCGAACCGATCCATTTTACCAAAGCCGACCTCGAAGGAGGCCGCGAAGTCTATCAATGCCTGGCCGACCGCGTCATGGCTGCCATTGCGGCGATTGAATACGTGGATTAAGCCATTTTGATTTCAGCAGTTATAGACCTCGGCTTGGAGACAAAGCGTCGTGTCTTACAATGGCACTGCAAACGCCCGGACCAGCCTAATAATCCTTCTCCCCTGGTTCCGGCACCTCGGCGATCAGCTTCTGCACGATCTTATCCGTATCCACTCCCTCGGAATCGGCGGTGAAATTCGTGAACATGCGGTGGCGCAGAACCGGCCGGGCCGACGCCCGCACATCGTCGGAGGTCACCAGCAATCGCCCTTCGATTACCGCCCGCGCCTTCGCCGCAAGGATCAGATATTGGCTTGCGCGCGGCCCCGCTCCCACATGCACCCATTTCTTGATGAACTCCGGCGCGCGCACATCTCCGGGGCGTGTTGAGCGCACGAGCCGCGTCGCGTATTTTACGATATGATCGGATACAGGTAGATTGCGCACTGCGTTTTGCAGTTCTAGAATCTGCGGCCCGCTGAGCACTTTCTGCAAATCGAGCACCCGCTCGCGCGTTGTCACCTTGGCGATGGTCTCCTCGTCCGCCTCGCTCGGGTAATCAATGTAAATGCTGAACATGAACCGATCAAGTTGCGCCTCCGGCAACGGGTATGTCCCTTCCTGCTCCAGCGGGTTTTGCGTGGCGAGCACGAAGAACGGCGGATCGAGCGGATACGTCTCCCCTGCTGCCGTGACACGGTGTTCCTGCATCGCCTCCAGCAGCGCCGCCTGCGTCTTCGGCGGCGTCCGGTTGATTTCATCCGCCAGCAGAATATTGGTGAAAATAGGCCCCTTGATAAACCGGTATTCCTTGCGCCCCGTGCTCTCGTCGCTCTCCAGAATATCCGTACCAGTAATATCCGATGGCATCAGATCCGGCGTGAACTGGATGCGCCGGAATTTCAGGTCCAGAACCTCGGAAACCGTGCGGATCATCATCGTCTTGGCTAGTCCAGGCAGGCCGATCATGAGCACATGACCGTTGGAAATGATGGCGGTGAGCAGTTCGCGGATGATCTCTTTCTGCCCGATGATTGCCTTGGAAATCTCCGCCTCGATGAGCTTGGTCTTCACGCTCATCTGGTCGATCAGATCGCGGATGGCTTCGTGCTCCGGCGTGAGCTCCTCCTTCCTGGCTTCAGAAGGCGTAGCGTCAGCAGATTTCGCAGTCTCTACCTTCCCGTCCGGCTCAAACTCAAAAATGGAACTCCCCACCATGATCCTGTCGCCCAGATTCAGCACCACATCCTCAATGCGCTCCTTATTGACCTTGGTCCCGTTGAGGCTGCCCAAATCCTTGATGCGCCAATCGTCGCCGTCCGGGTAGATCTCGGCGTGATAGCGCGAAGCGGGGCCGTCGATATCGACGCGCAGCTCGCAATCCGGTGCGCGGCCAATGATCATTTTCTTGTTGAGGAGCGGGTAGGTGGAGCCGCTTTGGAAGCCAGCTTGGATGCGGATTTGAGGCATAGGGAGGGTTTTCTTTAAATCTGTGGAATCTGCGAATGCATTGGTCTTACTACTTTGGAAGAGAAATTTTGCCCAGGTCTTTGGCGGTGGCAACAACGCGCAACTCGCCCAGGGCTGGGATATTGACCGCTTTGCGAAATTGTGGATTGGCGGGGATCGGCTCCCCCTCGCGGTAAATGTGACGTGAGGAAGTCATCTGCCAGTCATCTGTCGCGCGCGCGAGTTCGATCACCTCAAACCGCCGGACCATCTCGTTAAGCGCCTCCCCGGATTGTTTAAGAATATTATTGGCCCGGTATCGTTCGACAAATGCGAACAGCGTCTCTCCGTCCGCGCTGACACCAGTCCGGTGAATCCGGGCCGTCTTAAAAAAGCCGTCCGCCACCGCCACCCGCGTTTCCAGGTTCTTGGCGGAAGCCTCCGGGAGATTCGCCGCCGCACCGAGTGCCAGCCCTTCATAAACAACGGCGGATTTCGTAAACAACACCAAATCATACATCCCAACCGGCAGGTGCTCGAAGCGGAAAGCCCTCCCTCCGTCCGAAAGTTCCGCCCGGTAAACATGCACCCGGCTGTGCTCCACTGCCACCGCGTGCGTCAGCTCCTCATCCACCCGCCCCGAAATGGAGCCGGCGTCGGCTGCCTCCGGCTTCGTATAAATCCGCCCCGCCTGCGCATAAGCGGGCAGGGGAGCCACAAGAGCGACAGCAAACAGGACCGTGCAAAACCCCAAAGCTGCAAAATTCCAATAAGCCCTCTCTTTGCGTCTTTTCGTCTTTGCGTGAGAATAAATGAATTGCATCATCATGGTTTGGCTGCCCACTCCAAGGCCTGGGGGGTGAGGGGATGTTTCGGGTAATCCTTCGCAAAAGCGTTCCAAAGCTTGCGCGCTTCCTCCTTGCTGCCTTTCTCGTAAAGAATGCGGGCGAGTTGGAACTGCGCCTCAATTTGGTAGGGACTATCGGGCTGCACTTTCTGGAATGACTCCAGCTCCACCTGCGCCTCATTCCAGCGCCCGAAAGCCATCAGCGTGCGGGCGCGCAGCAGCAGAAAATCGCTGTCAAACTTCACCATGGGCCGCCGCAACTCCCATTCTGTGAGCTTAGTTTGCGCATCCTTGTTAAAGCCCTTGTCGAGCAAGTCGCGGATGGCGATGGACGCCGCGCTGTCTTTCACTGGCAGCGCCGGGTCCTTGACCTTCGATCCCAGGCTCTGATATTGCGTGGCGGCTTCCGGGTAATGCCCCAAGAGCCGGTGCAAATCGCCGATGCGGATTTTAGCAATGCGGTTTAGATCATTGCCAGAATTCAGCCACGAAATCTGCCCGAGCCGCCCAAAGGAATCCGCATCGCGCAGGCAAAACACCAGCAAATCCATTTCCGCCGTCGAAAGTTCCGTCGCGTAAATTTTCTGCGTCACTGGCTCCAGAAATTGCAGCAGATTCATAAACTCCTGTCGCGCCTGCACTGGATCGCTCTGCGCGCGGGATCGAATTGCAGCCAGCCGCACCGTCAGCCAAAGCACATCGTTCTGGTTTTGCGCCATCCAATTTGTCGCGTATTTGGCGACGTTTTGATCCGAACCAAACTCGCACAGCAGCAGCAAGCGCGAGCGAACCGCCTCTGGCGTCAATTTGGAGGCATCCTCCGCCAGGATCAGCGCCAGGTAGCGCTGCACGTCGGTGGGATCGTTGACGGAAGCCCGCTGGAGTCTGTCGGGAACATCGATGCGGAATGGCTCCGTCAGTGTGACGCCCTCGCGCGTGAGCGTGCATTGGAGCGTCTGCCCCTCGCGCCCTGTGAGCAGCCGAGAACCTGAAGACCCCGTAACCGTCGCCCCGTCCTCAAATGTCCAAGTCGCTTCCCATTGGATGGGCTGCGGCGACTGGCGCACCTCAAACTTGGTTTCATAATACCACTGTCCCGCATAACCGACAAAACTATCCACGTGCGCGTTGATCAACGGCACCGCGCGATTGTCAGCGCTTTGGATGCCTCCGAGCTGACTGGAACCTGGATGTATCCAGGCTTCGCGCGGGATGGCCTCAAATCCGGTCTCCTTTTGCCAGCCGAAAACAGTGGCCGCCTCCAGGCGTTCCTCGGGAAGAATCTCCCCCTTGGCCGCGTAATAGTCGATCTTGGTCAATCCCTCAGGGCACTGGATCGTTTTCTTAGCTACTTTGTCAGGCGAGGTGGAAGGCGAATGCCGTCCCGGCCAGCCAAATTGCTCTTGGTCGTTGATGACTACAAACGAGCAATCCGAGGAGAGCGTATAAAATGTAATCTCCCGCGCTTTCGGTAGGCGCAGATAGCCAGTGTAATGTGTGAGAAAATTCATGTTCGGCCCGAATGGATTTCCCCCTTGATAAATCATCGAGACAAACCCGGCTCCGGGGGGTTCCGGCGATAGTGCCCAAGCATTTTTCAGGCTTTGCAGCGAATCGAAGTTCAGGATGCTCGGCGCAGGCCTCGTCTCCATGAGCAGGCTGACTTTCGGCGTCCAATCCGGAATCGCGCGCTGCTTGTCACCGCCGAAGTAGAGAAAATAAGGCATGTCGGGCTCCAACTTTTGGGCCAGCAGCAGAATACGCCCACCAGTGCGCCGCCCGATCCTCGCCAGCGGCTGCGGAGTGCCATCGCGATCCGTGAGCAGCAAATCAGACATGTCCGCGCGCGTCTGACCAAACTCCGGGACATTGATTTCAACCCCCGCTTCGGGAAGTTCCGGGGCCTTGAGTAGCTTGATCATGAACCGGAAGGGCGCATCAGCTACCGTCCACGGCGGAGTCGGCGCAGCAAAAACGCCAGTGGCGGGAAAAACGCAAAACAGAAAAACAAACGCGCACTGGATGAAAACAGCCTTCGCGCCTTCGTGCCTTCGTTCTTTCGTGTGAGAAAATAAGTTCATGGTTGAAGCGAGCGGTAATAATCCACAACAGCCTTTTGATAAGCGGGCGGAGCCTGCCCCTCATCGCCGCCCAGTAGTTGCTTCTCCTGTGCGCGCGGAGCATCGCCGGTAGTAAGACTCACCACATTGCCGGGTTGAATGCCCCCCTTCACTTCATTGAGCTGGGCCACGATCTTCTGGTGCAGCGAGCGGAAATCATCCATCCGCCCTTCCTTCAACGCCGCTTGGGATTGATCCATGAGCCGCGACACCTCCGGCAATCCCTTTGCGCGCAGATAAAGCAGGCTCGCCTGCCCGTAAGTCTTCGAGGTCTTCTCCGACAACAACGCCTGCTGGACCGCCAGCGCATCCTTCGCGGCCATGCGCGGCGCATTGCTCGGCCGCAACGGCGCGTTGCCATCCATCCCATTGCGGTCGCTGAACCCGCCCGCCTTGCCGCCCCCTGTTGCCTTTGCCTCCTGGATGCCGTGGTCGTCGTTTACATGACCCTGCTGCATCGGGTCATTCGTGCGCCGCGCGTCTGGCTTGGTTCCTTCCAGCGTACTCGCGGTATCTCCCACCATCTCGCCGGTGCTCTCGCCCTCGCGCCCGCCGCTGGAGCGCCCCGTCTGTTCATTCTTATTGGGACGGGTGTTGCCGGATTTCCCTTGCGCACTGAAGCCCGGCATCGGACCGTCGCCAACGCCCCAGCCTTGCTGCGCCTGGGCTAGCGCCTGATTGGACGATGCGTCCTGCGCTTGCTCTGCGAGCCCCTCCTGTTCCTGCAAAAGATCGCCCACCAGATCCTCGAACGCGTCCGGCAACGGCAGGTTGGGAATGTCCGGCATCTCCGTCTTGTCAAAATTCTCGCAAAGCCACTTCGTCGTATCGTTGCTGGTGGGGAGCCACATTTCCAAATCTTCGGCTACCTTCTTGGCCTGTTCGATCGCCTGCAAGAGCCCATCCTCTTTTTGCACGATCACCTCGTTGGCCTTGAGCAATCCGGCCGCGGCTTCCGCTTTGTCAGTCTGGATCACGTCCTCGTAAATCTGCGTCAGCTCGCCGCGCAATTCATTCGAGGGATGCAAGTCCGGGAAAGCATGCGCGTCCGTGAGCATCTGCTCCACCACTTCTGCCATCAAATCCTTCCCCTTTTTCATCTCCTTCGCCGTCGCAACATCCTCGGGCCGCATTTCAGCCTTGCGGGCGATCTCCTTGCTCTTCTCCACCACTTCCCGCTGGATTTCCGCCAGCTTCTCCAGCTTATCCGCCATCTCCCTCGCCGCTTTTTTCAACGATTCCGCCTCCCGCTCGGCAGACGCCATCTGCCATTGATTCAGCATTTCCACCAGCTTCGCCAGATTGGCGATCACGCCTTGCTCAACCGTTGCGGCAGCCGGGAAAGCCTTATTTTGCAACTGTTCCGACGCCGCGAGCATCTGTTCGTAAATCTTCATTTCGCCAAACAACCCGGCGATTTTGGTAAGCCGATTGCGGAAGTCCTGATCCCCAATCGCTCCATCCTGCGCAGCTTTCTCCAAGTTCTTGCGCACGCGAACGGCCTTCTCCGCTAACGCGTCTTGCCGTTCGGAGAGCGGCTTGGCATCTTGCACTCCGGCCTTGTTGGTGTCGCGGAACAACTCGCGCTGACTATGCAAAAGATCCTCCACGCTGGAGATCAGATCCTGAATTTTCCCCTTCGCGACATCGTTTTCCACCGCCTTCATCGCACCTTGCAACCGGGCCAGAATGGCCGCTTCAAGCGTGATGGATTGCGCAAGCGCCGGAATTTGCCGGTCAACCGCGGAAGCGCTCACAGCCGTGCGCAGGGAGACAATCGCTTCCGGCATCTCCTTGGCGACAAGCGCTTGCAGGCTCGCGCGCCCCTCGGGGGGGAGGAGGCTCTCGGCGGAAGCGGCTAGCACCCGCGCAGCCTCGGCTATTTGCGATTGCCGCTCCAGCAACGGCGCAATCTTCGGCTTCAATCCCGTCTGTGCCTCGGTAGGCTTCGCCGCAATCGCCAAATCCTTCGCCGCGCCAAGCGCCGCCTGCGTCCCTTCGAGATTCGCCGTCTGAAGCTTGATCAGCATCTCCAGTCCGCTGATGGCTTTCTTTTCTGCGTTCTCCTCCTGCGCCTGCACCTGATCCTGCGAGCGGATTGTCACCACGAGCGGACGCGACCACGTTACGCCCGGCCCGGTCACGTTATTCTGATCCTTTGCCACGAGCGCCAGCGTCACGCGATTGTCCTTGGCGTATTTGGCCAGCGGCACCTTGAGCGTGGCCGTGAAACTCTTCTTCCCTGCCGCCTCCTTCCACTGGCTGATCTGCTCTGCCTCCTGATTCTCCTCGCTGGTGCGGAAGAGGGCCACCGATTCCAACCCAAAATTGTCAGTCGCATCGAAGGTGATCGCGAGCGCATCCCCAAGCGTGGCGAAAATCTCTTTCCCTTCCGGCGGCGCAGTGACGGTGATTCGAGGCGCTTCATCGGGCGCGGTGTTGATTTGCAGCATCTCGCTGTCGGCGATCCCATCCGCATCGTGGTAATCCAGCTTCAACGACGTGTTGGCCTTGATGACCCCACTCACATTCCACGCGGTCGCGGAAACCTTTTGAACCGTCAATCTCGATCCCGCACTCAACTGCTCAATCGCATTGTTAAACTCCAGCGCCAGCGTCACGCGTGAGCCGGGGATCACCCCCTGCAACGCTGCAAACTCCCGCCGGGACTCCTTCGCCAGCCGCGTGTAAGCCGGTGGCTCGATCTCCGCCTTGCGCGTCACGAGTGCCGTTCTGGGCCGCACGGCGATTTGGTAATTGGGCGAAACCGCGTCCCCCGCTTCCACGTGGTAGGCAAACGGCGCGCGCACCTCTTTCCACTCGCTGGTGAAAACCGGGGAGCCGACCTCGTGATCCATCAGCGCCTTTTGCCAGCGACCACCCGCCTCACGCCAGGCAATCCAGACCCCCTTGGGAATTTCCCCGTCGAGCCGCGCAGTCACCATCAGATTGCGTCCATTGATTACCCGCGTATCGCCAGGCGTAAGCTCCACAATTTGCGTCCGGGTGAGCGGCGCAATCGCGCGCCCCGGCATCAGGATTCGCGCCGCCGAGTTGGCAAAATAAAGCGGGCGCACCGCCGCGAACAGCCCCATGAGCAGCACCACGGAGCCCAACCCCAAGGCCAGCCGCTTCAAGAGGCGGAAATCGAACACCTGCGACCAGTCCACCTGCGGAAACGGATCGCGCATCTCCTCAAAAATCGCCTCGCGGAAACCGGAATTTGGAGCCAGTTCGCGGTCAAACTGCACCGCGCTGATCAGCGTATTGCGGGAGCCATCCGCTGCCGTCTCGATCCGGCGCGCAATACTCGCCTCGGAGACCTGCGGCAACGCCGCCAGCACACTCAGTGCCAGCCCCACTAGCAGCGGCCCTGCGACCAGCAGAAACGCAATCCACCGCGTCAAAGAGCCAAAGTGAAACTGTGCATCACCCAGCAAAAGCACCATCAGCAGCGCCCCACCCACCGCCGTCCCCGAAAGCAAAAACCGGACACACCTCACCCACCGGAGCCGCCGGGCAGCTTCGCGCAACCGCAGATGAACCTGTTGAGGATTTAAAGCCATGGTAAATGGAGAACCCGCGCGTTCATTTCACCGCCTCCTTTCCCTCCTCGTTCCCAATCTCCTGATTGGGAACGCACTTGTCCCCGAGGCTCCAGCCTCGAAAGCGTGGCCGCGAAAAGCGCCCTCGTTCATTTCCCAGCCTCCTTAATCTTATACAGCCGGAAGTTGGCAAAATACGACTTCCCCGCGCTTTGGGTGGCCTCGTAAGTATAAGCCTTCAACGTCAAAAATTCTGGCGCAGTATCCACCCCTCCCACCCGCGTCGTCTTCGGCAAAGTGAACTCCCTGGAAACCGTCTGCCAGGTCTTCGCGCGCCCCTTGGGATCGGGAACCTGCGCTCGGTAAACCGTCAACAGCGGCGGATGCCCATCCATCGCCGGAACGCGGAATTTATCCGGCTGCGGAATCGGCTTCGGGTCCGTCACCCAAGCCTCCACAAAAGTCTTCGCCTCGAAATCCCAAGTCAGGCAATCGATCTCCACCCGATAAGTCGCCCCCGGCTCCGCCTTGATAAACGCGCTCTCGATCTTTCCCCCCTCATTCCCCGCCACCCCCGGAGGCAACTCAAGCACCACGCATTTACCACCGCTCTTGGGCGCATTTTCCGTCGTCGCCTTAACGTAACCTTTATTCTTGATGTAAGGCTCCGCGTAAGGAAAATCAATCCGCCACCCCTGCAACGGCTCCGCAGCGCTGAAATTCGGATTGGGCACAAGATTCGTCTGCACCTGCGCCCCAAAAGAGAGCGCAGCCATTAGAGCGACCAGCGCACAAACAACCTTTACCCCCACGCGTGAAGCGCAGCGGCCTCTATAGTCTATCCTCTCCCAATCTATAATCTCATTCATGGCAGGTTCCAGAATTTGCGCGCCGCCCAATCGGCAGCGAGCATCAATAGTATAAACCCCAGTAAAAGCGGATGGTTCCATAAATCGGCGAGTTCGATTTTTGAGGTGTGTTGTTCGGCAATATGCAAATCGCCCCGCCAGTGATCCCACTGGCCAAGCGCATAGTAACCCCCGCCGGTCGATTGAGCAATCCGCCGTAACACAGCCCGGTCCACCGGCTTCCCAGTCCGTTCCGTGGCCGGTTGGGCGACGATAAACCGCGTCTCTCCCTCCACCGCCGCCCCATTCACAGTCGCCGACGCCTTGGCCCGGAAAACGCCCGGCACATTCGGCTCCACCGCCACCCGGTATCCGGCCACCTTTTTCCCGTCGCGCCCCGTCAACTGCGCCGGGCGCAGGGTGTAATCGAACACCTTCTCATCCGGCGTGCGAACCTGCAAAGGGATCGTCGCAGGCATCGGGGCATCGGCCTGAACCGTCCGCAGGATGGCCTGAATCTCCGGCTGCTCGCCGGGCCGGTATTGCGTCCGTTCGGAAAAAAGTTCCAGCCGATTGCTGTCCTGCTTTTGCTGCTCCTTGGGAATGAGCCAATCCATGAGTTGCGCCCAGAACGTGTCGTAAGGCGACTTGTTGGCCGCCCACCCCTTCGCCGCCAGCCGCCACCGCCAGAGCGTATCGCTCAGGATCACAATCACGCGCCCCTGCCCATAGCGCATCGTCACCATCGCGGGCGAAGCCTTGCCGTCCACGACCGTCTCCACCAGCACCTCGGCGTTCGCCGCGACGCCCCCCGCAAAGTTGAACGTCAGCAGCGGCGGAAAATCCTCAATCGCTGTGAAGAGCGAGCCGAAAACCGGGTGGTGCAGCCCCGTCTGCGTAATCTTCATCGGGAAATTCCCCTCGTTGTATTCCGCCGGAATCCGGATGGGCAGCAGGGGATTGAGCGCCGTCGCGGCGAACCCCGGCGAGGAAAGGGAATGCGGCCCGCCAAGCAGCACCAGCCCACCCCCGTGATCCACAAACTG
>Ga0118677_10003953_pt1 | contig 27421 bp, 7 predicted proteins | sample AliMusrvi5mmetaG_FD_86154 | JGI IMG/M metagenome (GOLD analysis project Ga0118677, IMG submission 86154) | reverse complement strand
GCCTGTCGCGCAAAGCCCCCTTTATTCGCTCCCCCTCCCGCACATCCTAGACTCAACTTTTCCCCTGGTATATATTATGTGCTCGTTCAAAATTATCCTTCATTTTATTGAGCATTTCTGAAAAAGATTCAATAAAAATAGACAAAGAAAAAGAAGATTTAAATGACAAAGGGAATATTGTCCTTTTACAGGTACCCGAAAGGTATAAATCTCATCCCGAATACGGAAAAACTAAACTACGGAACCCCGACAGACAGAACAGCTATGAGTTAATACAAGAAAGAACTGTCGACAGCCGGCTTTTCCAAAACACAGATGGGTCTTTTACCTCTGTAAAATCAGGGGGACCATTGCATTATAAAGATTCTGATGGTTGGTGGAGAACAATAGATGTTACTTTTAAAGAGGATACTATAAAGCCTAATTTATTTCACCTGAATAATCAAAAATTGCCCATGTCATTTGATGGGATATCTTCTGTTGTTACAATGCAGCTCGATAGTCTCAACAGTATGAGTTATGATAACGATTTATCTTTTATACAAATTGATAACAACGGGAACATGCTTTCGAACAAGAGTATCAATAACGTTGTAGCTACTGTTGATTTAAATAAACCTAAAGCCAGTGTAAATAATATTTTTGATGGTATTGATATGTCTTTTGCTTTCGATTCGTGGATGACAAAGACTAATTATGTCATTTCATCACGTTCTCTTATTAACAACAATGCTGAATGGGTTATTTTCCGCCAAAAGGTAAATGTTCCTGAAAACTGGGTACTTGAATATGATAAAGAGAACGGGACATTAACAGATGGCACCTTTCATGGTGACGTATTAATAAAAAATACTAATGGTAAAACGTTATCAAAATTTCAAATGCCAGTGTATTTTGATTCTGGTCATAACAGAAACACCAACAACATAACAGGTTCTTACAAAATCGAAAAGATTAATAATTCGACTTATTATTTGTATTTAATGGTACCGGCAACGTGGCTTCTGTCGTCTGAGAGAGTTTACCCTGTTACTTTGGATCCTACAGTACCAAATGATGACCCTACAATAATAGCTTCCTGCTTAAATTCTTACCAAGCAAGCAACCTAAGTGTCGGTGTTTCAGCAGGATATTTAATTACCAACTCTTATCTCTTGTGGGAGTTTACAGCGGTTAATAATGGTGCATATATGCAAGATCAGCAGTCTTATGTATCAGGAACTGGTGGTTCAACATCTGTTTTTTATGGTTCCGGTACTATGGCAGGGATGCAACAATATGCTGTAAATTCTACAATTGGAAACGGTACCTCAACAGGCTTAGTAAATTTTACATTTTATGCGTTAAGGGTTTGGGGAGGAAGCGCTTGTGACAATTTATATAATTATTTAAACCGAAGATACATAGAAGTTACCTATATCCCCTCCGGTTGCAATAATTATAACAATTTAAATAGTAATGTCAATGGTACCGGTTATGCTCCCTGCGGTTCTTTTGCTGTAACATCAACTATCGGTCAGGGCGAGCATCAGAACCATTTTGCGTATTTGGGGTCGTCGTATACTATTAATACTTGCGGTACAAGTTGGGATACTCAAATAACCGGCTTTCAGGGAGGTTCGGCAATACTTTATTACAATGATGATAATGCTTTATGTACTGCAAATACTCTTAATTCATGGGTTGACTGGACATCTCCTGTTAATGGGTGGGTACAAATTCAGGTTACGAAATACACTTCTGGAGGATGTTTGGCATGGGCTGCCGGTGCTACATCTGCAATATTAAGAGTTATGGAAAATCCGCCCGCAACGCCCGGAACGCCAACATTAACCCCTGCGGGAGGAACTTATTGCGCCGGAGCTTATGTATATATTGATGCCATTGGCAGCCCTCCAACAGGTGTTACATGGTACTGGCAGACAACTCCCAGCGGCACAAGCACTCTAAATGGAGGGCCTACATACGTTGTTAACACAACAGGAACATATTATCTAAGGCCCCGGTCAAGTAGTGGTTGCTGGGGAACTGCATCTGGAGGGGTTACCACAACATTTTATCCCGGCGTATCCAACAATAATATTTCTGCCAACCAAACAATTTGCGCCGGGACATCCCCTTCAACGATAATAGGCTCTTCCCCGGGTGGAGGACTGGGAGCGGGGACTTATTCTTATGGGTGGGAAATAAGTACCGATGGTGGTTTTACATGGAGTTATGCTCCTGCCCCTAATACTGGAATTAATTATTCGCCAACAGCACTTTATACAACTACATTTTACAAACGATATGTTTTATCAGGCCCATGTAATGCGAGTGCGTCTAATATAGTTGTAATAACTGTCCAGCCGGTAATAGATCCCGGTTCCATATCAGCCGATCAGAATATTTGCTACAATACAACTCCTGCCGGATTAACAGGTAGTCCTCCAAGCGGAGGAACTGGGTCTTATGCCTATCAATGGCAGCAACAACCCGGTTGCTCAGGAGGATGGTCCGATATATCTGGAGCAACTGCTTTCAGCTATAATTTCCCCGGTAACCTTACTCAAACGACATGCTACAGAAGATTGATTTCATCTGGAGTTTGCCCTTCTCCGGTTTCTAATACAGTTACTATTTCCGTTTATAGTGACCTCGCGCCAGGTTCTGTATTTTCAAGCCAGGTTATCTGTTATAACTCTGTCCCTTCAGCATTTTCAGAAGGTTCTGCGCCCTCAGGTGGCACAGGCAGTTACTCTTATCAATGGCAGCTCCAGACGGGGTGTTCAGGAGGATGGGCCGATATATCGGGAGCTAACTCAAACACTTTATCTTATGGAAGTGTTCTTTTCCAAACGACATGTTTCAGGAGAAGAGTTATTTCAGGTGCTTGCAATCCTGTATATTCAAATACTATAACAGTTGCTGTATATGGTGATGTAACACCGGGAACTATAGCTTCTAACCAGTCGATATGTTTTAATACAGCACCTTCAACCTTAACCAATATAGCATTAGCTTCTGGCGGAGATGGCAGTTATTCTTATCAATGGCAGCAACAATCATTGTGCAGTGGTGGTTGGGGTGATATTGGCGGAGCTACTTCTATTAACTATACAAGTGCTGTAAATTTATTTCAAACTACATGCTTCAGGCGACGAGTTATTAATGCATGCGGAACAGTCTTTTCCAATGTGATTACTGTTACTGTTTATGTGCAGTTTACGGGAGGTTCGGTAGGTTCAGACCAGAATATTCCATACAATACAGCTCCAACAGCATTTACAAATTTATCTTTACCTACAGGAGGTACAGGAGCCGTATCCTATCAATGGCAACAACAACCAGGTTGTTCGGGTGCATGGAGTGATATTGGCGGTGCAATTGCTACAACATATATTTATCCGGGGAATCTTACACAAAATACCTGTTTCCAGCGTATAGCTACGAATGCATGCGGTTCTGTTATTTCAAATACCATTACTGTTTCAGTACAGGGGCCTGTAACGAGTGGCACAATTGGAAGCGATCAGATTATTTGTTTCAATACTGCTCCATCACAATTTGCAAATATTGTATCACCAACTGGTGGTAGTGGGAGTTATACTTATCAGTGGCAGATACAACCCGGATGTTCAGGGGCCTGGTCTGATATACCAGGAGCTACAGGAAATGTCTATTCATCAACACTACTTGCACAAAATACATGTTTCAGGCGGGTCGCAACATCGAGTGGGCAAAGTGCAATTTCAAACGTTATAACAGTTACCGTATATGCAATTCTTACATCAGGATCAGTTGGTTCTGATCAAGTACTTTGTTATAATAATGCGCCTTCAACATTTATTCAAATATCTGCTCCCTCGGGAGGAACAGGAGGCTATACTTACCAGTGGCAAAGTCAACCGGGATGTTCCGGAGGCTGGGGTGATATTTCAGGCGCTACAGCTTCTACCTATCAGGCAGGAAATTTAATTCAGACAACTTGTTACAGAAGGAATGTAACCTCGGGCACTTGTGGAACTGTTACTTCAAACACAATCACTATATCTGTCAATGCAGATCTTACTTCTGGCAGTGTTGGAAGTGATCAGTTTCTTTGTTTTAATACAAGTCCTGCCGCCTTCACTCAAACATTAGCGCCAAGTGGTGGTACCGGTTCTTATACTTATCAATGGTTAATTCAACCAGGATGTACTGGATTTTACAATTTTATACCAGGAGCAACATCGCCTACTTATGCTGAGCCCAGTAATCTTACACAAACAACATGTTACCGGAGAACTGTGACCTCTGGTTCTTGCGGTCAGGCAACAACAAATACAATTACTGTTACCGTATATGCAGATTTAACTTCCGGTAGTGTGGCAGCAAATCAAATCATTTGCTTTAATACTACACCTGCACAATTTACAAGCGCAGGAAATGCCGGAGGAGGTACCGGGAGTTATTCTTATCAGTGGCAAATACAGCCAGGCTGTTCTGGCGGGTGGTCCGACATATCGGGGGCAACAAGTAACATTTATATGCATACTGCACTTATCCAAACGACATGCTTCAGAAGAAATGTTACGTCAGGCTCTTGTGGCACAGTGAGTTCAAATACTATTACAGTCACTGTTTATGCAAATCTTTCATCAGGTTCTGTAGCTGCAGATCAAATACTTTGCTATAACACATCTCCGGCAGCTTTCATACAAACAGTTGCCTCTTCCGGAGGAACCGGAAGTTATACTTATCAATGGCAAAGCCAGCCAGGTTGTTCCGGAGGCTGGGGAGATATTTCAGGGGCAACAGCCACAACTTATGATGAGCCAGCTAATCTTACTCAAACAACATGCTATAGAAGAAATGTAACTTCAGGTTCTTGTGGAACAATATCATCAAACACTATTACAGTAACTGTCTATGCCAATCTTACACCGGGAAGCGCTGGAAGTGATCAGACTCTTTGTAACAATTCCAGTCCGGCAGCGTTTACTCAAATAGCTCCCAGTGGTGGTACAGGCACATATAATTACCAATGGCAAATACAGCCCGGTTGTTCCGGTGGATGGAGTGACATATCAGGAGCTACTGCTGCTACCTATGATGACCCATTCAATCTGACACAGACAACATGTTACAGAAGAAATGTTACCTCTGGTTCATGCGGTACGGTATCAACAAATATAATTACTGTAACGGTTTATGATAATTTAACTTCTGGTAGTATTGCATCTGATCAGACTATCTGCTTTAATACGATAGCAGCCGCCTTTACAAATACCGCCAGCCCAAGCGGAGGGACAGGAAGTTATGCTTATCAGTGGCAGATACAACCAGGTTGTTCAGGTGCATGGTCTGATATACCAGGAGCTATAAACAACATATATTCACCTGCTGCCCTTACCCTGACAACATGTTTCAGAAGAAATGTCACCTCTGGCTCTTGCGGTACTGTTAGCTCAAATACTCTTACAATTACAGTTTATGATAATTTAACTTCAGGTTCTGTTGGTTCCGATCAAACCATTTGTTATAATACATCGCCAACACCTTTCACTCAAGCTGTTGCAGCTTCAGGGGGTAATTTAAGTTATACTTACCAGTGGCAAAGCCAGCCCGGATGTTCAGGAGGCTGGGGTGATATAGCTGGTGCAACAGCACCTACTTATGATGTTCCGGGAAATATTATACAAACTACTTGTTATAAAAGGAATGTAACATCAGGCTCTTGCGGAACAGTTTCAACAAATACAATTACTGTTACCGTTTATGCTAATCTTACATCCGGAAGTGTCGGAAATGACCAGTTCCTTTGTTACAATACCAGCCCGGCAGCTTTCGTACAAATGGTAGCCGCAAGTGGAGGAAATGGAATTTACACTTATCAATGGCAAATACAACCCGGCTGTACCGGAGGATGGAGTGACATATCAGGAGCTACCGCAACTACTTATGACGAGCCAGGTAATCTGGTTCTGACTACTTGTTACAGAAGGAATGTAACATCAGGTTCCTGTGGAACTGTTAGTACAAATATTATCACGGTAACGGTTTATGGCGATTTAAACGGAGGGACTGTTGCTTCAAGCCAAACAATCTGTTTTAATCAGAATATAACAGGTTTTACAAATGTAGTTTCTCCTTCCGGTGGTAATGGTTTTTATAATTACCAGTGGCAAATTCAACCTGGCTGTTCAGGAGCATGGAGTGATATATCAGGAGCTACAAGCAACATATATTCACATCCCTCAGTACTTTTCCAGACAACATGCTTCAGAAGGCAAATTACCAATCCCTGTGGAATAGTTTATTCCAATATAATCACAATTACTGTTAACCCCTTACCAATAGTAAGTTTCACAGGTTTAGCAGGTCCCTATTGTATCAGTCAGACAACTCCAGTACCTCTGACAGGTTCTCCCAGCGGTGGTACTTTTAGTGGAAATGGTATTACAGGAGACTTTTTTATACCCTATTATGCAGCCGTAGGAAATAACACAATCACTTACACTTACACTGATGGTAATGTATGTACTAATAATACGTCACAGAATGTCACTGTTATAGGACTTCCGACAGTAGATTTCACAGGTCTTGCAGGTCCATACTGTGTTAATAACAGCAACCCTATTGCTTTAACCGGTTATCCTGCCGGTGGAACTTTTAGTGGAGCTGGAATTTCGGGAAATTCATTTATACCGTCTTTAGCAGGCGTGGGGGTTCATACCATAACATACACTTATTCTGATGCCAATGGGTGCACCAATAACAAGTCTTACACTGCTGTTGTTAACGCATTACCGGCAGTTACTTTCAGCGGTTTACAAGTAAATTATTGTATCAATGCATCTCCTTCTGCTTTAATCGGCTTTCCTTCCGGAGGCACATTTAGTGGTGCAGGTATTTCAGGAAATATTTTTAATCCTACTACAGCAGGACCCGGTCCCCATATAATTACATACACTTATGCAGATGCCATAGGATGTATTAATTCTACACAACAAACTACAACCGTTCATAATTTACCCGGTGTATCTTTCAGTGGATTAAATGCTACTTATTGCCTTGAAGCGTCATCTGCTTTATTAACAGGAAGCCCTTCAGGAGGGACATTCAGTGGTAATGGTATCAGTGGTAATTACTTTTATCCAATAATTGCAGGACAAGGCACATTTAATATTACATATACCTACACTGACGGTTTTTCTTGTTTAAATTCCAGTACACAATCCACAACAGTATATGGACAATTAACTCCCGGCATTGTTGGAAATAATCAAACTATTTGCTACAACACATCACCTGCTCCCTTAGTAAATGTCATTGCCTCAGCAGGAGGAGCACCAGGCACCACCTACCAGTGGCAACAACAACCAGGATGTATTGGCTCCTGGTCAAATATAGCAGGAGCAACTGCTGCTACCTGTAATTTTGGAGGAAATCTGATCCAAACAACCTGTTTTAGAAGATTAACTTTTAATTTGTGTGGCAGTGTAATATCCAATACTATTGAAGTTTATGTATATGCCGATTTAACATCAGGCTCAGTAGCTACAGATCAGACAATATGCTACAATACATCACCTGCTGCATTTACTCAAACTATAGCTCCTACGGGAGGAAATGGCACATATACGTATCAGTGGCAGATTCAACCCGGTTGTTCGGGAGGCTGGTCAGATATATCGGGAGCTACAGCAACAACTTATGATGACCCGGGAAATATTTCCCTGACAACATGTTATAGAAGAAAGGTTGTATCAGGCGCATCGTGTGGTACAGTTTATACAAATATAATTACGGTAACAGTTTTTGCAAATCTCACGCCAGGCTCAATAGCAGCAGATCAGACAATATGCTATAATACGACACCTGTTCCATTTACCAATACAACATCACCTACAGGAGGTACAGGTATTTATTCTTACCAATGGCAGATACAACCCGGCTGCACAGGAGCATGGTCTGACATACCAGGAGGGATAAGTGATGTTTATGCTCAAACCACGCCTCTGATACAAACCTCTTGTTTCAGAAGAAGGGTTATTTCAGGTTCTTGTGGTACAGTTTATTCGAATACAGTAACAGTAACAGTCTTTGCCGATTTAACTTCTGGTGCTGTTGCTGCTGATCAGACCATTTGTTACAATACATCACCTGCTGCATTTTATCAAACTACTGCACCGACAGGTGGGAATGGCTCTTATACCTATCAATGGCAACAACAACCCTTATGTAGTGGAGGATGGGGAGATATTATCGGAGCCACAGCATCAACCTATGATGTGTTGGGTAATATTATACAGACTACATGCTACAGGAATCAGGTCACCTCTGGTTTGTGCGGTACTGTTATTACAAACACCATAACAGTTACAGTTTATGCAGATCTGACTTCAGGAGCTGTAGCTTCTGATCAGACAATCTGCTACAATACATCACCGGCTGCATTTATTGAAACAATTGCTGCTACAGGTGGTAATAACTCCTACACCTATCAATGGCAGGAGCAACCGGGATGCTCAGGGATATGGTCTGATATTGCAGGTGCTACAGCAACAACATATGATGTGCCGGGTAATTTAACTCAGACAACATGTTATAGAAGAAGAGTAGTGTCCGGAGCTTCCTGTGGAACGGTTTACACAAATACTATTACTGTAACTGTTTTTGGAAATCTAACTCCTGGTTCAATAGCAACTGATCAGACAATATGTTATAATACTATGCCGGTAACCTTTACCAATACTTTGTCTCCAGGCGGTGGTACAGGGTCTTATGCTTATCAATGGCAGATTCAACCCGGATGTTCCGGAGCCTGGTCAGATATTTCGGGTGCTAACAGTGATGTTTATTCTCAATCAACTCCTTTAATTCAAACTACATGTTATATAAGAAGGGTTACTTCTGGTTCTTGTGGAACAGTTTTCTCCAACTTTATAACGGTTACAGTTTATGCAGATTTAACTTCAGGTGCCATTGCAGCTGATCAGACAATATGCTATAATACATCTCCTGCCCCTTTTACCCAGACTACAGCTGCTACAGGTGGCAATGGCACATACACATACCAGTGGCAAGAGCAAACTTTATGTACTGGAAACTGGTCAGCGATTGCCGGCGGTACTGCCTCAACATATGATGTGACTGGTAATATTACTCAAACAACCTGTTATAAAAGACTTGTAACATCAGGCACTTGTGGCACATTGAGTTCAAATATCATTACAGAAACAGTATATCCTGATTTAACACCAGGAACTGTTGGATACGATCAGTCAATCTGTTTTGACAGTATCGCTCAACCATTCTTAAATATAGCATTAGCTACGGGTGGATCGGGCATCTATACTTACCAATGGCAAATACAGCCGGGATGTTCGGGTGCATGGTCCGATATTACAGGAGCCACAAGCACTACCTATGCTCACCCTTCTTCATTAATACTTACAACCTGCTTCAGACGCGTAGTTATAAATACTTGTGGTACATTAATTTCAAATACAATAACAGTCAATGTATTTAGTTATACCCCTGTAAGTTTTACGGGTTTGTTAACTCAATATTGTACTGATGCGCTCCCAGCCCTTTTAACCGGAACACCATCAGGTGGCACTTTCTCCGGTGCAGGAATTACTGGTAATTATTTCTATCCCAATATTGCAGGCTCAGGTCTTCACAATATTACTTACACTTACATTGACCCTAATGGATGCATGAACTTCCAGATACAGCAGGTAAATGTATATGATATTCCTATTGTGAGTTTCACAGGTCTATTGAGCAGTTATTGTGTTGATGCTCCTTTTGCAACATTAACAGGAACACCTGCCGGCGGCACTTTCAGTGGAACAGGAATAACAGGAAACACATTTAACCCCTCACTGGCAGGCCCTGGCACGTATACCATAACATATTCTTACATTGATGCCCATACATGCACTAACAGTAGTTCACAAACTGTTACCGTACACGCCTTACCCCAGGTTGGTATTCTTGGCTTAAGTTTCAGTTATTGTGTAGACAATCCTCCTGTAAATTTAATAGGATTGCCTTTCGCAGGCACATTTAGTGGCGCCGGTATGACAGGAAATATTTTCACTCCAGCATCTGCAGGTGTCGGAACCCATTCAATTACATATACATACACTGACATCTATGGATGTACTAATTTCTCAACATTAACGACCCATGTATATGGCTTACCTGTTGTTTCATTTACAGGACTTCAAAGCCCATATTGCACCTATTCCGCACCTGAAACATTAACAGGAAACCCTTCAGGTGGCACCTTCTCCGGCCCTGGGATTGTTGGCGATGTCTTTTATCCTAATATACCTGGTATTGGAACGTTCAATATAGTTTATTCTTATACTGATGGCAATAGTTGCCTTAATCATGATACCCAAACAGTAGTAGTGTATGCACAACCTATAGTTTATTTTAATGGTCTTAATTCTGCTTATTGTATTGATGCGCCATCAGACACATTAACAGGAACACCTCCGGGAGGAACTTTTTCCGGGCCGGGAATAAGTGGAGACATCTTTGATCCATCTGCTGCCGGAGCAGGCACATTTACAATAACCTATAATTACATCAGTCCCAATGGTTGCTATGGCAATTCTACCCAAACAGTAATTGTTCATCCATTACCTGTAGTGTTTTTCTCCGGACTTTCAGCTGCTTACTGTGTAGATGCACCATTATCAGTACTTAATGGCAGTCCTGCCGGAGGCTATTTCACAGGTCCGGGCATGATGGGAAATATCTTTGATCCAAGTACGTCAGGACCAGGTACACATACCATTATCTATCATTATTCTGATGGCAATTCATGCTACAACACCTATTCCCAGACAGTAATTGTAAACGCATTACCGATAGTAACATTTACAGGACTTTCTCCTCATTATTGTCCTTATGAAGTTGGTTTGCTTCAAGGTATTCCTTCAGGGGGCACATTTACTGGTCCTGGTATGGTATATAACCTATTTTATGCATCTATTTCAGGTGTTGGTACACAACAGATTGTTTACACTTTTATAGATGGCAATAATTGCTTAAATACAGATACCCAAACAACGGTAGTTTCTGCATTGGTTCCTGTTAATATTATAGGTCTGGCCACCGATTACTGTGTGAATAATCCTCCGGCCGTTCTTACAGGAAGTCCATCAGGAGGCACATTTACAGGACCCGGTATGACTGGCAATACATTTTATCCTGATTCAGCCGGTGTAGGCATCCATACTATAAATTACGCATCTACAGACTCACTGGGTTGTATAAATGATATATCTGAGAATGTTGTAGTTCATGGTTTACCTATAGTTGATTTTTATGGGCTGGATTCAGCAAGTTGTGTAGATGCTTTACCCTCACTACTTACAGGCATACCAGCGGGTGGTACATTCAGCGGGTCAGGTATCAACGGCAACTACTTCTACCCTAATTTAACGGGTATTGGTACCCATACAATAACGTACTCTTATACAGACAATTTCACCTGTGTGAACCATAGATCAAGAGTTATTATCGTTAACCCGTTACCTATCGTTAATATAACTAACCTGCAACCCTCATATTGCTATAACAATCCACCTATAGCCTTATCAGGAACGCCTGCCGGGGGTACATTCTCTGGTACAGGTGTTTTTGGCGGCTATTTCTATCCTCTCGTTTCGGGCGTAGGAACATTCAATGTAACTTATACTTTTGCAGATTCAAACTCATGTGTCAATTTCCAGACACTCCCAGTAGTAATTTTACCTGTGCCTTTGATTACATCAACAGATACAGTGTTTACGTGCTCAGGACAGAGTGTTAATTATAATATAACTTCCAGTCTGGCAGGAACAACCTACATCTGGACATCTTCACTTATTCTTGGGTCAGCAACAGGATATAACTCAGGGTCGGGAGGCATAATTGATGATACTTTAATAAACAATACACTTTCAGCAGCGTTAGTTAAATATGTCATTACACCAACATCTTCAAGTACACCGGCCTGCACGGGCGATCCATTTGTGTTAATTGTGAATGTAAGGCCATACCCTACTTTATATGCAGGACATGATGCACAGATATGTTCTAATACACCATATACAGTTATAGACGCCACAACAGATCCTTTAAATATAATTAACTGGACTACAAACGGGTTAGGAACGTTTAATAATCCGGCTTTAATGCATACTACTTACATTCCAAGTTTATTAGAATCTGGGAATATTTCATTATACATGACTGTGACAAACCTGTTAGGCTGTTCTAAAACAGATACAATGGTTTTAGTTATTGATTTTGCCCCAATTGCCAATGCAGGAGGCAATCAAATAATAAACTGTGGTGGCCTTGGTACAACGTTGGGAAGCCTTTTCCATCCTAACTATGTTTACAACTGGTCTCCTGTTACTGGACTCAGCAATCCTAATATAGCTCAACCTACAGCCAATCCATTAACAAATACGACATACATCTTAACAGTAACAGACACCATTAATGGTTGTTTTGATGTTGATACAACTGTTATTACTTTAAATGGTGCTCCTTATGCTTTTGCAGGAACAGATACCAGTATTAACTGCGGAGGTATCGGCTTAATGATTGGGAGCACGCTAGTAAACAATATGAATTATAACTGGTCTCCTGCATTAGGTTTAGATAATCCCAATATTTCACAACCTTTTGCTACACCGCTCTCCAATACAACGTACACAGTTACCGTTACTGATTCGGGAACAGGATGTTACAATACTGATGATATAACCATCACAGTTATTGGAGCCCCTACTGCTAATGCTGGCCCCGATCAGTCTGTTAACTGTGGTAACATTGCCGGTATTGTGATTGGCTCTCCAGGCATAAACGGCATGCATTATAGCTGGCAACCCACAACAGGATTAAATAATCCTAATATTGCCCAACCTATAGCTCATCCCATGGCAAATACAACTTATGTCCTTACCGTTACTGATACGATAACAGGGTGTTTTGCCACAGATGCCATGTCTATTACTGTTATTGGTGCTCCTTCTGCGAATGCCGGTTTTGACCAGTCGATTAGTTGTGGAAGTGGAACGGGTGCTTTAATTGGCACACCAGCTATATCTGGATTGTCTTACAACTGGTTACCTTCAAATGGCTTATCTGACCCCAACATAGCTCAACCGACAGCCACGCCTTTAACAACAACTACCTATCATTTAATTGTAACAGATATGGCCACAGGATGCTACGCTACTGATGAAGTTGTCATCACTTCTGTAGGAATTCCGGTTGCCAATGCAGGACTAAACCAGTCGATGAATTGTGGAGGAGCCGGATTACAAATTGGATCTCCCGGAATAGCAGGGATGTTGTATAACTGGAGTCCTTCAAATTCATTATCTGATCCTAATATTGCCCAACCAACAGCCACGCCTCTGGGTAATACAACCTACACATTAACAGTAACTGATTCATTAACTGGATGTTATAATACTGACAATATAACAATAACGGTGATAGGTGCGCCTATAGCAGCAGCAGGCTTAGATCAGTCTGTTAATTGCGGAAGCGGTACAACAATTGGCACATTGTCAGTACCGGGAATGTCTTATACATGGATTCCTTCACTTGGTCTTAATAATCCAAACATTGCTCAGCCAATAGCTGCACCTCATACCAATACGATCTACACGCTTATTGTCACAAATACATCAGGATGTTATGCTACTGATGATGTACATATTACTGTAATTGGTGCGCCTTTAACTGATGCTGGTGTAAATAAGACCATAAATTGTGGAGGGCCGGGGACAGTAATCGGCACGCCTTCAGTCACCGGTATGTCATACACCTGGGCTCCTGCCTACGCATTGAGTGTAACAAATATAGCCCAGCCAACAGCCACACCATTAGGTAATACCACCTATTATCTTACCGTTACTGATTTGTCTTCGGGCTGCTATGGTGTAGACTCTGTAATCATTAATGTGGCAGGCGCTCCTGTTGCAAATGCCGGTGTTGACCAGACTATAAGTTGCGGCGGCACAGGTACAACCATTGGTACGCCGGGTTTACCAGTTTATTCTTATACATGGACTCCGCCCAATGGATTAAGCAACCCAAATAGTCCAACACCGTTAGCAACACCGCTTGGTAATACCACCTATCTTTTAACGGTTACTGACACTGCAACAGGTTGCTTTGGCACTGACGTAGTAAATATTACAGTTTCAGGAACGCCCGTTGCAAATGCCGGTTTAAATCAGGCTATATCTTGTGGTGGCCCGGGCGTTTTAATTGGCCCAGCAAACACTATATCTGGTGTGGTTTACACATGGAACCCCAGCTATGGATTAAATAATGCAAATATTGCTAATCCTATCGCAACACCTTATAATACCACAAATTATGTTTTAACAGCTACTGATACTGTTACAGGTTGTTATGCCACAGATAATGTTCTGGTGACTGTTGTAGGGATTCCAACTGTATATGCCGGAAGCGATGGTTTTGTTTGTGCCAATGACACTTTTATGATTTCAAATGCCACAAGTTCTAATTCTTTTGTTCACTGGACATATGATGGCATAGGGAACCTGACTCATAATACTACGCTTTCACCTACATATTTCCCATTGCCTAATGAATTCGGGACAGTAATAATAACTTTAACAGCTGTTTGTAATACAGATACAGCCACTGATAATATGACACTTACCATTTATCCATACCCTGTTGCGACATTCTCTGCATTAGATTCTTCTTATTGTATTGATAATCCGGGTAATTTGCTTGTGGGATACCCTTCTGGTGGAACATTTACTGGTGCAGGCATCACCGGCGATTTCTTCTCACCGGCAGCAGCAGGTGTCGGACCGCATCTGATTACTTATACTTATCAGGATCCTAACGGCTGTGTTAAAGATACTTCTCTGCCAACGATAGTTAATCCGTTGCCTATAGTTTCATTTACTGGTTTGGCCAGTCATTATTGTGCTTATGATGCTGCATACCTTATCGGCACACCAAGCGGAGGAACATTTACAGGTGCAGGAATGGTAGACAACATGTTCTATGCTTCTATTTCAGGGGTAGGAACATTTAGTATTACTTACAGTTATTTAGATAATAACGGATGTCTTAACTTACAAACACAGCAAACTATTGTAACAGCCATACCCAGTGTTAATTTCACAGGGCTGGCTTCACAGTACTGCGTTGATGCACCACCTGTTACCCTTACAGGAATTCCTGCAAGTGGTACTTTTACAGGACCTGGTATAACAGGCAATATATTCAACCCGTCAATTGCAGGCCCTGGCACACATACTATCGACTATTCATTTAACGATACTTCAGGTTGCATAAGTAATGCGACCCAATCAGTTATTGTTTACGCCTTGCCTGTGGTCGTTTTCAGCAACCTGGATACAGCTTATTGCATAGATGCAACACCTGTTGTTCTGAATGGATTTCCTGCCGGTGGTACTTTTACCGGACCCGGAATTTCAGACAGTATTTTTAATCCATCTGTAGCCGGTAGTGGAATTCATACTATAACCTACACCTATACCGATAACCATGGATGTATAAATTTCTACGCTCTTAACGTTAAAATAAATCCTCTACCCATAGTTACACTTTCTCCTTTAAATGATGTCTGTATTGATCTGACACCATTTCCACTCTATGGTGGTTTACCTTCTGGAGGAATTTATTCAGGTACCGGTGTTGTCAATAATATCTTCTATCCTGCTTTAGCAGGTGTAGGCACCCATCCGATTACCTATACTTATACAGACTACCTCAACTGTACTGATTTCGCGATTAAACCTATAATTGTTAATCCTTTACCTGTTGTTAGTTTTACAGGTCTGGCAACCTATTATTGTATTGGCAATGATTCTGTAGTGCTTACAGGGACGCCTACCGGAGGTATTTTCTCCGGACCTGGAATTACTGGTAATACCTTTAATCCTATAACAGCAGGAGTTGGCTTCCACAATATAACCTATACTTTCACTGATAGTAATTCATGCACAGGTTTCCAGACTCAACAGGTAGAAGTAAAAGCCTTACCAATTGTTAATTTCAGTGGTTTGGATACAGCTTATTGTATTGATGCTCCTGTGGCTCTGCTAATAGGCTATCCAAGCAGTGGCACGTTTACAGGAGCGGGCATAAGTGGAACGACATTTACTCCTTCTGTTGCAGGTGCAGGAATACATGTTATTACATATACTTATATGGACACTTATTTGTGTATTGATTCATCATCGCAGAATGTTATTGTTCATGCCCTGCCTATTGTAACTCTGGCTCCTTTGAGCGATGTTTGCACAAATTATCCGGCATTTGCACTTACCGGTGGTAGCCCTCTGGGTGGAATCTACACCGGAGCTGGTATTACTGCTAATGTTTTCTATCCTGATGTAGCAGGTGCAGGCCCTCATATTATTACCTATACATTTACAGATATTTATGGCTGTGTTAATTTTGCCACACAAACAATAATTGTTAATCCTTTACCAGTCCTGACTCTTAACGGATTGGCCAGCCAGTATTGCTTCAATGCTCCTTTAGATTCCTTATCGGGATTACCTGCAGGTGGATATTTTATAGGCCCCGGTATTTCGGGTAATGCATTCAACCCATCTGTTGCAGGTGTAGGTACACACAACATAGGATATGTTTATACTAATGGTTTGTCATGCACTGACACCTTATATCAATCAGTGACTGTTTTGCCTTTACCCCAACTGGCTTTTTCAGGTCTCGATACTGCTTATTGTGTTAATAACCCACCAGACAGTTTATATGGCTTCCCTATTGGTGGCTATTTCTTTGGACCCGGTATAACTCCTGATAGTTTTGATCCATCATTAGCCGGCGTTGGTACACATTTTATAAGCTATACTTATACTGATGGCAATGTTTGTTCTGATACCCTTTCAAAGAGCGTTGTTGTCCATGCTTTACCTGTTGTCACTTTTGGAAGTTTAGCGCCCCTTTGCATTGATGCTTTACCCATAACATTAAATACAGGATTGCCCTTAAGTGGTACTTATTCAGGCCCTGGTGTTTCCAATGGACAATTTAACCCAACCATTGCTGGAGCAGGTACCCACACCCTCACTTATGCCTATTCTGATATTAATGGCTGTGTTAATTCTGCAACTCAGACCATTACCGTCAACCCATTGCCTGTTGTCAGTATAACTGGTCTGGCACCTTATTACTGTGCTAATGCTATTGGTGATACCATTGCCGGCTTGCCGGTCGGAGGTACTTTCAGCGGAACAGGAATGAATTCTAACATATTTGAACCCTTTGTTGCAGGCGTTGGTACACATCTGATCACTTATACCTATACAGACAGTAATAGCTGTACAAATCATTTCAGCCAGAATACGGATGTTAAGCCATTGCCTCAACTGACGATTTCAGGGCTTGATACATCTTATTGTATTAATTCATCACCAGTTTATATAACTGGCATGCCGGCAGGTGGAACGTTCTCAGGTCCCGGCATTTCAGGTAATATTTTTGACCCAGTAGTTGCCGGCGTTGGAATTTACGGCATTGTTTATACATATACCGACTTTTATGGATGCACCAATATTGACACAACAGTAGTCATTGTTAATGCCCTTTCTATATTGAGTATTATCCCTGTGAACCCTGTTTGTATTGATGCAGCACCTTTCTTACTGCAATGTATCCTTCCGGCAGGTGGCACATATTCAGGAGAAGGGGTAGTAAATGGCAATTTCTATCCGCAAACTGCAGGCGCCGGTGCACATACAATTTATTACGACTATATTGATAATAATAACTGTATGATAAGTGCATCAACAGTTATTACAGTCAATCCTTTGCCCGTAGTAGCACTTAACCTGCCATTGTTTGAAATGTGCTCTAACGACTCACTGCTTCAGCTTACAGGTGGTACACCTACTGGAGGTATTTATTCAGGTACAGGAATTTCCGGATCAGTGTTCAACCCATTTTTAGCAGGGGCCGGAGTTCATATTATTACTTACACCTATACTGATTCCAACACTTGCGTGAACTCAGCACAGGCGTTTATTAATGTAAATCAGGCTCCTCTGGCAGATGCGGGGCAAGATGTTTCTATTTGCGCCAAAACCTCAGTAACACTGACAGGTACTGGAGGCGATTTCTATGTGTGGAGCACCAATGAAACCACACCGGAAATTGTTGTTTCACCTGTTGAAACAAAAACCTATTATGTTACTGTTAATGATGCTTTTAACGGATGTTCTGAAGTTGATAGCGTTACCGTTACTATTATTCCGCTGCCTGTTGTTGTTTTAGTTACAGATGCTGAAAGCAGCGTTTTAACTTACGGGCAGTATATTACATTTACGACAGTACCCTCAAATTATAATTATTACGACTTTTACATGAACACTGCATTGGCTCAAACAGGCCCTCTCAGCTATTATAGCGCCAGCATGATCACTTCAGATACTATGATTACAGTAATAGCTTTGGATGGAAATTGTATAAGTGAACCATTTAGTCTTAAACTAAACGTCAAGCCAATTTCAAATGCATTTACACCTAATGGCGATGGTAAAAATGATGTTTTCATGAAAGGCTATGACCTGACTATTATGAACAGATGGGGACAATCATTGTATGAGGGCTATGATGGTTGGGATGGTACTTTTAATGGCACTGAAATGCCCGAAGGCACATACTATTATATTATCCGATTTAAAGATTCAGAGGGTAATACTTCTGTATCGAAAGGTTCCGTAACGCTGTACAGAACTAAACAGTAGCTGCTGAAACTGGGGACTGAGGATAGTCGGCAATTAAGAAAGTCGGCAGTCGGCAATGGATAGAAGATTGAAGACTGGGGATTGAGGACTGTGGACTGTGGATTATTCTCTCTAAATCTTCCTGGGAGCTAAAAATCTGTTAAACAACAGCAACCCTGCAATAGTTACGACACCAATCATACTGAAGATAAGCCATAAAATACCAGGGGTATGTAATTTATCAACAAAATGAACATACAAGGTTGCACCCAGAATGCCTCCTATTCCACTGCCTATAACACCATACAAAAATGAATATCCGAGATACAAAGCTTTTTTATCTTCCGGAGCAATCAAACCCACATAAGAAATAAACTTGGGATGAGCAGTCATCTCTCCCAGCGAAAAAATAAAAAGGCCAAAGATAAACACCCAGGCATGAGTAGAAATTGCCAGAATACCCATTCCAATAGTGCCTAAAGCTATTCCAAAAATCATTGTCGGTAATGCTTTGGTATTTTTAACCAATGATGAAATCCATAATTGCAGTATTATTATTGTTCCGGCATTAATAACGGTAACATGTTCTGCATCAAAATGCCAGTGGGGGTTGGCAACAAATAAAGATAAAAAAGAATTAACCACATTATTCACAGGTGTCATGTCCATATAATCTTTTAAATACCATAAAACAGTATCAAACATCTGGAAATATAAAATCCAGAAACCAGAATAAATGACTATCATAATCATAAATCGATAATCTTTAATCACCAAAATCATCTCCTGTAAAACTTTGGCCAGACTTTTTGAGCTTTTTGGACGGGCAGGCTCTTTATAAAAGAAAATATTCAAAATTATCAACCATCCTGTTCCTATGGCTGCCATTAGAAATATATAGTGCCACGAAATAGCTTTTAAATACGGTATGAGTATTAATGGAAAAATAAAGGCCCCCAGATTTATGGCCCAGTAATAAACGCCGAATCCCAAAGTAGAGTTTTTTTCTGTTGTTGCTCTGGCAATTGAACCTGATATAATTGGTTTGAAGAACCCTGCCCCTATCACCATTAATAAAAGACTTAAAAACACAAACTCATAAGATGTAAATAAACTCGTTAAAAAATAACCCAGACTCATAACAATAAAAGAAAGCAGAAGTATAATTTTATAACCATATCTGTCTGCCATGGCTCCTGATAAGATGGGTAAGAGGTATAACAAAGGTGTTATGGTGCTTTTAATGACCCCAACACTTTCTTTTGAAAATCCAAGCCCCCCTTCATTTACACCCAGAATCAGATATACCGATAAAACAGACATAACGCCATAATACGATCCTCTCTCAAAAAATTCCATTACAATTACTGTCCAGAAATTTCTGTTCAGTGACTTTATCCCTGTGCCTTCTTCTTTCTTTTTTACCATTATATTTTGTCTTTTTAAATAAATACTTTTATAAAAGTATAAAAATAATCTATTTTTTTTTGCAGTGTCAATTGAAATATAAAATCTGTTGCATTTTTACCAATACTCAAAACATTTATGACTTCAACAATAGGCATCTTTAAACAATAATATAAATTTTATATCTATCAAAATATATTTTTTATGTATGAAAAATAAAAAAATATCCTATATTTGTAATACTATTTAAAAAAGCAAATAACCTTATTTATATAAATAGCATTTCTAATATCAATTTTTTAATTAATAAATTATGAAAAAATTATTGATTATTACTTTCGCAATTTTGACATACTTGCAATGCCAATCACAAGGGCCAGATTGCTTAAATGCAGCCCCTTTTTGTACGGGTACAACGTATTTATTTCCAGCACAAACAAATGTTCCGAATTTAGGAACTTATCAATGTCTTATGACTACACCTAATGCTGCCTGGTATTATATGCAAATTGCAGATTCCGGGAATATAAACATTTTTATGCAAAGCAATCCATTGGTAGATATTGACTTTGCTTGCTGGGGACCTTTTGCTTCTGTGCCTGCGGGATGTGCAACAAATTTACAAAACCAGCCAGCCGTAAGCTGCAGCTATTCTACTGCTGCAACTGAAACTTGTGTCATTCCTAATGGTCAAACCGGTGAAATTTATATTCTTTTAATTACTAATTATTCAAATATGCCATGTAATATTGGATTTTCACAAACAAGTGGAACGGGTGCTACAAACTGTGGCATCCTGACACCACCAATAAGTAACAATGGCCCTCTGTGCGTTGGCGCAACACTTAATCTAACCGCACAATCAGGACCAACAGGGTGCACTTATTTATGGACTGGGCCAAATGCATTCACTTCATCACAGCAAAGCCCTGCTATTCCCAATGTTACTATGGCAATGGCAGGAGATTATTTCTTACAGATAATTTCAGGCGTTGATACAAGCAATGCTGTTTCAACAACTGTAGATATTTTCCCTGTTCCAACTTCAACTTTTACAATATCTTCAGATAGTGTTTGCGTTAATCAAACGACATCAGTAAATTACACCGGTACGGCATCGTCTGCAACATTTATCTGGGATGTAGATGGGGGGACCCCTAATAGCCTTACTGGACCAGGCCCTCATGATATTTCGTGGGGCACTTCAGGTTTAATAACTATTAGTTTGGTAGTAAATGAAAATAGTTGTTCTTCGTCATCAACAAATATGTCCGTATTTGTAAAACCCACTCCTGTTGCGGATGCAGGAAGTCTTCAAATAATCAGTGGGGGTTCTGCAACTACCCTTAATGGCTCTGCTACCGGAGGTTCAGGAAATTATAGTTATTCATGGTCTCCGGCAGTACTCCTGCAAAATGAAAATGTCCAGAACCCATTAACAGTACCTTTAAATAATACAACCATCTTTACCCTTTCGGTGACAGATAATGAGACAGGGTGTATCGGAACAGCTAACGTTCAAATAATGGTTACAGGCGGCCCTTTATCTGTTGCAGCTAATGTAGTCCCATCTTCAGTTTGTTCGGGTCATCAAACTATGTTGCAGGCCATACCTACTGGTGGAACCGGCATTTATAATTATTCGTGGACATCCAACCCGGCAGGATTTACCTCAACAGTTCAAAACCCATTAATTTATCCAACAGTCACCACACAATATATTGTTCAGATTTTTAGTGGTATTGAAACAGCCTCAGCATCAGTTACAGCGCAGGTTATTTCACCTCCTGACACGCCAGGCTTAATTGCAGGATCAACGTCTGTTTGTAAGGGAACTTCCAATATTTCCTATACTGTACCTTCTGTGCTCAACGCCACAAGTTATACATGGATATTACCAAATGGCGCAACGATAGTCTCAGGGCAAGGCACCAACAGCATTATTGTAAACTATGCAACCAATGCAATCTCCGGAGGCATCTCAGTTATGGGAAACAATACCTGTGGTACCGGACAAGCTTCTTCAATAGCAGTTACGGTTCATAGTAACCCTGTTGTTAATGCAGGCGTCAATCAAACTATAAGCAGTGGTTCTACAGTTACTTTTAATGGTTCAGTAAGCGGAGGTTCAGGTGATTACAGTTATTTCTGGTCACCTACAAATTTATTTCAAAATGCCGGTTTACAAAACCCGACAACAATTGCAATGACCACTTCAGCCATTATCACGCTTACTGTAGTTGATAATATAACCGGCTGCTCAGGAAATGCCAGCGTTCAGGTTATTGTTGCCGGAGGGCCGCTATCTGTTAGTGCCAGCGTTAATCCTGCTACAATTTGCCAGGGCGATCAGACTTCATTGCAATCGTTACCTACCGGAGGATCAGGCAGTTATACTTATTTATGGACATCAAATCCTGCATGGTTTACTTCATCACTTCAAAACACAATCGATTTTCCCGCAATTTCAACTCAATATACCGTAAGCATAAGCGATGGTTCGCAATCTGCATCAGCATCAGTCAATGTTACTGTTAATGCCCTGCCTGCTAATGCCGGAAATATTACAGGCCCCTCATCTGTTAACCAGGGGGCATCGGGCATTACTTATTCTGTGCCCGTTATTAACAATGCAACAAATTACATCTGGTCTTTCCCTCAAGGGGTAAATATTGTTTCTGGAAATAATACCAATTCAATTGTTGTTGACTTTTCAACTGGTTCTACCAGTGGTATAATTACCGTTTATGGCAACAACAGCTGCGGATATGGAGTGATTTCACCTGTTTTCCCAATCACAGTGCTTACCGGTATTGATGAAGTGCCCGAATTTTATTTCAATCTATATCCTAATCCCACAAATGGCATTGTAACTGTTGAAATGAGCAGTATTCCTAATGAGAGACTTACCCTTAAAGTTTATAATATTGTAGGAGAACTTCTCTTCGAAGCCGCTTTGAACAATGAAAAACGCCAATCTTTTCATTTAAACAATTTTGCAAATGGGTTGTATTATGTTAATATTATGGGGAATAAATTCCATAAAATTGAAAAGTTGATAATTCAGAAGTAAAGGAACTTTAAATGGTTATATTGCTTTAATTATTAAATTGTTATCGTTAAATTAGCTTTTTTATAAATACTTTTATAAATTTACCATAATAAAAAAAGTAAATATATGAAAACAACTCGTTTACAAATAATCTTACTCTTTCTCTTTTTTCTTATAGCAAATAATTCTTACAGTCAGTTAATCATTGACAATTCGAGTATGAATCCCGCACAATTGGTACAGAATGTTTTGGTAGGAGGCGGTGTTAATATAAGTAATATAGTATATTCAGGAAGTTTACCCAATTCTATAGGTGCCTTTTCAACAGGTGGAATACCAACAAATCTAGGCATGACTTCAGGTATAATAATGTCAACGGGTAATGTAAATCTTGCCCCCGGACCTAATATTAGTGGTAGTGTTGGAGTATCTAACGGCACGGGTAGTGATCCCGATTTGGCAATGCTTATTCCCGGTTATTCCATATACGATGCTTCTGTATTAAGCTTTACTTTTGTTCCATTATCTGATACTATTAAGTTCCGATATGTTTTTGCTTCTGAAGAATATCCTGAATGGGTGGGTTCAAGTTACAATGATGTTTTTGGCTTTTTTTTAAGCGGGCAGGGCATCTCAGGTCCCTATTCTAACAATGGAATAAATATGGCTTTAATACCCGGAACTTCATTACCTGTAACGATTAACAATGTTAATGCTGGCTCATATTCACAATATTATGTTAATAATACCGGAGGGGCAACCATCCAATACGATGGGTTTACGACTGTATTGACTGCATGGAGACTTGTAACACCATGTACTCCTTATCAGATAAAAATTGCTATTGGTGATGCTGGTGATGGGACTTACGATTCGGCTATTTTTCTTGATGCAGGAAGCTTTTCAACAAATGCTGTTTCAGTTAATTTCAATTATACCATGCCTGGTGATACTATGGCTTACAGGGGCTGTTCTGATGCCAAATTGAACTTTCAGCTGCCACAGCCTGCTGTCAGCACAACACAGATTTGTTTCCACTTAGGAGGCAGCGCTGTTAATGGCGTTGATTATGCTTTGATTGATACCTGTGTTACAATTGCTACCGGTGCACAATCCACTCAATTGACTATAACACCTCTCGAAACTAGCTTAACTACTGGCATTCAGACAGTTAAGGTTATCCTCAAAAGTAATGCTTGTCAGAATGATACCATTACAATTTATTTAAGGGACTACCCTTCTTTGTCGCTTAATATTCCTGATGATGCAATATGTGATGGAGAGTCTGCCACATTATTAAGTTACTTGTCAGGAGGTGTTGGCCCTTTCACCTATTTATGGAGCGGTGGTGAACAAACTCCTTCAATACAAGTAGCTCCGCCTGGTCCTTCTGTCAATACCTATCACCTTACAATTACTGATGCCTGTATACCCCAAAGCAAGAATATTACAGACTCTGTAATGCTTGTTGTAAATGCAATTCCGACATCAGATTTCAATATTACACCCAATGATACAATATGCCTTAATGAAGTGCTTACTTTAAATTACGCTGGCAATGCTACAATAAATGCAAATTATTTATGGAATTTCTCAGGAGGAAATGTCATTTCAGGGAGTGGACAGGGCCCTTATCAGGTTAGCTGGACGACATCTTTACTTTATAGCTTGTCCTTAAGTGTTTCTGAAAATGGTTGTTATTCAGACACAACCTATAAATCAGTTTTTATTAATCCCTTTGTTGGCATCCCATCGATAATAGCTACCAATTCATTTACTACCTATCCGAATCCAAGCAATGGCCTTTTTGCATTAGATGGCTTTGGAACGGTCTATATCTTTAATATCTTAGGTGAGTGCATTTCTACTAAAGACGTTTCAGGTACTACTTCATTTAACCTTACAAGCCATGCAAGTGGTATATATATAGTTAAATTTGTTGACAAGCACTATAACAGCACAATGCAAAAAGTGGTTATTCAATAAGTGGTGGCTTCTATAGCCTCAACCATCGAGTTGGGAGACTCCGCAAAGCATTCATAGTGATTGAGTTCTCGAACAAACCGTAACGGGTTACAATTAAAAAGTCCTAATAATATTAAACCCAAAGAAGATTTCTGCCTTCGCCCATTTACCCTGCGATTCTGTTATAAATCCTCTTTCGAACAATGGTTGGGAGTTGGTAAAGAACAATTGAAATACATGTCCGCCAGTGTCTAAGTCAACACCTAATGATAATGAATTCTGATTATCATCAGCAGTTTTGCCAGGCAGCAAATAATAATATTCCGCATTTACTGACATGGATTGGGTAAAATTAAACCTGCCACCCCCTCCTACGGCATAAATATTATTCTGGTCTGCATTTGTGGGTACAAGATTTTTGTGAACTTGAGTAGGCATCAGCTGAAATGACAAGTTCTTACTAAACTTTCTGGCTACAATCAACTGATTTACATAAGATAACCGCGAAGAAAAATAATTTACCCTCGACGGATCAGTCCATTTAACTGTGTTCATGGCCATATCACCAAAATAAGAAAGGCCAAGAGGCATACCGTTATTATCCTGACGAAGAATCTTATATTTTACATAGCCATCAACGGTTTTCTGAAAGGAGCTTCTGCCAATACCTGCTTCAAGTCTGTTGGTAATACCATATTCAACACCTAACCTTATGGTTGATTGATCTAAACCAAAAAAATTATATGCATCATTAATTTTTCCAAAATGATGGGATATAATGACATTTAAATGTCCTTTATCAACATTTTCGATTGATTGACCTATAACCAGGTGAGATGTTTTAAAAGTAGCAGTGGTAAGGTCTTTGGTTTTATTGCTTATCGAATCCTGAGATTTAACAACATTGATGAAAAAGCAACTAAAAACAATTAAAAGAACTGATATTTTTTGCATATACAAGAGTTTTATTTATTTAATATATTTATTTTACTTTTTCCAAACTAACATTAGCAGTAATTTCAATAACTTCTGAAATGTTTGCTATCGATTTTGCAGGAATTTTAACATCATAATCTTTCAAGGCTATATTAAACTTTGAATTAGCTGAAATTTTTCCATCCTTGACTTCAAAAAACCCTGATTGATTAATTTTTTTAGTAATCCCGTGAATCGTCAGCTCTCCTTCAACATTTACCTTATAAGTGCCATTTTTGGCAAAGTTAATCTCATTAAGATTTGTTACTATCCCCTTAAATGTAGAACTGGGAAACTTATCCGATTCCAGATAATTAGCATTAAAATGCTCCTGCATTAAAGCATTTTTAAATTCAAAAGATTTTATAAGCACATTAAAAACCAACTCTCCGGTTGTTGTGTTTAATGAGGTATTAACCTGATTGTTAACAGCCTCTATCTTTTCGGCAGGCGCATCAGAAAAAAAAGTAATTTTTCCATTTTTTGTAAGGAATTTTTGAGCAAAAACATTTCCTGTAATCATTACTAAAATGACACTTATTTTAATTAAATTCTTCATTATATTTAACTTTAATGGGTTATTATTTATTCTTTATGAGTGAGCTTTTCTCTATAATTACATCTGTATCATTAAATCCAGAGCACAATCCCTTAATACTTACTTCTGTGCCTGACGTTATTTTTTTTATCTCTTCATTATATTTAGGCAGCATTGTGCATCTTATCCCTTCATCACCAAAATCGCCCTGATTAAAAACATAAGTTGCCACTACAATAGTATCTGCTGATTCAATTTTAGATAATTGACCTGATATTTCAATAATTTTTCCATTATATTTCAAATCGGCTGCAGCTTTGTCTTTTACATATTCATTATATAAAACTTCTGCTTTAAGTTTAAAGTCAGCTGGCAACTTCTCAAAATCTGGATGCGGTTTATTGATATAAAATTTATAAACTAACGCTACTGCAACTATCCCAATTGCTAAAAGGATGAGTGCGATTTTTAACCATTTATTCATTTTTTAATAATTTAGTTATTTAGAGAACCCATATTTATCCATTTTTTAATTTGTTTTATACTGCAAGCATTCATTAATCCTGAAGGAGGCATCGGATTAGAAGTGCTGGTTATTCTGGAATATAAGTTTTTTGCGTTAACTGCTGAAGCAACATCACTATAACTCTGTAGCGTAAGATTTCCACTTGGCGAAGATCCGCTGTGGCAGTTAGTACACGTGGTTTGTATTATGGAAGCTATTGTCTG
>Ga0118677_10003947_pt1 | contig 27436 bp, 27 predicted proteins | sample AliMusrvi5mmetaG_FD_86154 | JGI IMG/M metagenome (GOLD analysis project Ga0118677, IMG submission 86154) | reverse complement strand
ACGCATGATAGAGATATTAATGCGGCCAAGAACATTCTCCGATTGGGACATCAATCGCTAACTGTAGGAATCCCCGTCCTTTAGGGCGGGGAGGATGTCAACATCACACTCCCTATTTACCGTACATTTTTGTTATTCGTACACCATTTTCTGCCTTTTTGGCAAACCTTATTTGACTTTACTTTTTTCTTTTTTTGGAGTCTAGCTTATGAAGCTAAAAATCGTGGTTTTTGTAATTACTGCTGCGTTAACCGCTTGCGTTAATCGTGCAACTTATGAAGGTGTTATAGACAAGGGGCCTCAAGTAGTGTTTTCCCCTCTTCCACAGTCCGAAAGAATGACCATTGCAATTTCCCGATTTACCAATGAGTCGGTTTATGGTAGCGGGTTGTTCACTGATGCATCGGGTGACCGATTGGGCAAGCAGGCAGCCGACTTGCTGTCTCGTCATTTATCCGCAACATCTCGCTTTAATATTGTGGAACGCCAAGATATTGGCAAGCTCAAAGATGAAGCTAATTTGATGGGGTTAAGTGACCAACAATTCAAAAAAAACCTCATTGGCGTGGATGCGTTGATTCTTGGGTCTGTTGCCGAACTGGGACGGGATACTACCGGGAATATCTGGCTGTTAGGCAAACAAAAAACTCAACGAGCAAGGGCAAGAGTGGTGCTTCGCCTGGTTGATCCGAAAACGGGGGCAGTCTTTTATTCCCAGGAAGGCGCGGGGGAGTCTATGCTAACCGATTCCAGTACCCTTGGTTTTGGTGGCACTGCGGGTTTTGATTCGACTTTGGAAGGTAAAGCGATAGATGCGGCTATCGTCAACATGATTAACAATGTTGTGCAAACCTTGGATGCCCATCGCACCCAAAATCGTTAGGGGGAGATATTTTATGAATAAACAACAAATTTGTTTGGTCGTCATCAGTTTATCGACGCTACTATTATGCGCTTGCGCCCCGAAGAGTCTTTTTTATTGGGGTGACTATGAAACATCAATATCTGACCGTTGGGTTGAAAATGATAATGACATAGGAGAGCAACACCTTCAACAAACAATAACTGCAGCGGAGCAGAGCGGGAGTAAAGTTCCGCCCGGTTTATACGCAGATTACGGAATTATGCTCTATCGTCGCGGTAATCCTGATGGTGCCATTGCTTATTTTGACAAGGAAAGAAAAACCTTCCCTGAGTCGCGTCTATTGATGAGTAAGCTCATCGATAAAATTCATGAAAAACAAAAAAAAACACCCACCCAAGATTCGCAAAGCATATTAGGGGAGGAGAAAAAACCATGAAAAAAACTTTCTTGGGATTAATAGTCGCCATGTTTTTTGTTTCAGGTTGCAGCACAACAATGCAGAAAAAAGATTATTCTGCCTTTTATGCCCATTCCCCACGTTCCATTGTGGTCGTACCGGCACTCAACAACACTACCGAGATTAACGCTCCTTCTGTTTTTGCTTCAACCATTACGGCACCACTGGCTGAACGAGGCTATTACGTTTTTCCGGTTTATTTGACCGATATTTTATTAAAGGATATTGGGTTATCTGAAGCAGGACATATTCATCAATTACCGCCTAGCCGATTTCTTGATCTATTCGGAGCCGATGCAGTTCTGTTTGTGACTATTGTGGATTGGAGTACGAAATATATTCTAATATCTTCATCAGTTGTTGTTCACATGAAATATGAGTTGAAAGATACCCGTACGGGATTAAGCTTATGGCAAGGGGAGCAACGAGCCGTACGTAGCTCAGGCGGCGGCGCGGGTGGAGTAGCAGGATTAATCGTCATGGCTATTGATGCTGCGATTACTGCCATGGTAGTAGACTACATGCCATTGGCTAGACAGGCCAATCAACAGGTTTTTTTACCTTCCAAAGGACTTCCTGTCGGCCCGTATAACCCTGAATATAAAACAGATCAGAGCAAATTCTAAACAGGAAAATAACTGGTTCTGGGGATGGGGCAGGGTCTATGACCATGCTCATTTAATGCTTATTTAAATCTGGAAACCGTTGGAATTTTCTGGATTAGGACTGAAGAAAATAGGTGTTTAGTTATTTTTAATTGGGGAAATAGTATGTTTGCAACGATTAAAGGCTCACGAGCAGGGGTAAATATTTATGGAAGAAGAAACCCCAGTAGAATCAAAAACAGAGGTGAAATGTGTCATGCCTTATTGGTAGATGTCATCTATGGCTTCGATGCCTTCTTTGTTGTCAATCGTTATATAAATTGATAACTAAATCCGGCATTGAGAAAACATCTATTTTGTGATGTAATGCAGACGTTTTATGTCTTAATGCGCCTCTTGTAACATTTATTTGATATAGGGGGATGAGTTCGCCGCAACTTGTTTGGAGAGTAGGCTTATCAACTATGCGATTTACTATTAAAAACGGTTTAGACCTACCCATAACGGGAGGTCCTAAGCAAATTATTGAGGATGGCAATCAGATTAATTCTGTTGCGATTCTGGGGATTGATTACGTAGGTATGAAACCTACCATGTTGGTTAATGAGGGGGATACGGTCAAATTGGGTCAGGTTCTTTTCGCTGACAAAAAAAATCCTGGTGTTGTATTTACCTCACCGGGTGCGGGTGTTGTTAAGGCGATTAATCGTGGTGAAAAACGGGTTTTGCAATCAGTCGTTATTGAATTGAAGGGCAATGCAGAGGTTTCTTTTAATCAATATGATGAAGCAGAATTAGATAACTTATCGGCTGAGCAAGTTAAAGAAAACTTAGTGGCTTCTGGGTTATGGACGACTCTAAGAACACGTCCTTATGGAAAAGTACCGGCTATTGACAGTAAACCAAGTTCAATTTTCGTTACAGCGATTGACACTAGACCTTTAGCAGGCGATCCAGCGGTTGTTATTAATGACCGTGCGAATGACTTTGCGAATGGCTTGGCAGTCATTTCTAAATTAACTGACGGTAAAACGTATGTTGTTAAAGCAGCAGGCGCCAATATCTCAGCTTCAAATGGTGCGACTGTCGCTGAATTTGAAGGCTCACATCCTGCCGGTTTACCCAGCACACATATTCATTTTATTGACCCTGTTAATATCAGTAAAACAGTATGGTACTTGGATTATCAAGCGGTTATTGCCATCGGTGCTTTATTTACCACAGGTCACTTAAATGTTGAACGAGTGGTTTCTTTAGCGGGCCCAACGGTTAAAAATCCACGTTTGGTTCGTACACGTGTCGGTGCAAATACAGATGATTTAGTCGCGGGTGAATTACAGGATGATGTTGAGAGTCGTGTGGTTTCAGGTTCTGTATTGTATGGACATATCACACATGGTTGGTCAGCCTTCTTAGGTGTTTATAACAATCAAGTCTCTGCCTTACAGGAAGGTCGTGCACGTGAATTGTTTGGCTGGATTGTTCCGGGTAAAGATAAATATTCAGCATTGAATGTTTATACATCGAGTGTTGATCGTAAAAATAATCGTCTTTTTCCATTAACTACAGATAAAAACGGCAGCAACAGAGCGATTGTACCTGTAGGTGTTTATGAGACTGTGATGCCTTTAGATATTTTGGCTACACCGTTACTAAAATCATTAGTAATTGGTGATTCTGATCAGGCTCAATTACTGGGTTGTTTAGAACTTGATGAAGAAGATGTCTCTTTATTTACTTTTGTAGATCCAGGTAAGCATGACTTTGGTCCTGTGCTGAGAGCGAATTTAACTAAAATTGAGAAGGAAGGATAATGTCGGCTAGAGAAATATTAGATAGCATTGAGCCGCATTTTACAAAAGGTGGTCGGTTTGCCAAGTATTACGGTCTCTATGAGATGGTGGATACTTTCATTTATACGCCTGCTGATGTAACACGCGGTACAACGCATGTTCGTGATGGTAATGACCTGAAACGAACGATGACTTTTGTAGTAATCGCCACCTTGTTTTGTGTGCTGATGGCTATGTATAACACTGGTTATCAAGCCAACTTAGCCATGGAATCAATGGGCTTAGAGAAAATAGGAAATTGGCGCAGTATTCCGATGATGATTTTCGGATATAACACGCTTAATCCATTTTCTAACCTGGTTCACGGTGCTTTATATTTCTTACCTATTTATATCACTACCTTGGCTATTGGTGGTATTTGGGAAGTAGTGTTTGCAACTGTTCGCGGTCATGAAGTCAATGAAGGCTTTCTGGTTTCATCAATGCTGTATGCTTTGATTATGCCACCTGATATGCCTTTGTGGCAGGTAGCTTTAGGTATTTCTTTTGGCGTTGTTATCGGTAAAGAAGTATTTGGTGGTACAGGTAAAAACTTCTTGAACCCTGCTTTAACTGGACGAGCATTTTTATATTTTGCTTATCCAGCGTCAATGACGGGTGATTCAATTTGGGTTGCGGTGGATGGCTATACTAGAGCTACTCCCTTAGGACTTGCTGCAAACGGTGGTCTGGATGCGGTTCATGCCGCTAATTACAGTTGGATACAAACCTTCTTCGGTTTTGAACCCGGTTGTTTAGGTGAAACATCAACCTTAGCTATTTTGATTGGTGCAGCTTTCTTGTTATATACCCGGGTTGCGTCTTATCGCATTATGGGTGGCGTTTTTGCTGGCATGGTGGTTCTATCAACGTTATTTAATTTCATTGGTAGCGACACTAATCCTATGTTTGCCTTGCCTTGGTACTGGCATTTAACCGTAGGCGGCTTTGCCTTTGGTATGGTTTATATGGCTACTGATCCAGTGAGTGCTGCAATGACTAATACAGGTCGTTGGGTATTTGGTGTTTTAGTAGGGGGGATGACCGTGTTAATTCGAGTGGTTAACCCAGCGTTCCCTGAAGGTATTATGTTGGCAATTCTATTTTCAAACATGTTTGCGCCTACGATTGATTATTTTGTCATTCAGGCTAATATCAGAAGAAGGGTGAAGCGTAATGCCTAATAAATGTAAACACATAGAAAAATTGAATGCTACATTAGAGCAATACGAACAGTATCGTAAGTTCATTATTTATAAAGATAAGGTACTGGCTCTTGGAAATGATAGCTTAGAAAAAACAATTGCTATTGCAGTGTCTTTATGTCTTGTGTGTGCGGTATTAGTATCGTTTGCAGCGGTCGCTTTAAAACCGTTACAAGTAGATAATAAAGCCGCCGACATGAAGAAGAATATTCTGGATGTAGCGGGTTTATTAGAAGAAGGTGCGGATATTAATGCGGCATTTTCTGATAAGATCGAAGCTAAACTGGTTGATTTAGAAACTGGTGATTATGTTGAAGGCATTAATGCTGATGAATATGATCAACGTAAAGCAGCTAAAGATCCAGCTCAAAGTATTTTAATCCCTAAAGATAAAGATATCGCACATATCCGTGTAAAAGCTAAATACGCTAAAGTCTTTTTAGTAAAAGAAGCCGGAGCAGTTAAATCAATTATTCTGCCTATTAACGGTTATGGCTTGTGGTCAACTTTATACGGCTTTTTATCTTTAGACGCAGACGGTCAAACGGTTCAAAGTATTAACTTTTATGATCAACAAGAAACGCCGGGGCTAGGGGGTGAGGTTGTTAACCCCAACTGGCGTGCTTTATGGAAAGGCAAAAAAGTCTATGCTGAAAGTGACCAACCTTCTTTAGAGAAAGGTTTGATTGGTGAGGCGGATATTGGTGAGCCTGCTTTAAGTTTAATTAAAGGGTCAGTCGATAACACTAAACCCGGATCTCAATACCAGGTTGATGGTCTTGCAGGTGCGACCTTAACCAGTACCGGTGTGACTAATCTGGTTAGATATTGGACCAGTAATGAAGGCTTTGCACCGTATTTGAAAAAAGTAAGAACGGTTAAAGGGGTGAAATCATGAGTGCAATTTTAAATGATGAAACAAAAAAAGTATTAACCACACCATTGGTTAATGATAATCCAATCACGCTACAAGTATTGGGTATTTGTTCTGCATTAGCGGTAACATCACAAATGTCTACTTCGCTGATTATGGCGTTGGCTTTGACTTTGGTTACAGCGTTTTCAAGTGCGGCCATTAGTGCGATTAGAAACCATATTCCAAGCAGTATTCGTATTATTGTGCAAATGACTATTATTGCTTCATTGGTAATTGTGGTGGATCAAATCTTAAAAGCGTTTGCTTATGATGTGAGTAAACAGTTATCAGTATTCGTTGGTTTGATTATTACTAACTGTATCGTTATGGGTCGTGCTGAAGGTTATGCGATGAAAAATCCACCTTTGGAAAGTTTCATGGACGGTATCGGTAATGGTTTAGGCTATAGCTTGATATTGATTATCGTGGCTTTCTTTAGGGAAACTTTAGGGTCTGGTAAATTATTGGGCATTGAAGTCTTTAAATTAACTAAAGATGGCGGATGGTATGATCCAAACGGTCTGATGTTATTGCCTCCTAGTGCCTTCTTTATTATTGGCCTGATTATTTGGGGTGTTCGTCAATGGAAACCCAGTCAAGCTGAAAAAGTAGAATTTAAGATTTTGTCGATTGCTCATGGTGAAGGAGGGCATCACTAATGGAAGCTTATATCAGTTTATTTGTAAAGGCTGTCTTTATTGAAAACCTTGCCTTGTCTTTCTTTTTGGGCATGTGTACTTTCATCGCGGTATCAAAGAAGATTTCTACTGCTATGGGTTTAGGGGTTGCAGTGATGGTGGTACAAGCCATTACTGTACCGGCTAACAATATTGTTTACCATGCATTATTAAAAGAAGACGCATTGTCTTGGATAGGTATAACAGGGGTTGATTTAAGCTTTTTGGCCTTATTAAGTTGTATCGGCATGATCGCTGCTTTGGTACAAATTCTGGAAATGATTTTAGATAAATTCTTTCCTGCTTTGTATCATGCTTTAGGTGTGTTTTTACCCTTAATCACAGTAAACTGCGCCATCTTGGGTGGTAGTTTGTTTATGATTGAGCGTGATTATAATTTCGGTGAAAGTGTTACTTACGGCGTAGGCAGTGGCTTGGGCTGGGCACTGGCTATTACAGTAATGGCAGGTGTTCGCGAAAAACTTAAATACAGTGATATTCCAGCCGGTTTGCAAGGTTTGGGCATTACTTTTATTACTGCGGGTCTGATGTCGCTTGGCTTCATGGCTTTCTCTGGAATCCAACTTTAAGAAGGTAAGGTAATGCTGGAAATTCTATTAGGGATCATTATTTTCACGGCTTTTGTGATTGCGCTGGTATTCGTTATCATCGGTGCGAAAAGCAAATTGGTCGCTGAAGGAGATGTTGAGATCCTGATCAATGATGAAAAGAAAATTCATGTGCCGGTAGGATCAAAATTATTAACAGCATTAGCTGATAATGGTTTGTTTGTATCATCTGCTTGTGGTGGCGGTGGTACTTGTGGGCAATGTAAAGTAAAAATTCATTCAGGCGGTGGAGAAATTTTACCGACCGAATTAAGCCATATTACTAAACGTGAAGCAGCTCACGGCGAGCGTCTTTCATGTCAGGTGTCTGTCAAACACAATATGAGCATTGAAGTCGAAGACGATGTGTTCGGTGTTAAGAAATGGGAATGTACCGTTAAGTCAAATAACAACGTAGCAACCTTCATTAAAGAGTTGGTACTTGAATTGCCAGCGGGTGAAGAAATTAACTACCGTGCGGGTGGTTATATTCAGATCGAATGTCCAGCACACGTTTCTAAATACAGTGACTTTAACATTGAAGAACGTTTCCACGAAGACTGGAATAAATTTAACTTATGGCGTTATGTCTCAGAAGTTAAAGAACCTGCCTTACGTGCGTATTCTATGGCGAGTTACCCAGAAGAAAAAGAAATTATGCTTAACGTACGTATTGCGACACCGCCTCCAGGTGCGCCTGATACTGTACCGCCCGGCATTATGTCTTCATTTATCTTTAACTTAAAACCAGGTGATAAGTGTATCGTTTCCGGACCTTACGGCGAGTTTTATGCTAAGGATACCGATGCAGAAATGGTATTCGTGGGCGGGGGTGCTGGTATGGCACCGATGCGTTCACATATCTTTGATCAATTACGTCGCTTAAAATCTAAACGTAAAATGACTTTCTGGTACGGTGCTCGTAGTAAACGTGAAATGTTCTATGTAGAAGATTTCGATATGTTGGCTAAAGAGAACGATAACTTTGAATGGCATGTAGCGTTATCAGATCCATTACCGGATGATAACTGGGATGGTTATAAGGGCTTCATTCACAATGTATTGTTTGAAGAGTTTATTAAAAACCATCCAGCCCCAGAAGATTGTGAATTCTACATGTGTGGACCTCCAATCATGAATACATCGGTTATTAACATGTTGTTAGCAAATGGCGTAGAGCCAGAAAACATTATGTTGGACGATTTCGGCGGTTAATAAAAAGCTGAAGCCTGCCTCTTAAACAAATAACTTGCTTAAGAGGTGGATCTAAGAAAAAATAAAACGAGGGATAGCCCAGTCTATTCCTCGTTTTTTTGTTATCGGTGATTTGAAATAACAGTCACAGATATTACTATTGAGGATAAAACCATTGAGGATAAAATCATGACTTATTTTTTAATTACGTTTGTAGTGATGTTAGTCGTTATTGCTATTATGGCAATCGGTGTCATCTTTGGCAGACGCGCCATTAAAGGCTCATGCGGAGGCGGTATGAGTAAAGCAGAGTGTGTGTGTGTTGAAAAATGTGACAAAAGAAAGAAAATGGATGCAGAAGCCCAGTTAAACCAAGGATAACCCGCGTTACTCTATTAAATGCAAACTTACTATTGGCACGATTACGAAACCTTCGGCATTGATCCTCAACGTGATCGTCCTGTTCAATTTGCAGGACTTAGGACGGATGAGAATTTTAATATTATTGATGAGCCGTTGGTTATCTTCTGCAAACCGACATCCGATTACTTGCCTAATCCAGATGCCTGTTTAATCACCGGTATTAGTCCGCAGCTTGCTTATCAAAAAGGGGTCTGTGAAGCCGAATTCATTGCTCAGATAAATACGCAGATGGCTCAACCTCATACCTGTACATTAGGTTATAACACCTTGCGTTTTGATGATGAAGTAACTCGTCATTGTTTATACCGAAACTTTTATGATCCTTATGCCAGAGAATGGCAAAATGGAAATTCTCGTTGGGATATGATTGATGTCGTCAGGGCAGCAAGGGCGCTACGACCCGAGGGTATACATTGGCCCGTTGATGAACAGGGTATCGCTAATATCAGGCTGGATCAACTCACCATTGTGAATAATATCGCCCATGAATCAGCTCATGATGCGTTATCGGATGTGGTTGCAACTATCAATGTTGCCAAATTAATTAAACAAGCCCAACCTAAACTGTTTCAGTATTTAATGGCGCATCGCCATAAAACCAAGGTACTTGAATTACTGCAATTGGGTAGTTTTAAACCGCTCGTACATATTTCAGGTCAATACGGTACGGCTAAAAGCTCATTAGCTGTAGTCGTACCTGTCTGTAAACATCCCACCAATACTAACGGGGTGCTTGTTTATGATTTATCAGTTGATCCAGAAGCCTTATTAACGTTATCCGTACCAGAGATTCAGCAACGTATTTTTACCCGCACGGAAGAGTTGCCTGATGGAATAAAAAGAATCCCCCTAAAGACAGTGCATATTAATAAATGTCCGGTCTTAGCACCATTGAATGTGCTTAGGCAAGAAGATCAGCAACGTTTAGCTCTTGATGTGGCAAAGTGTCTTTCTCATAACGAACAAATTAAAGCTTTCATTCATTTAGATAAAAAAGTCGCTGAAGTTTTTTCTGGTACGGAATATGGTGAATCCGGTTCTGATCCTGATTTAACCCTTTATAGCGGTGGATTTTTTTCTGACACTGATAAGCACGCATTTGCTAAAATTAGAATGACTCGATCGGCTAAACTAGCCAAAGCGACATTTAGATTCACGGATAAGCGTTTGCCTGAAATGTTATTTAGATACAAAGCTCGAAACTACCCCGAAACCCTAAATCAGGAAGAACAAGTGCGTTGGACTGCGTTTTGTAAACAGCGTTTAACAGGGCAGCAAGAGGGTGGTATTACCTTTGAAGTCTATCAAGCGCGAATAAAAGCCCTGCGTGAAACACATCCTGAGCAGAGTGCCCTGTTAGATGACTTAAGTTTATATGGGATAAGCTTGATGCCTTAGTTGGTTTTCATTAGTCCATCCAAGGTTAAGCCACAACTGGGTACAAAGGCTTGCATGAAGAATATCACTTCAGGTTGCTCTAATTCACTAATGGCTAAAGCAATTTGTTCGGCGGCGATTTCAAACTCGCTATTGCCGGCTTTTAATTCAGATTGGCATTTAAGGTAGGCTGATATTTTGTCTGCTGCTTTAATAATTTTGACATGCTCTTCGGGGAGTTGATCATGATTAATTAACGCGGCAAAATCAGTTTGTAATTCCTGGGGAAGCAGAGCCAGTAATTCTAATTCGGCTTGATGTTCAATTTGTTTATAGGCTTCTTTAATGGCTGAGGAATGATATTTAATGGGGGTAGGTAGATCACCCGTGATCACTTCGGTAATATCATGATAAAGAGCGGCTGCTGCAATGGCATTGGCATCGACCGTGCCGTTGTAATAGCGGTTTTTGATAAGCGCAAGGGTATGGGCAATCACGGAAACTTCCCAACTGTGTTCCATGACATTTTCTTCATGGGCATTACGTTTAAGTCCCCAGCGTTTAATCCAGCGAAGTCTGGATAAATAAGCGTAGAAGCTACTTGAAACTAATATCTCTTTCATTATATTAAATTCTCTACTTTAAAATGTGCCAATCTGCTAAGGTGTCTGTTAAAACCTCAGCGTATTTTACGCATACTTGTTATTTTTACTTACTCAATTATTAAATTATGCTTATTCAGTGGTACCCCGGTCACATGCACAAGGCCAGCAAAGAGATTAAACAAACATTGCATCAAATTGATGTCGTGATAGAAGTACTCGATGCGCGTCTCCCTTTTAGCAGTCAGAATCCAATGCTCACTAAATTACGAGGGGATAAACCTTGTATCAAAATCTTAAGTAAGAGTGATTTGGCTGATCCAGAAAGAACCCAACAATGGCAAACCTATTTAGAGCAGGAGCAGGGTGTTAAGACCTTAGCGGTGACAGTAGATCAGCCTGAAAGAATAAAACAGTTAGCCGATTTATGTCATAAGATGTTGCCTGGTAAAGCGCCGAGTGGTCGTTTGATTCATGCGCTTATTATGGGGATTCCTAATGTAGGTAAATCGACCTTAATCAATATACTCGCGGGGCGGATGATAGCCAAAACCGGTAATGAGCCCGCTATTACTAAAATGCAGCAACGCATTGCCATAGAAAATGGTATTGTATTACTGGATACGCCAGGGGTATTGTGGGCCAATGTTGAAAACAAAAACAGCGGCTTTCGTTTAGCGACCACCGGTGCCATTAAAGATACGGCTATTGATCATGAGCAAATTGCTTATTTTGCAGCGGAGTTTTTGTTGCAACACTATCCTGAACAAGTAAAAGCACGTTATCAACTAGAAGAATTACCCGCATCAGAACAAGTTTTAATAGAGGCGATTGGTAAAAGTCGTGGTTGCCTAAAAGCCGGTGGTCATGTTGATGCTGATCGAGTCTCAAAAATTCTATTAGCAGAGTTGCGTGCTGGCATGATAGGTCGACTCACTCTTGAAACCCCAGCCATGATGGAAGAAGAGTTAGTTGAGCTGGCTATTATTCGAGCCGAAAAGGCGGCAAAAAAAGAAGCGCGGAAGCCTACCAAATGATGTTTTTTTAAGATGAGCCAGGCGTAAATAAACCCAATGAATTAACAGAGTTGAAGCCTGGAAATATATCAAGGGTGCTTCCACCGTTTAACGCTAACAGAATTTCTGAGAGTACTTGACGGTAATCGGTTGTAACGGCTAGATCGACACCTTCAATCAATTGAGAGGTGCTGAGTCCAGGCCATTTGCCGTAGAGTTTCCCGCCTTGCACGTTGCCACCTAAAACAGTCATCACACTGGCTCTACCATGGTCTGTGCCGCCACTGTTGTTACTGCGTAAACGTCGACCGAACTCCGTTATCATCACTAATGCAACCCGGTTATGATAGGCATTAATGTCGTTCCAAAACGCATTTAAAGCCGTTGACAGAGTGTCAACCAAATTTCGGAACGCACCCGCCTGATTTTCGTGGTTATCCCAGCCACCATAATCGAGCGTGATGGCCTGAAGCCCAACTTCCATCTTTATTAAACGTGCGGCTGATTTCATCACACTCCCGAAACCACCCGATTTATCATAATTTGCACCATTTTCAGGCGTATAAGCAATAATGTGACCTTGAGGATCTCGCGAGATGCGTTGATCAATGACAGACGGAAGTTTTAACGCCTGCTGGACTGATTTACCTAATATATCATTACGATGACTATACATTTGCCAAAGTGCGGTTGCAACGGCATCTCCGCCCACAGACGGTAAGCCATTATTGATATCCGTTGCAGCAAGCACCTGTTCAAGTCCCAGTAAATCTCCTGGAATTAAGCCATTGAGAACAAAGGCCTCAAGCCCTTGGTTAGTTTTAGTGTGCGACCGAATAGCCCGTGTCAACCAACCGGATTGACTGTGTAATAATTCGTTCGTTGAGCCAATGCCAGCTTCGATCATGTCAGTTGCAACAAAGTGGCTGCGGGTAGAGTCCATTAATCCGCAAGCATGAATAAAGGCGAGATGCTTATTCTGGTAAAGTTCGTTTAGCCCGCCCGCCATGGCATGAAGACGAAAATCAATAAGGGTTGACAGGTTATTGCCTAAAGCATAGCCAGCGTCTTTACCCTCTTTCAGAACTCTTAAATCGGCAGGCCTGGCAGCAATAAAGTCAGGATCATCGGCAGGTGAGATTAGATTTAAGCCGTCGCATCCCCCGCGTAAATGTATGACCATCAGGGTTGGAGTGGATTCTTCTGTAGCGAAAGCGAGGCTACGTAAACCAAAGGGTAATGGGGCACAGAAGAGACCCGCAGCGGTTAACGCTTTTAATACTTCACGACGGTTAACATTTATCATGAGAGACCTCAACAGAACTGAAAATCGGGAGACATGGCAGCAATGGCTGATGCCAATATCAAATTTTTTTCTTTTCCAACAGGCGGTGCAAAAGGTAATAGACCTGCCGCCATTGTAACGGTTTCAATAGTTTTGCTATCAGCGGAGTTACCCATCAAACGAAATAATTCGGTGATCGTTTCAGTGCCATTGCCAGGTATTGCTTTCCATGCGGTAAAGGTGGCAGCAAGGTTGGGTGTTCCTGTTCCCCATTGATTTTGCGCCAACCCTAACAGCAGCGCCCAACGATGCCGCAGGGTATTTGTACCTAGAAAAATAGCATTTTCATCCGGTAGACCGACCGGAGTTGTTGCACCAAAAAGACGTTGTCCAGCGTTAGTCAACTGGTTGATGAGACCTTCGCTGGGCGTAAAATCAAAGCCCATGACACGCACATAATTAGCCATCAATGCTATGGGACGTTTAATTTTGGCACCCCGCGATTGCATAAACTCAGGAGATTCAATAATCAAACGCAGTACCTTTGCAATCTGGTCAGGAGCCTGGTGGGAACTTTGCCAGGTCGCTGCGGCGCGAGTGATTAATGAGGCCGGTGGGTTTTCACCTACCAGACGAATACACAATTTAGTGGCTATATGCTGTGCGGTGGCTGGATGAGCAGCGATAAGATCAAGTACTTCACGACCGTCGGCCATAGCGGGTGCGAAAGGGGCTAGTTCTGTTGCAAGTATACGTTTTTGATAACCATCATGCCAGCGATCAACATAATTAAAGCGACCGGTCTCGGCAATCGTCCAACCTGTAAACGCGCGTGCAACTTCGTAAACATCTTGGTCAATATAACCAATGGGTTTGCCTTTTAAGGCACCAGGTACTTCGCGCCAGCGGTTGAAATTGTCATTTAAGTAGTTCTCGCGACCAAAAGTATGGAGTTCTAATAACTCGCGTGCGTAGTTCTCGTTGGCTGCTCCGGCACGAGAGGAGTAATTGGAAAGATAAAATTGCATGGCGGTTGAAGTTGCCACGGCTTCTAACAGGACTCGAAAATTACCGAAACAGTTTTTACGGATCACATCTCTATCATAAACAGGTAAGGCGACACTGATACGCTCATCTGAAAAAGCATTCACATGAAAATGATCATGCCAAAATTGGCTAATGACTTCTTTCAATTGGTAGCGGCTATAGACTGATCGTAGTAATGTGGCTGCAATAACTTCAGTCCTGGGTCTAGCTCTTTCTGCGCCGGATACGGGCTTTTGTGGGTCAAATAACGGCCATAATTCTTCAATGGGTTTTGACAGTGAGCTTAAAGGCCGCAATTCATCCATTGTCGGCCACTTACCTTCAACAGCCGCATATTTAATGGGCAGTTTACAGGTGTCGAGACGACTTTTTACAGGAGCCTCGTCCTCTACTGGAGCCGCTAATTGTTCTTCCAGCCAGGCCTTATGTCCTTGTTTAAATAACGGTTCATAGTCTTCCGCTCTCAGGCCGTAACCTAATCGGTGGGTAGTAAAAAATAAATCCGTATCACCTTTTATTTTACTCATTGTCTTACTCATAAACTGACCCTCCAACATTAATAAAAAGCGATGAGCATTATACTTTAACGCTTTAAAATTATGGGTACAATAAATAATGTTTTCTATATTATTTATGTTGGGGATTAAGAAATCCTGATGGAGACTTGCTTATATGAACCATAGGTTGAAATGAAGATCTGACCCGTATTAATACGACACCTGATACTATGCATCATTTAATTATGGCTTCTTTATTTATGAACTGGTAACCGAACAACGCCCATTTAATGTCTTAAGCCTACAAGGAAATGGTTAGTATTTCTCTGTCTTGATCATTAATACAGCGCCGAAGCCAGAGAGGTGATTTCTCAGGCAATTTCAGCAACTGATGGAATGATTGCGTTGGATTCTATTCAGGCTTAAGTCCTAAAGATAAAAAATAATCTAGAGTCTAAATGGCTGGAATTATGTGAAAAATCATTACCAGACTGGACAAAAGGAGAGATTTTGGCAACTGCAATTTGATAATTATCCTACTCACACCAAAACCAGCCTGTCCGCTGGTTTTTTAAAGGGTTTAACCAATGGCGGCACCCATCTTAAAAATGGGTAGATACATGGCAATAATTAAGCCGCCAATAAGAATGCCTAAGATAACCATGATAATGGGTTCCAGTAGACTGCTTAAATTATTGACCAGATTGTCTACTTCTTCTTCATAAAAGTCCGCGACTTTAGCCAACATCCTATCGATTGAGCCCGATTCTTCACCGACAGCAATCATTTGTTGAACCATGTTGGGAAACAGGTTGGTTTGTTGCATGGCATACTGGAGTCTTTGTCCGGTTGCGATTTGTTCTCGCATTTTTAAAACGGCATCCTTATAAATTAGATTGCCACAAGCTCCAGCCACTGCTTGTAAGGCATCGACTAGAGGTACACCGGCTGCTGACATCGTCGATAGTGTCCTTGAAAATCGGGCAATTGCGGATTTGTTTAAAATGAGTCCAACAATGGGTAATTGTAATAAAAAGTGATCCAGGAAATGGTTAAACGGTTGAGAACGTTTTTTAAAATAGTAAAAACAATAAATGCTAGACGCCATCATGCCAAGGATAAGCCACCAATAACGGGCTACCCATTTTGAAATACTAACCACTAGTTGTGTAAAAAGTGGTAACTCGGCACCAAAGCTTTTAAACATATCTTCAAAGACAGGGACTACGAATAAAAGTAATAGCGTTGTGACAATAAAAGCCACCATAACCACCGCGATTGGGTAAGTGAGTGCTTTTTTGATTTTCTTTTTTATAGACTCTGTTTTTTCTTTGTAAGTGGCAACCTTATCTAGAAGTGTTTCTAATATGCCGGCTTGTTCACCTGCGGCAATGAGGTTGCAGAATAGTTCATCAAAATGCTGTGGATGGTTTTTCAAGGCATTTGCCAGACTATCCCCATTTTCAAGGGCAGTTTTTATAGTTGATAGCAATGTTTGCATGCTAGGATTTTCATGACCGTTACTAATAATACCCACAGCTTGCACCAAGGGAATGCCAGCACTAATTAAGGTGGCTAATTGCCTGGAAAAAGTGGCAATTTCTCCCGAGGTAATGCTTCTAGTTCTAGGGGTAAATAATGGTTTTGAGTTTTCCCTTATTTTAGTGACTCGATACCCTTGACGCCTTAATTCTGCTTTTGCAATGAGTACACTTCTTGCGGTAATAACACCGTTTAATTTTTTGCTATTGTGGTCTTCACCACTCCAGATAAAGTCGAGTTGTTTGCTTAATGGAGGCATTTCTATTCAATGGTCTTAATGGTCAATTAAACTGAGTCAAGTTATGACCGTTAATAATGGTGTCCGATAATTAAGACTCTGCTTTTTGTCCACGTCCCAAAAGATTATGCACGGCAATTCGCGGGTCGAGTCCCTCATAAAGCACTTTATAAGTTTGTTCTGTAATAGGCATGTCAATGTTGTATTTCTTAGCCAATAGAAAAGTTTCTTTCGCTGCGGAAATACCTTCTATTTCTTGACCAATGCTGAGTGTTGCCTGGTTTCTATCTTTTCCTTGTCCCAAGGCAAGACCAAATCGTCTGTTTCTGGATTGGTTATCAGTACAGGTTAAGATCAGGTCGCCCAAGCCCGCTAAGCCCATAAACGTTTCCTGTTTACCCCCAAGGGCAATGCCGAGTCGAATGATTTCATTTAAACCCCGGGTAATTAATGCCGCACGAGTGTTTGCACCAAAACCCAGGCCGTCCGCAATACCGGCTGCAATCGCCAGAACATTTTTAACGGCTCCTCCGACTTCTACACCAATGACATCAGTACTGGTGTAAGTTCTAAAATGTCCACTGTGTAAGATGTCGCATAGCTGTTTAGAGAAGTGGGGGCAGGTTGAGGCAATGGTGATGGCGGTAGGTAGGTTGGCTGCCACTTCGTGTGCAAAAGTAGGGCCTGAAATGATAGCTGCGGGCGTTTCAGCGCTAAACGTTTTTGCGACGATGCTATGGAGTAAACAGCCATCATCGGGGTTAAAACCTTTGCTTGCCCATGCTATTTTAATGTCGATTGATACAAAAGGTTTAAGCTTGATCAGGGTGTTTTTAAAGGCGTGACTGGGTACACAAACTAAGATAAGCTCACTAAACGCAGCTACTTCAGCTAAATCAGCAGTTACGTTTAAATTGTCAGGAAAAGGGTATTGGGGTAAATAGCGCTTATTTTCGTGGTCTAGTGCAAGTGCAGCGATATGCTCGGCATTATGCCCCCATAACAACGTTTGGCAGCCATTTCTGGCTGCCAAAAGAGCTAATGCAGTTCCCCACGAACCGGAACCTAAAATAGCTATGTTCTTTGTCATTAATTTAACTAATTAATTTTAATTAATTAATGGTCTCAGAAATAGGCACTTGTTGTTGAGCTTGTAGATGTTGTGCATACAACGCATCAAAATTGACAGGAGCGAGTAGCAGTTGTGGAAAGCCTCCTTTTGTAACGAGATCGGATATGGCTTCTCTGGCATAAGGGAACAGAATATTGGGGCAGAAGCTGCCAAGCATAGGGCCGAGTTCTTGATCAGAAAAACCAAGGATAGTAAAAATGCCCGCTTGATTAACTTCGACTAAATAAGCCACTTTATCGTCACTTTTTACAGTGATCGTGACGGTCAGGGCGACTTCGTATAAAGTGTTTTCCAAAGGTGAAACGGTAGAACCCAGGTTGAAATCAACAGCCGGTTCCCATTTCTCAGTAAAGATCTTGGGTGTGTTAGGTGTTTCAAAAGACATGTCTTTTGTATAGATTTTTTGAATAGAAAATTGTTTTTCTGGTGCTGTTTGTTCTTCGACCATAATATTTATAAGTGTGTGTTAGTTGTTAAGAAATTATAATTTGGGTGTTGCTTTTGTTTTTTGTTTGCTGGTTATTTTTACGGGTAATTTATAGTCATTTTCCCAAGCTTCCATGCCTCCTGTAATGACAAAAACCTGTTCGAAGCCTGCTTTTGTTAATATTTTTCCGGCGGATGCTGCTCGGGTTCCTGTTTGGCAGGACAGTAATACCGGCTTGTTTTTGTTAGCAGAAATTTTTGAAAGTTCTTCGGGTAGTTTGCCCAAGGGTATGTTGATAGCATCACTGATATGGCTAAGAATAAATTCATGTGGCTCTCGGACATCAACCACGATGGTATCGGTGTCGTTCATCTTGGCAACAGCCAGAAGAGGAGAAATAGAGCCAAATTTCTTAAAGGCGCTGTCGAAAAGTTCTTGTATTAACAGATAAGTAACAACAGCCAGTGCGAGAGATAAGATGTAGTGATTTAAGATAAATTCTATGTAACGTTCCATGGTATATTTTAAGTTTTTAGTGGATAGTGAGTTGAATTAGGTGATGAACTTTAGTGTTCATGGGTTTACGTAGTAATATCTAATTTGGCTACTTTATTTGAATTAAAGAACCTGTGAAGAATTATTTATACACAACTATCACCAACGTGTATTAATATAATAACCAGATTGCCATTTAAAAGCGGACAAATTTAACAAAATCATACCTTATTTTCAATCACTTTTGGTAATGGATAATATAATTGACACTTTTGCCTGATTTTAACTTAGTCAGCATCTCAATTAGGTATCCAATGTTAACTGGATCATTATAGTAGGTAAATAGGGTGTTATTATCTAGCAATTATGTTGATTGTGAGCGTCGGTTGTACCGTCGTTATTTAGTGTGTGTTTTTTTGCTGTGTATTAGTTGTACCTGTAGTTATGCAGTGGATCAAGCGGAGGATCAAATAACTGTTCAGGCTGATACCGAGGCGATGCAACGTTTATCAGTGCAAAAAGATAATTTGTTGAATTTACTATCTGAAATTGATAAGCATTATGGTGAAACAGCTGCCGTACTGAAGCAGTTGCAAGCCCAAATTGAGCAAAAGCGTAACAGCCTGGATCATATTCGCCAAGAAATCTCTCATTGTCAGAGAGATGTTGATAAACTTCGTAAGGAGTTAATTGAGCAAATAAGAGTGGCTTACGCTTTTGGTGAGAAAGATAAGTTAAAGTTGTTGCTTAATCAACAGGATCTTGCTGTATCAGGTCGAATGATGCACTATTTTAATTATTTCAATAAAGAGCGATTGAAGAAACTGGCTGATTTAGATGCAGCCGTTAATCATCTTGATATACTGGATAAGCAGAGAGAAGCTGAAGCAGCAACTTTAGAGAAGGATTTAGAAGGTAAAAAGTCAGAGCAATTAGCACTTTTAGAGGCAAAAAAGCAGCGTAACAAGTTACTTGATAAAATGAGCAATGATTTTTCTTCCCCTGAACAACAATTGAGCCAGTTGCAGGAAAGTGAAAACAGTTTAAAGCTTTTAGTGTCCTCCTTACCGGGGGCAGACAAGGAAGATGTTCCAACTGGAAATAAGCCTGCTATCTCAAAGACAGAAAAAAAGACAGAAAAGCAGGGTAATGTTGAAAAAGATGTCGATTTTTTTAGTCTTAAGGGTAAATTACCTTGGCCAGTTACGGGTCAGTTAAGCCACAAGTTCGGTAGTGCTAGAACCGTTGTAACTTGGGATGGCGTGCTGATTGATGCTAATGAAGGCGAGGACGTCAGAGCAGTTACCCGAGGGTCAGTGGTTTTTGCCGAGTGGCTGCGTGGTTATGGTTTAATGATCATTCTTGATCATGGACAGGGTTACAAGACTCTGTATGCTTTTAATCAAAGTCTTTATAAGAAAATCGGAGATTCTGTCGAAGCTGGTGAGGTTATAGCATCTGTTGGACAAAGTGGTGGGCGTAGTAAAGCGGGATTGTATTTTGGAATACGCAGTAAAGGTGTGCCGGTTGATCCAATTGAATGGTGTCGAAGATAAGACATTTATGATTATGTTTGTTTAGGTGTTAATATTAGGTTGTAAATCTAGGATATGGAGTTTTGATCAGATGCTGAAAAAGAAAGCTATTTTTATTTTATCGTTAGGGATTATGTTGGGCGTTTTTATAGGACTCTGTGGCAGCGTTTTTGCCGAAAAAGGCAATGCGGACGTTGCTGCCGATACAGAGGCTTTACCTTATGAAGACCTGAGAACATTTACAGAAATTTTTGGTCGGATAAAACGGGATTATGTAGAGCCTGTATCCGATAAACAATTATTGGAATATGCCATTCGAGGTATGCTAAGTGGGTTGGATCCTCATTCTGCTTATTTGGTAGCAGAAGAATACCAGGAATTAAAAGAAGGAACTACCGGTCAATTTGGTGGCTTGGGTATTGAAGTGACTATGGAAAATGGTTTCATAAAAGTAGTTTCGCCTATTGATGATACTCCAGCACAAAAAGCAGGCATAAAAACCGGTGATCTTATTATCAAGCTTGATGAGAAGCCCGTAAAGGGCATGTCATTGACTGATGCCGTTAAATTGATGCGTGGCGAACCCGGCAGTAAAATCGCTCTGACGATTGTTCGAGAGGGCTTGGAAGCGCCTCTGAAACTGACTTTAGCGCGTGATATTATAAAAGTAAAGAGTGTTAAAAGCCGCATTTTAGAAAAAGGCTATGGCTACGTTCGTATTAGTAGCTTTCAATCGGGGACGGGCGAAGGTCTTAAAGAAGCCCTTGCTGCTCTGAAGAAAGAGAATGGTGGTGCCTTAAAAGGCTTGGTACTTGATCTCAGGAATAATCCCGGTGGCGTTTTAAATGCGGCAGTAGAAGTTAGTGATGCCTTTTTGAGAAGTGGGTTGATTGTTTATACTGAAGGGCGTATTGAAAACTCGGAAATGCGTTTTAATGCAACCCCTGATGATCTGATTGAAGATGCACCGGTTGTGGTGCTGATAAATGGGGGTTCTGCCTCGGCTTCAGAAATTGTTGCAGGCGCCTTGCAGGATCAAAAGCGGGCAGTGATCATGGGTGAGAAGTCTTTTGGTAAGGGGTCTGTGCAAACAATATTGCCAACGAGTAATGGCGCTGCGGTCAAGTTGACAACAGCACGTTACTTCACACCTTCTGGTCGATCAATTCAAGCTGAGGGCATTGAGCCTGATATTGCTTTGGGTCGAGTCAAGCTGGAAACTTTGGATAAGGCTGATTCCTTGTCTATAAAGGAAGCTGACTTGTCAGGTCATTTGCAAAATGCCAACAGCGCTGCTAAGGGAAAGAAGGAAGAAGTAGAAGGCGATAAAGGTAAGGATAGCGATAAAAAAGACGGCGATAAAAAAGATAAGTCAGATGTAGAGGACTATTCTTTGCATGAAGCGCTAAACCTGCTAAAAGGTATTAGTATAATCAAGAAATAATTAGTTATACGCTTGTCTTAAAAAACCGGATTTCATCTTTATGGAATCCGGTTTTTTTATGTGTCCATAATTGCAATAATTATTGCCAGAATGCGCTGTAGTTAAATTGTCGTTGATAACGTTGCTTAGTGGTGTAATAAATATTTTGCACATCGACAAAGATGGCGACTTTTTCCATTTTATCCGTTGATAAAAGAACAGCAGTAATCTGTAGCCGTATTAATTTTTACGGTGAAAGCTGAATTAGCGGGTACCTCAAATGATTGTCCACTGATTACTTTTTGCCATTCATCTGAACCGGGTAATAACACCTCAAGATCACCTTCAATAATTTCCATTAATTCTGGAGCAGCGGTGTTGAACAGATATTCACCGGGCAGCATAAAGCCCAGTGTTTTTAAAGAACCATCTTCGAAACGGATAGTACGGCTACTGACTTTGCCATCGAAGTAAACATTGGCTTTTTTTACGATAGTGACGTTATTAAATTCTGACATGCTTTTCCCGATTGGTAGGTTGATTTAAGTAAATTAAATTAAAATGCGGGAAATAATAGCAGATTGTTTTTCAATGAGTCGGATTAAGTGTGTTTTTGAATGATAAAAAGTTTTAACCAAAAACACCCTTTAGCGTGATAGACCGTGTTGCTCAGGTCATTGCCAGAGGCTTAACAGGATAAATACTTAGGTTTGAAGGTAATACTCGCTGTTTGGAATAAGATACCCGTCGCTCTTGTTAAAGCACCTGCGGTTCTTGTTAAAACACCCTCTGTTCGGGTGAAGACACTCACTGTTCGGGTGAAGACACTCGATGCTCTGGTTAAGCCACCCAGTGTCTAAGTGCAAGTCCGCACTGTTCCAGTGAGCTTGTTAATGGTCATAATCTGGTATAAACGACGTTAAGGAGCGTACTCACAGTCTGGGTGTTAACACTGGAAGGTAGTCGGCTTGTACTCATAGATCCAAGCTTTGTTTGTTAAGTCTGGGCAAAATATTTAAGGGCTCTAAAAGATTCTTCAACACGTTCAAGTGAGTGGCAATGAGATCGACGCGAAGCATTGGAAGTTCCGGCTTTGTTGCTGTAAGAGTCAGGGGAAAGGCTACACACTCAACGCATTGGGGTTAAAGCTCCAAGAACATCCATTTAGGATTTGTGAGATTTTCTTAGACGGTCAAGGGTAGAGCGGATATTGCTTAAGAAAATTAAAATATAATGTTAGATTGTGATTAACGAATATAGCGGTTGATACTCTGGGTGAAATTGCGTTTTGAGTTTCGTTCATGAAGTGCTTCGTGTCTAAGTTGTGGCGCATCTACAGGCTTAAAAACTTGTTAGATTGATTCCAGATTATGTACAATGAAAACCAAGGCTATATGATCATGCTTACCTTAGACAGAACGGTCTTTCTATAAACCAGATGAAAAGTTATTCGAAAACATAAACATCAAAAACTTTACCGTTCGTTTAACAACTTTCTGAACAAATTTAAGAATAATAAAAATGACAGGCTCGCAAGCTCAAACTATCGATTTACGTGATGCATTAAATAAGCACTTGAATGCTAGATCATTGAGCAAAAGCATCAGTACCTTGCTGCAAAGTAAACGAAAAGCAATCGATTACGCGCCTTATTATCAGCGTAATTATGTTTGGGACAATGATAAAGCTACGTTTTTTATTGAAAGTATCTTATTGGGTATTGAAATTCCGCCGCTTATTATGTTTATTCCCGCCAGCAATAAAACTAAGTATGAGGTTATTGATGGTCGTCAGCGCTTTGAAACCTTAAAGCGCTTTTTTGAAAGTGATTTTAAGCTGAGTAAAAAAGGTTTGCGTAGTTTAAGTGCTCTTAAAGGATTGAACTTTCAGAGTCTAGAGCCAGAAATTCAGCGTGTATTTTTAGATACGACTATTCGTATTATTGAGTTTTCTACTCTGGGTGAACATCCAGCGCAAGATGAATTGGAAGATCGTATTAAAAAGGAAATATTTTGGCGCTACAATTCTGGTATTACGCCCTTAAAAACATTAGAAGTACAGCAGGCTCAACATTTAGAAGATAATTTTACTGAAATACTGGATGCTGAGTTTTTAGCTAATCCGATTCCAGAGTGGATAGAGCAATTTAAGGCGATATTTTTTGCAAAACATTCACCAAATCCGCTGACAAATGCAGAATGCCAAGCCAAAATACGAGAACTCTTAGTTTTAGAACATTTCCCTATTAATATTTATGCCACCACTTCGAGTAGAAGAGAGACTGTTGAATGGTTATACGAGTTGTATATTGAAAATGCAGAGAATCAAGATCAAATCCTACTAGGCTTTCAACAAAAGATTGGACTCATTTATCAGCTCTTTAAGGTGTTAAACGAGAAAGAATGGATAATTTATCAAGGTGTATATTGGGCTTTGGTTATTTTGGAGCAGAATAACATTGATGTGGGCTTATTTTTTGATAAAAACACTATCAGGAATCTTGCGGCGGTTATACATAAAAATATCAGCATATTTACCGGCGATAAACGGGGTTTTTCAAAAATCACTAATCAACGTTTTCAATATTTGGCAGATTTCGTCAATATGGAATTAAACAATAAATGTTTCGAGACGATTGAATTTGCACTCTATTTAAATCGTCGCCTAAAGGCTGACGAGGATGAGCAGCAAGCGACTATTAAAACTATAGATGCGATTAATGAATTAGAGACTATGCGTTTAAATCGTCCTGATGCAGTCACTAAAACGATTGAAGATTTAACTGAAGATATGGGTAGAAATACCTTTTTAATTCGTCCCGCTTATCAGCGACAAGAAGTCATTAATATTAAAAAAGCCTCCGGTATTATTGAAAGTATGTTGTTAGGCATTCCTTTACCGACTATCTTTATTTGTCGTCGAGATAATGGTATTTGTGAAGTGGTAGATGGTCAGCAACGTTTATTGTCAATTTTGGGCTTTTTGGGTAAATCATACAAAAATAACAAAAATCAAGAGGCTTGGTCAATAAAGAACCATTATAAGTTGTTTAAAAACATAACGATTTTAAAAGAACTTGGTGGGAAGAAATATGATGAGTTAAGTGATGATTTGCAGGGGCGTATCTTGGATTTTGAATTATCAGTGGTTTATATTGATGAAAAGTTAAACAAACATTTTGATCCTATTGACTTATTTATTCGTTTAAATAATAAGCCTTATCCAGTTAAAGACCATAGCTTTGAAATGTGGAACTCCTATTCTGAGCGTAGTATTATAGAAAAAATTAAAACCATAACGAAAACGTATGAATCATGGTTTTATTATCGCAAAGATAATAAGCGCATGGATAATGAAGAGCTATTAACGCTGTTTGTTTACTTAAGCTTTAAATCATGTAAAAACAAAAGCATCCACACTGTTTTTGAAACTATTGATATCTATAACTCGGCACCTAGATCATTAACGTTTCGCTTATCTAAACTAAAGATTACTGATTGGTTAAGCTCGGCAGAAGGTCAGAAAAATACAACTAATCGTGAAGAAATACTTAACAGTATTAATGACGTGGAACTTTTTATTCAGAAGGTTGCCGTGTTGACTAGAACTTTTCAAAAATCAGCAGATGATAAGGACGATTTACCCGAATTATTTAATAGACTGTTGGGTGTAAAGGGTAAGGTGCGTCTACAAAAACCTTTTTATGTGTTGTGGTTTTTATTGTTGGGGGTTGACAAGCTGATTATTGATGAGAAAGCGGCTCTTATTGCTAAGGAAGTCATGTTTTTTTTCGATAATAATCAGAGCTTGCAGAGAGATGAAACGCTTACCGTTAAAGATATTTTCAAAAATAATGTTGACGCTTTCTGGACTAAAATTAATACTAATTGAGTAGAGTGTAGGCTAATCAAGCTATTAGCCTAATAATTCCGCTACTTGAGGATATTTCTGGCGTAGCATTTTTGTCGAACGGCTATGGAGAACAGTTAAATATGAAGAGGTCTATTTGAAGCAGCATGATACCGTACAAAGCTTATTAATTGGGTTAACCGACTACTTCGTCTTTTATAACCAAGAACGCCACCATCAATCATTAGGCTATAAAACGCCTGATAGGGTTTATCAAACTGCTATAGGAGGTGGAGCAAAAATTATAGATAAATATGGATCGACAGAAACATCGGTTCATGCGTAACGAATAGGGGACAGCGCCATTCAGCTGGAAGATAAACAGGACTCTATCTTAAACTAAGGCATTATTTGTCTGGACAATGGGGTCCGCTTTAGTCGTCTATTGGTAACGCTAACATGACTGAACTTTATCTTTGGCTTAGTCGCCACGGGGCATTACTGGAATCAATCAATAGTCCTCTGTCTGTGTTACATGATTTTTTAAATCTGCTTGAGGCAGAGTATGCAAATACTAATGAGGGCAAAGAAGCCAGAGCGCAATTGCAACTATGGCTTAAATTATATGCCGGTTTGAATACCAGCAATAGAGCAAGCCCCGCCGAGTCTACGACGACTCATGAGTCCTAGCCGGAAGTGTTTTGTGGGCTAGAGAGCCGCACTTAACTTAATGAGCAGTGCCGTAATAAGTGCTGTTTGCAGTACGCCGACACCCACTACCCAACGAATTAAGTCGGCTTTTGATTCAACTATTTTTAGCTCGGTGTCCTTGATGCGTGATTCAAGCCGAAGTTCAATCTCTTTTAAATCGCGCTTTAGGATTACTTCTAGTTCTTTTAAATCACGCTTAGTGATGACTTCAGCTTGTTGCTCACTAAAACCGGCACCTTTCAGTTCATTGAAAAACTCATGCGTATCGAAAGAAGACGTTGACATGATTAATATCCCGAAATTTTTTAGGTAGTGTAGCAGATATTTGACAACTCCGTTTCGCTAGACACTTATCATCTTTCTAAGATCCAGACTTCTTCAGGTTCAAAGGCATCAACATAAAGCCAGCACGAACGGCTTCCAAGCGGAAGACTTTAAGTTTTTCACGCAATAAAGCCGTAAAGTGTTTACGTCGTTCCTCGTCACTAACAAACGTTTGCCCCAAACACATTACCGGCTCAGAAGGTTTAACAGTAGTCTCTTGCTGAAGCTCATCATGGTTCGGCATAAATAAGGAATGTGCATAAATTAATTTAGGCAAGTTCAGTTCGAGAATTATACTTTGTGAGAAAGAAATCTTGTTCAAAATTGACAAATGATCGAACCTTACACCCAAGATATTGAAGCGCAGATGCAAGAATTGTATAGTCGTCTGCCAGAGAAAAGTAAACGTTTATATGCAGGTGTTGAAGCCTTAAAGTTTCCCTATGGGGGCATCAGCTATATTGCCGGACTTTTGGGTTGCTCGCGGGATACCGTTTCGCTGGGGATTAAAGCACTTGGCGAAGCAGAAACGCTGCCTAAAAACCGCAACAGGAAAGCGGGCGGCGGCAGGAAGCATACGCTTGAAAAGGAACCTGATATTAATGAAGTTTTCTTGGCGTTATTAAAAGATCATACTGCGGGCGACCCCATGGATGAAACGAAAAAATGGACTAATTTGACGTGTGCTAAAATTGGTGATCTATTGGCTGAAGAAGGTTTCAAAGTAAGTCGCAATATTGTCAGAAAATTATTAAAGAAGAATGGTTATGTGAAGCGCAAGGCATTGAAAAAGAAGGCGGCTGGCGGGCATGTGAACCGCAACGCCCAGTTTGAGCGCATCGCTGAATTGAGAGATTTATATACAGCTACGGGCAATCCTGTCCTCAGCGTGGATAGCAAAAAAAAGGAACAGATAGGTAATCTGTTTCGTGAAGGTAAGGTCTATACCACTGAAACTGTCGAGGTTTTTGATCATGATTTTCCTTCCTTAGCCGAAGGTGTCGGCGTGCCTCATACACTTTATGACATGGCCCGCAACGAAGCTTACGTCAACATTGGGACGAGCCGTGACACCAGCGAGTTTTCCTGCGATTCGATTCGACACTGGTGGTACACCTATGGCATCCTGTACTATCCTCTGGCAACATCCATTT
>Ga0118677_10003946_pt1 | contig 27437 bp, 24 predicted proteins | sample AliMusrvi5mmetaG_FD_86154 | JGI IMG/M metagenome (GOLD analysis project Ga0118677, IMG submission 86154) | reverse complement strand
AGTGTCTCTAACATTCCGATTTTGGCCGCGCCATTGGCACGTCAAGGAAAAAACCGAAAATATTTTTTCAGAAGTCGCTCGTTTTTAGTGCCTTACGCCTTAGGTTGATGCGAAAGGGCAATCAGTATAATGCAACCCGAGAGTGGTGCTGGCAATACCTCTTCGCCTCCGCCACTCTTTGCCCACACCCCAGAACCGGGCGTGTGGCTCGCCACCATCTGCATGAGTATTCGCTACAACGTCAATTCAAGGAGGCAGTTCGCAAAGCGGCGATCCCCAAACGCGCGACTTGCCACACCATGCGCCATTCATTTGCCACCCACCTACTCGAATCCGGCACCGACATCCGCACCGTTCAAAGCCTTCTTGGTCATGCCGACGTCTCCACCACCATGATTTATCTGCACATCATGAAACGCCCAGGCGCGGGCACTCCCAGCCCGCTGGATCTTGCCTGAGATCGATTCCAAACTGTCGAAGCCCAACAGACGCCTCAATAATTCCCCCTTCTACCATCTTTGAACTTGGCAAGTCCTCCTTGGCGGCTTAAAAGCCGCCCATGAATGGATTCCGCAGAGAAGTATCCTTCCGGGTTGCATTTGCAGTGGTTATACAACCGGTTGCTTTTGCACAGCAAATACAACCTGTGGTTCAATAACACTGTTAGCCAGGAAAAGACATGTCCAATAGTGATACAAATAATCAGAATGTCTCTTCAAGAAAGAACTCTGTCATTGTCTTGATGACATTATTTTCTATCTTTAGCACCGTACTTGTACGTCAATTATTAAGCAGCGATCATGGCCTGTTTCTCGAAGTCGCATTTGCATTCGTCGTCTTATGTGCGGACTTAATTTATGTCCTGTTTCTTTTCACCAGAAGACTTAGAAGACCGTTTCGGATCGGACTAACCTCGTTTGTCATAGCATTCTTATTTGCGCCAGGTGCATTAGCTGGGGATGGTGTTTTATTTGGTCCTGCTTGGATGTTCCTGTTTATTCCCAAGGATCAACAATGGTTTCATGTTGGTGTCACCTCAATTGGATATCTATTTTTGATTGTTTTCTGCATCCAATATGTATCGTCGATTTTCTGGAACCTAAAAATATGGCTAACAAGTCATCGCACCGAATGACCGCTCAGCCCCGCAACCACAAACTCAAATACCGTCCAACTGCCAATCATCGGTGGATTTAGACGTTCGCTATGAAAATGCATTTTTCCCGACTAGTCTCGATCATCTGGCTTACTACCCAGATTGGCCTCCATGCCATGGATCCCACAAAAGTGGATGGAGTTGTTGCCGTAGAGGTAGATCAGACCGAACGGGTGTGGACGGTTGAGGTCACCAATGGGAGTAAGCATACGCTACGCTACGAGATGATGGGCAAGGTGCCGCGCGGTCTTGGCTTGGAAGTGTGGGACCCCGACAATAGTGAATACGGGGTGCGAGTGCATGCTGAAGGTCTGGCAGACTCCCTGAATATCGACGGGTTTCCTGCAGACATTCGCGAGATAGCTCCCGGCGCATCGGAGAAGTTTAAGATGAGCCCAGAGTCAATGTCCACAACCAGTGACTTGGCACTCGCGAAGTGGGAAAGAGCGAAACGGATCGGTTATTACGACTGTAGGGTTTTCTTTGGTGTTTATTCCTCGCGCTTGCTGAGCGTCGCTCCCAGAGAGCGCGCGAGTCATCCGGAAAGTGACAAGCACAAGGAGAATGCGCGTAGTTTGCTGGACTCCATGCCCCAAGAAATGGGAGAGAATGCGTTAATGGGTTTCAAGCTGAGGCGCATGATGAACGATAGAAAGTTAGCTCTTGTTAGCTGGAACCGAGGTTCCGATAAAAATGATGAATATCACATCACATACACAACTTGTCGGAAAGCTGACTTAGAGGCGATGAGGAGGATGGAAGAGAATAAGCCTATGGAGATCACATTGCCGCAACTGATTGCTAAAGCCGAAGCAATAGCAAAGAAAGATCTCAAAGACGGCACTTTCGAAGGACTTATTATAAATCCTTGCGAAGATGATAATACAAAGCACTATGCTTCTATCTACTTTTCTGAAGACCGCGACGACATGACGGTTGAGATACTTCTCAACGGTGCCAGCACAGAGACCACCAAACTTTCCGTTACCAAAGAGCAATACAAGCAGTTGGAGGAATACGGAATACCAAAAATCCGCGAACAAGCCGGCACTGGGCAACCCGCTACCCGCCCTGATTCGAAGTCTGAGGGTGGCGACAAACCTCAACCTGAGTCGGAGGGGCGCTCCCGGTAGCGGATGCCATGCCTCTGCGTTAGCTGAAAGAAACAATGCCATGCGCAAAACAATAATTGGACTCACATGCCTGCTTGCCACCAACCTGGCCGCCAGCCCCATTCCGGATTTTCCCTTCATTGCAGTATCAGGACACGCGTCACGCGGTGTCGCGCCGGACAAGGCGACGATAAATTTCACAGTGCTTGTTCATGCGAAAGACTCAGATGAAGCTGTCAACGGAGTCAATGAGACACTTAAGACGCTTGTTTCGGGACTCATTGAGCTTGGCGTGATCGACAAGGATGTCAGAGCACACGATTTGAACAAAAGCGCAGTAAGGGAAAAGTCAGGGGATTACAATCAACTCAGAATACTCGGATACGACGTATCCAGGGAGGTTAAGGTCGTTGTCAGTGATTTGCAGCGCTACTCGGCGGTCATAAGGCGCATTATGATTACGAATAACGTGACTTCCGTATCTAGCGACTTCGATACTACCAATCGTGAGCAAATAGAAGCGGACCTAATGACAAAGGCTTGCGTTGACGCGAGGAGGAGAGCCGATCTGATGGCAAAGGGCGTAGGCACTACAGTATCGAGTGTATTCGCGGTTTCCGACAAGGAACTATACCGCATCGACGAGCGGTTTGGTTTCGGCTACAGTGGGGTGTTAAGAGGCGGAGCACCGCCGGGAGAGGATGTTCCTATCTTCGTGCCATCGACAATCGACCTCGCGTCAGACGTCAATGTCCTATACCGCCTCGACATACAACAAGACGCTAACAATCCGGCGCAAACAGACGGCGATAAGCCCTCAAAATGAATTCGGGCCACCGCGCGCCGCGTCTGGACTCTAACGTTGTGCAATATATGAAGATCATGCTTATAGCCGCAATCGGAATGGTCACGCTATCATGCAAGCCATCATATTCCTATGAGGGGCAGCAGCGAGGTGGTGATCCATACCATGTTGAATGGATTACGGACGGCGGCCATGTTGACACCTGTTTCGTGATCGAAAGTTCCTCATCAACGTTTACGACCTCAACAGATGGGATTACAATCAACTCACTGAAGTTCTCACCAGAAGGACGAACGCTTGTAATCTCCGATACTGCTGGAGCCGTGAAGGAATCGCCCGGAATCAAGGATTTCATCTATTTTTGCTCGTCAGGCGGATACAAAAAGATCAAACGCTCCAAGGAGATTTCAGATTTTATCAGTGACGACTACCGCAATATGGATTATCAGCTGATTGATTACCTTGTGTCCAAGAAGCTAATCCCATAAACAACAAGAGGCACAACAAGTCATGGCATGCAACCCGCAACCACTTCCCAAACCCACCTCGGCACCGTCCCAATGGCCGGGTGTATGCATATAGACGTTCTGAAAAAATTCCATTCAGATGACAATTTCAGCTATGGGCCGCGTTCATCTCACCATGAGACAGCTGTTTTTGCACTGTGCGGCGCTACTGGTGATTTCATCGGCAGACATAGGTGCCGAAGCCTGGGGCACCAATTCTGAGCATTTCTTCTTTCTGGATTATGAGCAATCAGCCGACTCGAGGCGTGTAGCAGATGCGATCCACAAGGCATTTCCTGACGTGCGGGCCATAACTGGCGATACGGAGCGGGTTTTCGTGAGGTGTACGCAAGAACGCGAGAAAGAAGTCCGAACCCGACTGAAGCAGTTGGGTTTGCTTCCGGCAGGAGAGGCCGATGCTACCATGCAGTGGATTTCGTTTGATGATGATCGAGCATTGGATGCGGCAATGGCGGTCCTACAAGAGGATCAGCATCTGACGATACAAGTTATCCCGAATCCACGCGACAGACAAATTCTTATCATGGGGGCGAGAGCAGACCTCGCGAAAGCTAAGAAGCTGATCGGGCTGGAACTGACCCCCGAAGAACGCCAAGCAGAATCGGGTCCCCGGGAGTGATTAGCTCCCGGTTCCCACACCACCGTGAGTAGGGGATTGACTGCGCTTCGCTCCGGTTGGGGTTGAATTTCAAATTCTGAAAAGACCCGTTGCATTTGCGCAATATTGGGTTTCATTGGCCCCCTTGAAACGAATGTGCTGGTTTCCAAAAATGCTGCTAAGTCCTGTGCCTGCCGCAGGCCCTGAGCGAAGTCGAAGGGTCGAAGGGATTGCCGAAAAGCCTTCAGGTATGATCCGTCCGATTCTTCCTCTTCATTCCTAATTTCCTACGGCTATGTATTCAGGGCTTTGCCGGTTTCTTCCATGCTCGCAAGTGCTCGCTCCGCGTTCACTATTCACTATTCTCAATCTTCCATCATGAAACTTAAATTGGTCCGACACTTGTGGGGAGTAGACCCCAAACATGGATACCTTCATTACCTGCCGCGCTGGCGCGACGTAGGTTATGAAATCGTGGAAACTCCAATCTGCCTGATGCTTGACCAGACGGACTTCCGCATATTGCTCAAGGAAAGCGGCTGGGGATGGATTCCGCAGGTTTTCAGCAATGATTTCATCCCCGGTGGCAGCGTGCTCACCCACCTGGATTCATTGCGGAAACAGATAGAGGATTGCCTGGAACTCAACCCGCTTTTTATCAACGCCCATAGCGGATCCGACACATGGAGCCTTGCGGAAGCCGAGGACTTCTACGCCCAAACACTCGACCTGGAGCGGGAAATCGGCGTCACCATCGCCCATGAGACCCACCGCCTGCGCTGTTTCGGTAACCCGTGGTCCACACGGGCCATCCTGGAAAAATTCCCCACTCTCAAACTCACCTGCGATTTCAGTCACTGGGTCTGCGTGGCGGAGCGTCTGCTAGGCGACTGCGTTGAGATCATCCAGCTTGCGGCGGAACATTGCCACCACCTCCATGCCCGGGTAGGCTTTGAAGAAGGCCCGCAGGTTTCCGATCCCCGCGCGCCGGAATGGGCTGGCCACCTAAGCGCCCACGAGGCGTGGTGGGACGTGATCTGGAAAGAACAGGCCAAACAAGGCATGACCACCACGACTCTGACCCCAGAGTTCGGTCCAGCACCCTACCTCCACCTGCTCCCATACACCCAGACCCCCGTCGCCGATCTGGCGGACATTTGCGATTGGATGGCCCGCCAAGAGGCTGAACGCTTTAGGGGATAACAACCATCGTTTACTCCCAAAGTTATTAGATCAACATTCCACCCGCAGGCGTTCGACGGCTCGGCGGAGGTCGTCAACAGTGATGGAGGTGACAACCCGCGCGCTACCGGGCGCGTCCAGCACGACAAAGCTAATGGCACCGGCATGGAATTTCTTATCCCTTGCAAGTTTCTCCATGACCACATCCGTGGAGATGTTCACAGGCAGGACCAGTGGAAGCTTGAAGTGTCCCAGCAGGTTCAGAACTCTGGCAGATTCCTCCGGCGCTAGTCCCGCGTGAGTTTCTGACAGAAACAACGCGGCCCGCATGCCAAGGGAAATGGCCTCGCCGTGCAGCATCCTGCCATAGGGGACAGCCGCCTCTATGCCGTGGCCTATGGTGTGGCCGAAGTTGAGTAGGGCGCGGATGCCAAGGGTTTCGTGTTCGTCAGCCTCCACAACGCGGGCCTTGATGGCAATGTTGCGTGCTATCAGATCGGCGGGGACATTGCGGTCTGTGGGATCAAGCGCGGCCAGGTCATCCAACATCGCCGCATCGCGGATGGCGGCGTGTTTGATGGCTTCCGCGAATCCCTCGTGGAACTCGCGGTCCGGCAAGGTGCGTAGCGAATCGGGATCGACCAGCACAAGGCGCGGTTGATGGAAACAACCTATCAGATTCTTCCCCTCCGCCACGTTCACGCCGGTTTTCCCGCCCACGGACGAATCCACCTGCGCGACGATGGTGGTGGGAATCTGCACGAAGGGCAGCCCCCGATAGAAAATGGAAGCCATAAAACCCGCAAGGTCACCGACGACCCCGCCGCCGAGTGCGACGACCACGGATTTCCGATCGTGCCCAGCGCGTATCATCTCGCGACAGAGACTTTCCGCATGCACCACCGACTTCGAGGCCTCTCCGGCAGGCACGGTGTGCAGGGATGTTTTGAACCCGGCACCCGCAAGCGAGTTGAGCAGTGTCTCCGCGTGAAGAGCCGCCACGGTTTCATCGCTTATAACCGCCGCATGGTGCCCTGCAAGGCCCGCCTTCGCGATAAAATCACCGGCGCTGCGGAGGATTCCAGCTTCAACGTGAACGTCATAGGAACGCTCAGCGAGATCGATGTGAACGGCGGCCATGTGCGACAGCATGAAAAACCGGAGGCGTTTGGTGAAGAGTGAATATCGATTGGGGCGGATTATTTGCCGGAAAATCCATCATTCCCAAGCATTCCGTTTGCTTCCAGTGGCCTCATGGTGAGAATTACAGCGTTGCAGCCACCACCCGCATGAAAAAAGAAGCCACCGATATCGAAGCCGAGGTGCTTGAAATCGACGGCGTAGTGCCTACCCGGACGCCGGAGCAAAATCAGACCTCAACCCCCGAGGGACGCGGAGATTGGCAGGACTGGCGGCAATGGGGCGGGCGCGTCCGCAGGTTAGACAGCCGTTGGTGGCCGTTATGGACCTTGTTATGCGTGATCGCGTTCGTGCTGGTGGTCACGGTGGGCCTAGTGGCCGCCGTACTCTTCCTGATTTTCCGAGTGATCCGGGCGCTCGTTCAGTCGATCACAGGAACCAACAGATCCGCAGGGTCCGTATAAAGGAGGCGGTGGGCCTCCGCGACAGGGCGGCAGGTGAGTTTCCCGGCACGGGTATTAATCCCTCCGCGCAGCTCATTGCGAGTGGCGCAGGCACCGACCACACCCTTGTCTGCGATGAGCAGTGTCCACGGGTGGGTCACATTATTGAGAGCCTGGGTGGCGGTGCGGGAATACGCGCCGGGCATGTTGGCCACGCAATAGTGGAGAACGCCCTCCTCTTCATAGGTCGGATTGTCATGGGTCGTGGCGCGCGTAGTCTCCGAGCAACCTCCCTGGTCCACCGCGATGTCCACGAATACGCTGCCCTGGGGCATCATGCGCAGCATCTCGCGTGTGATGAGCTTCGGTGCCTTGGCACCGGGCACGAGCACTGCGCCTATCACCAGATCCACACGCGGCAATAGTTCCGACAGATTCGCCTCATTGGAGTAAACCGTGCTGGTGCCGCTCATGGTGATGTCCAGAAAACGCATGCGTTCGAAATCCACCTCCAGAATGGTAACATCCGCACCAATACCAGTGGCCACGCGTGCGGCATTCACTCCTGCAGTGCCACCGCCGAGGACAACCACGCGGCCGGGAGCCACTCCCGGCACTCCCCCTAACAAACAGCCACGTCCACCGCGGTGTTTCGCCAGGTGATAGGAACCCACAATGGCAGACATGCGTCCGGCGATCTCACTCATCGGTTCTAGCAGAGGTAGCCGGTGATTCACCTCGATGGTCTCGTAGGCGATGGCAGTGCATCCCGTGGCGACGAGCGCCTCGGTCAGCGCCAAGTCGGCGGCCAGATGCAGATAGGTGAAAAGGATGTGGTCGGGCCGCAACATGGCGATCTCCGACGGCTGGGGTTCCTTCACCTTGACGATCAACTCCGCCCCGGCGAACACGGCCGCCGCGTCTGGGACGATGGTTGCGCCTACGGCCTGATACATGTCATCACCGTAGCTAGCGCCTTCCCCCGCCCCGCTTTGCAAGATCACCTGATGCCCGCGCTTGGTCAGTTCTCTGACCGAACCGGGGATCATGCTTACCCGGTTCTCCTGCGCCTTGATTTCCTTGGGAATGCCAATTTTCATTTGTTCGGCGGAGGATTATCATTCCGCAAAAATAACTCCACCAAGAACTTTGCCAAACCACCACCCATTGATAGTCAATGGTCCAGTGCTTTCCGACTTGATACTTGGGCGGATACTCACGAATCTCCCCGCGCATGTCCGCTGCTCACCAACACACTCTCGCCGGCCCGGCCACCCTAGAAGGAACTTCCCTACACACCGGACAAAAGGTTACGCTGACCTTCAAACCCGCCCCGGAAGACCACGGCTTCAAGTTCCGCCGCATCGATCTCCCCGATCAGCCTTTCATCATTGCAGATGCAAACAAGGTCCAAACGGTCGAGCGGGCCACCACGCTGGCAGAAGGATCGGTGAAGGTGCATACGGTGGAACATGTCATCTCCGCTCTTGTGGGCATGGGTGTGGACAACGCGGTCATCGAAATGGATGCCAACGAGCCCCCGATCGGTGACGGCTCCTCAAGACCGTTCGTGGAAATGATCAAGAAAGCAGGCATCATCCCGCAGTCCGCCAGGCGCCGCGTGTGGGAAATCCGCGAAACCATCCATCAGGAAAGCAGCGATGGCACCATCATCACCATCGTCCCGAGCAAGACTTTCAAGGTTTCGGTGACCAATGTCGGCCCCGAAGGACGCTTTACCCAATACTTCTCCAGCGAGATCACCCCGGCCACCTACGAAAAGGAGATCTGCGCCGCCAGAACCTTTGTCTATTACGAGGATGTCAAGCCGCTGTTGGAAAAGGGCCTTATCAAGGGTGGTTCCCTGGAAAGCGCCGTGGTCATCCGCGGCAATGAAATCATGTCCAAGGAACCCATGCGTTTCACCAATGAGTTTGCCCGTCACAAAGCGCTAGACATCATCGGCGACCTGATGCTCTCTGGAGTGCGCATCCTGGGCCACGTCATAGCTGTGAAACCAGGCCACGGACCTAACACAAAGATGGCCGCCACACTCAAGGCCGAACACGCGCGTATCCGCTCGATGATGCCTGCAGAGGTCATGCTGCCCAAGGGCGAGAGCGTGATGGACATCAATGAGGTCATGCGAATCCTCCCACACCGCTATCCGTTCCTGTTGGTTGACCGCATCGTCGAGTGTCTCGATGAGAATCATTGCACTGGCGTGAAAAATGTCACCATCAACGAGCCACATTTCAACGGCCATTTCCCCGGCCACCCCATTATGCCTGGCGTACTGCAGCTAGAGGCCATGGCCCAGGTTTCCTCTGTCTTGATGCTACGACGCCCGGAAAACACCGGAAAAATCGGTCTTTTCATGAGCGCGGACAATGTAAAGTGGCGTCGCCCCGTGCTCCCCGGTGACACTCTTTTCATCGAGAGCGAGGTCATCAGGATCCGCGGCTCAATCGGCCAGACACGCTGCCGCTGCCTGGTGAACGGTGAGATAGTATCGGAGGGGGAACTGAAGTTTCTTTTATTAGACAGATAGACCGTGGATGCATGGCTTTATCACCACCACTTGGTCTGTGGCACTGAAACGCGCGAACCAAGCTTTATTCCTCCCTGCACAGTTGGGCCTCCTGTCTCACACAGAAGACAGATACTCAGAGTCGTGCAGAAAGGCACGTCAGGAGACTCATTCTCCCTAGCTCCCTGAGTGGCAAAGGCCCCCGCAGTTGTCAGCTTCCTGCAGGACACGCAGCTCGGGGATCTTCTGTGCAGACTGGGTGACGCAAAAGTTGACAAGCGGGACGGACCGGGGCCATATCCTGCGTGTTCCTTTTGTTTTCATACTTATGTCAACTTCCTACGTCGTTTTTGACCATCCCATCACAGCCTGCGCCCAAGTCGCCGCAACAATTGCCGACCTGATCCGCGAACGCGCCGCGCAGGGCCGCAGAGCCGTGCTCGGCCTAGCCACCGGCAACACCCCGCTCCCCCTCTATCAGGAACTCATCCGCCTCCACCGTGAAGAAGGCCTGTCATTCAAAAACGTGATCAGTTTCAATCTAGACGAATATCTAGGACTGGAGCCCGGCCACCCGGAAAGTTATCACACATTCATGCGCCGGAACCTGTTCGACCATATCGATATGCTTCCAGAAAATAATCATCTACCTTCTGGAACTGTTAGCCTGGATGAAATCCCAGCACACTGTGCCGCTTACGAAGCCGCCATCCGGCATGCCGGTGGCATCGACTATCAGATTCTCGGTATTGGGCGCACTGGCCACATCGGCTTCAACGAACCGGGCACCCCTATCACATCACGCACCCAGCGAGTTCACCTCGATGAAATCACACGCCAGGATGCAGCCCCCGCATTCGGCGGCATCCTCCATGTGCCCACCCATGCCATTACCATGGGCTGCGGCACCATCCTTGAAGCCCGCACCATAGCCCTGCTCGCATGGGGAGCTAGAAAAGCCTCCATTGTCCGCGAGGCCTTGGAAGGCCTCGTGACCGACCGGATCAGCGCATCTTTCCTGCAAAACCACCCCGCTGCCACTTTCATCCTCGATCGCGAGGCTGCTGCGGAGCTGCAAGGGTGAACTCTATTTTTCTTAGTTCAATTCGTTCCACTGCGCACGAGACGGACATAATTGTATATCCGTATGACATCACCCTGTGGTCCACGCCCACGCGGGAACATCCGGGGATCACCCGCTTTGGGATCGCTGCGCTGCGATCCGGCACCATGCACATCAGTAAAGTGCACATCACCTGCCATGCCACCCGGCGGTGGTCCACCAGGAGCAGGAGGGCCGGTTGGTAGTCCATGGCCTCCGCGCTGGCTAGGGGGGGGGCCTGCCATGGGATGGGCCGGCATCCAGCCTGCAGCCCGCCCGAAGGCTATGTATACTGCGGCTGAGCCTCCCAGGAATCCTGCGTGGGTGGTCCCGCTCCAATAACAGGGGAAATCCGCCTTGCCGCTCTCGTTTGTGATATTGGAACAATGGAGCAACGGATCAATGGCTGCCGAGTGGGTCGTATCCGGCGACCGAGAATAATCAACTATGCTCTGTAATTCCTTTGCGTTAGGGAGTCGCCAGTCGTTGTGGCCGAGGAATTTTGCGACGTTCTGTTGTTGTACCCATGCCAGCGCGTCCTGCCAATTCATGCCTTTGCCACTGTCGGTTTGCGACCACACCAGTCCCGTGGCGTGGTCACTGATAGTCCCGTCGTGATTATCCTGAAATTCGTTCCTGCCATACTTCGGGTTACCCCGCACACAGAGCACGAAAAACGTTTTCTCCCCTCTTCCCGGCATAGCCGTCCCATAGCCTTTGATGCGACCATCAGCAAAGTTCACCCCAAATATCTTATGCGGATCTGCCACATAAGTGGTGCTAGTCGCCCATTGGGAGTCAATCGTGCGTTCACCCGCATTCACATCACCATAGGCAAACTTGAAAAACCTCGTGTCGATGAATGGCGTGGACTGCGATGTGTCCTGCATGTTAGGTCCGTTCACATCCACACCGGAGAACTGGATCAGTGAATATAGCTCCTTGATCGTGGGCAGGCGCCAGTCATCGTAGCCGCCAAATCTTGACGCGTTGATCTTCGCTGGCTGTTTGCGCGCGTGGAAAATCGTTAGTTTATCGCGACTGTCCACCTTTCCATCACCGTTGGTGTCCGGGCTGCTTTGCCACGTCAGGCCGGTGACATTGTCATGAACTGTCAGACCGTCTGCAGAGATCGTGTAGTTGGCCGGATGAGAGCGGAAGAGCGCGTCCTGGCCATAGAACGGCTCCCCCGGCTTGGGCGGCGAAATCTCAGCCAGATTGTTGTAGAACTTGATCTGGCCGGTATCTACGATGGCATAGCTAGTGGCTGCCGTGTCGGCTGGCACCGTGCCTGGCACTGCCCACACAGCAGAAATAAAGATAATGAAGTGGAGATTTTTCATGCGACCTAACGGATTATAGCGGGGTGATTTTCAGACAACCTGATCACGATCCCGGAGAGAAGGTATCTTCCATAGGTAAAAGGAATATGTGGAAAACTAGGGAGAATTGTAAAGATTGTGCAAACCAGACGGGATCTGAATTCTAATCCCGACCCTGAAAACCCAGTTCTGGCGTTGTTCTTCGGCCCTGGAAACTAATAGTTTCCATTTGGACGCTGCTCTACCGTTTTGGAACTGGGGACACTATGCCTGCGCGGCAACCCAGGCGGCGAGCTTGTGGTCGTCATCCTTGGCAGCCCAAACTTGACGCAGGAAATCCGCCGGGTGAATGCCACCATGGTTTTTGAGAAATCTCCGGTCGCCGCCGCACCCAAACATCAAATCCGGGTCCAACTCGCCACGGAGTTTGGCGCGGGCCTTGGCGAGGATGCGCGGCAGATATGCCATGCCCTGCAATTCGTCACCAAAGGTTGGAACGTTTTCATAGTTGAGAATATTTGTGCCGGGTTGGCGCTTTTGTACTGTATTATAATAATCACGGCGGACAGCAGCGATTAACAGGGCGGTGGACGGTGTGGGTATTCCATCCTCGCAAAAATCTTCAACAAAATCGAAAAACTCGCGTTTCTGGCAGCCGATCAAAGCCAAAAATTCATAATCGGCAGGCGTGTAGTAGGTGCTGAAATTCTGATTGCCACCGCGATAGGCTGCCACGCAGCGGTCAAATAATGCCAGAAAAGTGTCGTTCCAAGTCATGCGACCAATCTGGCACAAGATTATGGATTGGCAAGAGAGTGGCTGGCTAAGTCAAAGGATCGTGTCTTCCAGATTTTCCCGCCCGGCACGCCTGATCCAACACAAGGAAGGCTCCGCCCGCGCCAAATTCATCAGCGAGCTCAGAATCCAGTGAATTTCCCTGGTCCAATGAAGAATGCAAAAAGTCGGCCAGCGTTTGCAGTTTCACCACCTCCGCATGGTTGCGACTCCAATCCATGAGATCGGTAAAATTGACATCGGTTGTCAGATCCTGGCGGCCTGGATTTTGATAGATATCAAGGCCCTCCAGTCTCTGATGGAACAGGTAGGCGCGCAAAGTGCCACGCGGATGGCGGTGATAAAGGTTATCCGCAGTCGCACCATAATCGATAGTCAACATGCGCCCGGCCTTCCAACAAGGCAGCCAGTCCGCCAACCAGCGGTGATATGCATCATGCACTTCGATCCATTGCCCCTCCGGGTGGTTGCAGAAAAACGAAGAAGAGCGCGGCAGCGGGGCCGCAGGCAAAAGGGATTCTAGTATTTTTCCGTCAGGAGCAAAGCCCACCGCGAGTTCCTTCCATCCATCCGCTGTGTTTTGAAACCTCCGCACCGGAAAGGCATCGACTAGTTCATTGGAGAAAATCACCGCCCTGCCATGGCAGCTTGCGAGGGCGGCGGCTGGAGAATCGTGATATTGCGCTGTCTTCCCCAATAATTTCCTCTGATGCCCGGCAAGCTGCGCGGAAGTTTCGACGAGGTGCAGGCGGGTTCTCCAGCGGATGCGCCACGGCAGGTATTTTATGACTGCAGCTGCCAGAGTGCCCTCACCTGGACCAATTTCCACCAGATCGCGACAACCGGTTTCCATCAAGGCCCTGACCGCCCATGCGGCGATAGCCTTGGCAAGAACGTCCGAAAGCATGGGGACGGTAGTGAAATCCCCCCGCCGCCCGACTCCACTGATCTGGCGGGCGTAATAACCCTGCTCTTGGTCATAGAGCGCCCGATGCATGAATTTCTCAAATGGAATGGGGTCAGGCATGGCACCGCTGGAGTGACAAGGGAAAATAAGCGCAGCTACCCTGAAATATCACGAAAGTTCGAGCTTTCCCCGAATCTTTCGCTGCGGGAACACTTCCGGGGACGAATCCCAGCGTCCCTCTCCAGACAAAACAACCGCAGTCCCTGCGGATCGCGGTTGTCTGGAAATTGGTGGAAATCGGGGATCGATCAGGCTTTGGCCGCTGCGGTGCGGGCCTTGCGGATAAAGCTGTTGACGGTTTCCGAAGGCTTGGCACCCACGGCAAGCCACTTTTCGGCAATAGCCAGATCAATCGTGAAATTGGTGCCTTCGGCCAAAGGGTCGTAGGTTCCCAGTTGCTCGATGTAGCGTCCGTCGCGGCGTTTGCGGCTGTCAACGGCAACGATTTTGTAATAAGGGCGATCCTTGGTGCCCTTGCGGTTGAGTCGGATGGATACGGACATGATGAAGCTCGATTGAGTTCGCCCGGGGACAGGCGGGCGCAGAAATTGGAAGATCCCCGGCGGCTTGCCAAGCAGAATCTTAGTGAAAATTCAATTTAGCCTCCCGGATTGGTGATTTGCACTGATGGAGCCTCCCTGCCGTGCCTCCGGCACCCCCGAAAGTCACGATTCCGTCACATTTGGAACCCCTGACGGAAAAATAGCAAATTCCAAATATATTCTTGCTAGTTTGGCTCCAAGAAATTACTTTACGTTCAAATTTAAGTTAGAAATTTTCTCCACCTTGTTACTTTTCTCACAGATTCCGCCGGTGGGTGATTTCTCTGACTTCATTAACCCATATGACCAAAACTCGTGAAAGCATCAGATTCTTCAAGAACCAGAATTCCGTTTCATCTATTTCATTCCATAGCATCGATTTTGGCCGTCCTTACTCCGGCAGCGCTTTGGTTGTTTCCCGTGACATCCATGGGGGCACCCAAGGATGCCGCTATCGCGGAAGTTGCCGTTAAAGGATGGCTGAGAGTCGAACACACACCGCTACATACGGCAATCGGGCAGGAGATAATACAGGTAAAAACCTACAACGATGCCGATGGCACACCTCTCTATCATGTCGTCTATCTGAAGCCAAACGGTTTTGTCATTGTGGCAGCGGACGATCAGATCGAGCCTATCATTGGTTTCGCTCCATCCGGTCAGTTCGATCCATCCCCCAAGAGTCCACTCGGAGCACTGGTCCGCAGGGACCTTCCCAAACGACACGCGCACGTGAAGGCCATGGCAGCGGCGGGAGTGAAGGATGCGCCCCTCTCCGCCGCTAAAACCAAATGGGACCGCATCACGGCAAATGCAAAGTTGCCCACCGGACTCGATACCAATCTCATTTCAGATGTACGCGTCCCAGCCATGCTGCAAAGCCTATGGAGCCAAGATGTGGATGACTACAACACCAATAACGCGTGCTATAACTATTACACCCCCCCGTATTCTACTCCCGGTTCAGCGAACAACTACCCCTGCGGATGTACCGCCACCGCCACGGCCCAGGTCATGCGCTACTATCAGTGGCCCACCACTGCGGTTGGCACGGCACCGTATACCGTCTCAGTGGATGGGATCGATACGCCCCGCAATTTGCGCGGAGGCGATGGCAACGGCGGCGCATACAATTGGGCCAACATGCCTTTGGACCCCTCAACCTCCACCCTCGCCCAGAGACAGCAAATCGGCGATTTGACACAGGACGTGGGAGCCGCAGTTCACATGCAATATACGGCTGACGGATCAGGCGCATGGGTTCTTGATGCCAAAAATGCATTGGTGAACACTTTCAAGTATGCCAACGCAATCGATGCGACCAATGACAATGGGAGCCTCAATGCCAGCTTGTACGACATGGTGAACACAAACCTGGACGCGGGATTTCCCGTCATCTTCGCCGTCGATGATGGTGAAGAGGGACACTCCATTGTGGGTGATGGTTACGGATACAGCCAGAACACCATCTATCATCACCTGAACATCGGTTGGGCAGGTGATTCCAACGCATGGTATAATCTTCCTACGATTGACACGAGCCAAACCACTTTCAACACAATTGACGAGTGCGCCTATAACATATGGCCGACCGGGACCGGCGAAATCATCAGCGGCAGGGTCACCGATCTCACTGGCACTCCCATCAGCGGCGTCACCCTGACCGCTACCCGCACCAGTGGGGGAACATACACGGCAACGTCCAATGCCAAAGGTATATACGCCCTTGCGAAGATACCATCCTCGTCTACCTACACGATCAGCGCGAGCAAGTCAGGTTACTCCTTTGTCAACAAAACTGCCAGCACCGGTTATTCCCAGGATTCCACTAACATCTCCGGCAATAAATGGGGGATCAACTTCACTCAGGTTGACGCGAGGGTCCCCACTGTGACCACAAACAGTCCCCTGCTGGCTGGGACGGTCGGAGTGTCCTACACCCAGACCTTGGCGGCAACTGGTGGAACCACTCCCTACACGTGGACCATCGATCAGGGAAGTCTACCACCAGGACTTAACCTTGGCAGCAGCACCGGAGCGATCAGCGGCACTCCCACGTCCACAGGCACCTCAACATTCACCATACGGATCACGGGGAGCAATGCACTGTATTCAACCAAGGACTTTACGTTAACCATTTATGCGGTTTACACGGGATCCTTGGCCACCGCAGTCAATCAACCCAGCCTAACATTCACAAGCCCAAGCCCCAGCAGCTTACCGTGGTTTCCCCAGGCGACAATAAATCATGACGGTGTGGCTGCCGCCAGGAGCGGGACCATATCGGACAGCCAGACTTCTGTCATGCAAACGACAGTCACTGGCCCCGGTACTTTCAGCTTCTGGTGGAAAGTGTCATCGGAAAGCGGATACGACTTTCAGACGTTCTATCTCGATGGAGTCGCCCAGACCGGAGCCATCAGCGGTGAGGTGGATTGGCAGCAAAAAACCTACACCGTGATATCAGGAACCCACACTCTGAAATGGGTTTACTCGAAGGATTCCAGCGGCAGCTCCGGAAGTGATTGTGGTTGGGTGGACCAGTTGACACTTCCAGTGGCCATCGCACCGACGATCACCACCCTCAACCCACTCCCTACTGTTGCAAAGGGTGACACATACAGTCTGGCATTGGCGGCAAGCGGCGGAGCCACACCCTACACATGGTCAATTACCAGCGGAGCCCTGCCAACGGGAATGAGCATGACCAGCGCCGGGGTGATCAGCGGTTCTTGCAGTTCCGCCACCATCGCCAATTTCACAGTACAAGTGAAAGGCAAGGACGCACTGACATCCACACAAGCGTTCAGTCTGGGAGTCATCGCACCCGGAGACCCATTGGCGGTGGCCATGAATCAATCCAGCATGGCTTTCACTGCCGCAGGCAACCAGCCATGGTCATCCCAAATGACAATAAATCATGATGGGATGTCCTCAGCCCAAAGCGGCGCGATCAGTAACAGCCAGACATCGGTCATGCAAACGAAGCTCACAGGGCCAGGAACGTTCAGTTTCTGGTGGAAGGTATCTTCATACCAGTTGCATGATTATCTGACATTCTATATTGACGGAGTGGTTCAAGACCAAGGGATCAGCGGTGAAGTGGACTGGCAACAAAGATCATACACACTAGCAACTGGGATCCACACGCTGCAATGGATTTACTCGAAAGGTCTCAGAGGCAGTTCCGGCAGTGACTGCGGATGGGTGGACCAATTGACGCTTCCACTTCCTCCAACAATAACTTCACCCAGTCCGCTGCCTTCAGCCACTGTTGGAATGCTATACAACCAAACATTGAGTGCATCCGGCGGCTTCACGCCCTACACTTGGTCTCTCGCTTCTGGAACCCTGCCCGCGGGATTGAGCTTAAGCACCACTGGAGTGATCAGTGGGCTTCCTACCACTGCAGCCACCTCCAGTTTCACCGTGAAAGTTCAAGGAAGCGACGGGCCCTCCTCCACAAAGGCCTTCACTCTATCAACCACCGCGGATTCGGGCGTGCTTGCTAACGCATTGAATCAACCCGGCCTGACATTCGCAAACTCAGGCAACCTGCGATGGTTTTCCCAAGCGACATTTACTCACGATGGAGTAAGTGCCGCCCAAAGCGGCGCAATCACAGACAGCCAGACATCGGTCATGCAGACGACGGTCACTGGTCCAGGAGCAGGCAGTTTCTGGTGGAAAGTTTCTTCAGAACTCAACTGCGACAAACTAACGTTCTACATCGACAATGTTGTGCAGGGGACGGCCATCAGCGGCGCGGTGGATTGGCAGCAAAAAAACTACACGCTGGCGGCCGGGACCCATACATTGAAATGGGTATACTCCAAGGATTCCAACGGTGCCCAAGGCAGTGACTGCGGATGGGTGGATCAGTTAGTCATCCCAGTGCCACCGACAATCACTACAACCAGCCCACTGCCGTCTGGCACGATTGGCACGGCCTACAGTCAGACACTTGCGGCGAGCGGTGGCACTGCACCCTACACTTGGTCGGTCTCGTCCGGGAGTCTACCGGCTGGATTGAGCCTAAGCAGCGCAGGTGTTATCAGTGGCACTCCCACTGCCGCTACCACCTCCAGTTTCACCGTAAAGGTTACTGGTAATGACACGCAATCCTCAACCCAAACCTTCTCACTGACGATTGCATCGCACCCTCCGACGTATACCGTGACATTCGACGCCCAAGGTGGCTCGTCGCCAACTCCGACCACCATCAGTGTTACCTACAATTCGACCTACGGGACGCTGGCAACTACTAGCCGCAACGGCTACGATTTTGCCGGTTGGTGGACGGGCGTCGGAGGGACCGGAACACAGGTTACCTCCGCGACGGTTGTAAGCATCACCGGGGCACAAACCCTGTATGCGAACTGGACTGTGAGTTACACAAGCTGGTCAACCCTGCTCCCCGCCAATCAGAGGGGCGCAAGCCAAGCTCCAATGAATGATAGCGTGAGCAACCTGATGAAGTTTGCTTGCAACATGAACACATCGGCACCGGACACCCGTAAGTTGACTGTAGGAGCAAACGGGCTTGCAGGATTACCGGGATCGGCATGTGTTAGTGGCAAACTGCGCATTGAATATATCCGCCGCAAGGCATGCACCAATCCATGCATTGCTTACACGATACAGTTCTCCTCGGACAGCAGCTCATGGGTTGATTACACAAGCACACCAACGGTGAACTCGATCGACGGGACTTGGGAAAGAGTGGTAGTTGACGATCCATCTCCCGGCGTCAAACGCTTCGCGCGTTTAAAGGTGGTGACAAGCCCTTAATCACATTCAAAAACCCGATAGAATACGGCACTTAACACCAGAGACAAGGGAACTCTTAACAACCCGTTGATATCTCCACGCCACCATGTCTCTGGCATGACGGCATGACTGTGGAGAGTCCGTGATTTGACCCAATCAATCCCTTCCGTTCACTAATCCTGGATTCCACCAATATTGCGGGGTGAGAGCGCACCCAACGCAATTGCTCCATCCACTCAATCGGTATATCTTTGAAACGCCCGCCCTCCTCTCAAAGGGACAATCCGCTTGAAATAACCCAAGCTTCCGACCGTATCCATAGGATACCCAAATCAATGGGATAAACCCATTGGAGCTAGCAATAAAGCATATGAACCGCCGAAATTTCATCCAAACCACATCCGCCCTTGCGGCAGCCATGGCCGGACCTATTGCCAAAACCCTTGCGGTGGTTCCCACGAAACAGGCTGGAGCGGTGGCAACATCACAAAGCGGGGAGATCGCCCGCTTCGGAGACGGGCGCGACTGGTTTTTCGAAAAACGTTTTGGGATGTTCGTACATTGGGGGATCTACTCGATTCCCGGCTGGCACGAGCAGCACCAATGGCGGGCGCACGTTCCCCGCTCCGAATACGTCAAGCTAGCCCAACAGTGGAATCCTGTGAAGTTCGATCCGGAGCAATGGCTAGACCTGATGCAGGAGGCGGGCATGCAACAGATCTGCCTGACAACAAAACACCTAGACGGCTTCTGCCTTTGGGACACCCAGCAAACGAAGTTCAACACGATGAACACACCCTACAAGCGCGACATCGTGGGAATGCTGGCCGAGGCCTGCCACAAGCGTAAGGTGCCGCTGCGGTTTTATTATTCGGTCATCGACTGGAATCATCCGAATTACCCTAACCAAAACCGCAGCCATGAACTCGCCCCCCAGCCCGGAGACCAGCCGGATCTGGAAAAATACCTTGAATTCCTCAAGGCACAGGCGCGCGAGCTATGCACCAACTATGGCGAAGTATCAGGTTTCTGGTGGGATATCAACGTCACTGGGCACCGCGATCCTTCGATCAACGCGATGATTCGACAACTCCAGCCAAACTGTGTCATCAATGACCGCGGCTTCGACGAGGGAGACTTCGGCACACCGGAGCGCGACTTCGAGGAGGATGATTCGGTCAGCTTCAACCGGCTAACAGAGGCTTGCCAGGCAGTGGGCATGGAAAGCTGGGGCTTCCGCCAGGACGAGGATTATTACACCGACCGCCACCTCATCCGCAGCATCGACCGCTACCTCGCGCGCGATGGCAACTATCTGCTCAACGTCGGCCCGAAGCCAGACGGCACAATCCCCGATGAATCCGCCGCCATCCTGCGTCGCATAGGCAAATGGTACGGTGCGGTGAAAGAATCGTTCACCGACATAAAACCCGCCTCAAAACTCACCTCCAACCGCGACGTGTTACTCACTCGCCGAGGAGCCACGCTATATGTGCATCTCCATAAGGACCCACAAGGCAATGGGGTAAAACTCAAGCCATTCAACACTGCACCCGTGAAAGCCACCCTGCTCAACACCGGGGAAAAGGTGGACTGCGTGGTCAATCTGACACCCGGTGATCATGTGGAGGGCAAGCCCGGCCTGCGCCTGCTGCACCTGCCGGTGAACGAATTTTCAAACAGCGTTCTTGTCGCCAAACTGGAGTTTGACCGTCCGGTGGAGGAAATAGCAACCACAGCCACCTCACCGGAAAAAACAGACGACGCGCAGAAGTAGAACGCCGTCAGACAGCACCAACACTATCACAATCAGACCTATGCATGCTTCGCGTGCCAGGTGGCATATACTCTTGGCGAGATTTCCGAGGGCTTGATTTCCGAGCGACCTCCCCAGAAGACGTTGGTGTAGGAAACCGGGATACCAACGGCGGCAAGGTGACGATCAATGGCGGCCTTGTGCTCCAGCACGCGTTCTTTCTCCGTGCCGTGGACGACTCCCATGATATTGACATCACCGAACTGCGGACCGCCCTCGCGCCAATAACAATGAGTCATGCAGTAGTGGCGACCGACCTCTGCGCCTCCCTCGATCTCGCGACCTTTTGGCACTGCCCAGTGGAACAGGCCATTGAACCGAGTGACCCGTTCACCAGTGGCGGATGGCTTTACGTGTTCGAGGAAGGTGGAGAACCTGCCAATGACTTTTTTTGAATTTAGCGTTTCCGCCACATCACAGAAGCGCCCTAACGAAACACCGGCAGTTTGTGCGCGCCCGCCCCATGGATTTTCGAGGATTTCATCCAAAGTGAGTTCCTCCTTAAGAGCTAACAGAACATTCCATTCCTCCGGTGTCAGCTCCACGGTGGTGGTGGTCATCATAACAGCCGGCTCATCGGCCTTGTCACCGGGCTCTAGCGTCTTGCGGCGGGTATGGCCCACACCCAATGCAAATACTCCATTGGCTGGCATGAGCAGGTATTCAGTAGCCCCAGTCAGCCGCAATAGGGCCGTAGCGTGGTGATCCAATGATTCCCCCACCGGAACCTTGAGCGTGGTCCATAACCGATAACCGGAACCGGAAACCTCAGAGTCGGTTGAGCGGATAACAACATGACCAGAAAAAGGATCCTCCTTTGACATGAAATCAAAGGCTTCGTTGAGTTTCTCCTCTGGCAGTTTCCATGCGACGAGCGAACCATGGGCTAGCTTGGTGGACAACAAGGTCTGGCGCACACGGCGGACTACGCCCGCATGGACCATGGCGCGGATGCGTTCCAGCACAACCTCCAACGGCACCCCGGATAACTCCGCGATCTTGTGAAACGGCTGGCGCTGGAAACCCGAAATGAGGTCTTCGGAAATAGCGAGAATCCGGGCGTTGACGGGATCGCTATGTTCGACAGGAATGGAAATGGGCATGGCTGCTTGTTATACGTTGTGAGTTAGATATTACTTGGCAAGGTCTGGATACTTGGAGACAGTTAAGAAGACCTTCGTGCAGTTTGGCAGGTGTGGAGACAAGCGGACTCAGTCGTCAGACTAAAGCCTATTTCTGTCTTCCATCATCCGTTCCCAGATCTTCTGTCTTCCCTTTTTCACTGACCAGCCGCGCAAGATACACCAAAGCCTCCTCGCGTCCAAGGATTCTTCCCTCGAGTTGTTCGGTCTGCACGGCATCGAGGATTTCCTTGAAACGCGGCCCGGGGTGCTGGCCCAGCTTGATCAGGTCTCGCCCGCTCACTAAAGGGGGTGGGATGAGCGGTTCCGCTGCAAATTCTGCGGCCTTGGACTGTAGGAACTCGTAGTTGTCCGTAAATCCGTTTGAGGACGCACAATCGACACGGTGAAGTTCCATTTCCCATTCAAATGTGGGTTCTGCCATGAAACGTTTTAATTTTGCAACGCGCATTTTCTGCACATTCATGAACTGCATGTGACGTGCGACCATGGGCACCACTGCGGCGATGGTGTGATTCGGGAAACGCAACCTGCGCAGGATGCCCTCGGCCATTTCCGCTCCCATGGAATCGTGACCGTTGAAACGGATCCGCCCACTTTCGCCATCGAAAGTTTGGCAGGGCGGTTTGGCGATATCATGCAGCAATACTGCGAGGCACAAGTCCAGCGGGGCATCCGGCGCGAGCATCCCGAGCATGATCAGGGTGTGGATGTAGACATCACCTTCCGGATGCCATTCCGGCGGTTGCTCGCAACCCATCAGAGGCACCACTTCGGGCAAAAACTGCCTTATGAGGTCTGTGTCCACAAGATGCTCCAGCCCGGCACGACGACGTTCTGATGTTAGAATTTTCGAAAACTCATCTCGGATGCGCTCAGGAGAAATTCTACTTAGCAGCTGTGCGCACTGTCTGATACCAGCGTCCGTATCCGGCTCAATAGTGAAATCCAGCATCGCCGCGAAGCGGACAGCGCGCAGAAGGCGCAGCCCATCCTCGGTGAAACGAGCCACGGGATCACCGATGGCACGGACGATCCCAGCCTTGATATCCGCCATGCCGCCCACGTAATCGATCACTTCACCCGTTTCCGGGTCTTCGAACAGGCCGTTGATAGTGAAATCACGGCGTTGAGCGTCTTCCTGCGGAGTGGAAAAGGTCACGCTCTCCGGACGCCGACCATCCCGATAGCTGCCGTCAGTGCGAAAGGTAGCAATTTCTACGTGATGCCCGCCATGTTTTACTATGACTACCCCAAAGTGCGCACCCACCTCGTTGGAGCCGGGGAAAAGTTTCATCACCTGCGCGGGGACTGCGCTGGTGGCAATATCATAGTCCTTCGGCGCACGACCTAACAATTTATCCCGCACGCAGCCCCCTGCAAACAGCGCCTCATGACCCGCAGCCTTCAGGCTTTGGGCGAGTTCAAGCGAGGCAGCACGGGCTGATATGGTCAGCGGGGTTTTCATGGTGCGGGCCGGGTTCCCTGATAGATAGATACCACACCACAACTGAGCGGGGTAGCATCCGTTGGATTAAAACCGCAGTTTTCTAGCAAAGCGGTCATATCCCTTCCGGAGGGGAACGCCTCGATAGAACCTCCCAGGTATTCGTAGGCGTCACGCTGGCCGGTCAGCCAGCCAGCCATGTGCGGCAGGATGTGGTGAAGATAGAAACGGTACGGCTGACGCAGCAGCCCCTTTGGCAATGAAAAATCAAGGATGAGCAGATGCCCACCTGGCTTCAGCACGCGCCGCATCTCGCGCAGCGCAGCCGGATAGTCTGCCATGTTGCGCAAACCAAAGGCCACAGTGACCACATCAAATCCACCGTCGGGAAACGGCAAATTCAGAGCATCGGCAACGATGGTTTTTTCGATCCCGCGGCTGGCAGCATGTGCTAGCATTTCCGCACAGAAATCCGAGGCAATCACCTCGCAATCCGGGCAAAGGTTCTGAATTTCAAGTGCCAGATCGCCTGTCCCAGACGCTACATCGAGCACACGCTCCGGATTCCATTTCCGGATTCGCGATGTCACGACCTTCCGCCACCAAATATCCGCCCCACAGCTCAGGACATGATTGGTGAGCACGTAACGGTCGGCAATCCGGGCAAAAGCGTCGCGAACGTAAACGGCATCGGGCATGAGAGAGGATTAGGGCTGACCCGCCGGGAATCAAGTGCAAGCGGCAGGAACCTTATCGGGGGGCGGAAAACAAATCTCGGCACCGCTCATGAATAATGAAGAAGCTTGGGTAAACCCGCCTAGAAGGCCCCCTGTGGACGGCCCATTTTGGGATGTTTTTGGGCACTATTACCAAGTTATTCACAATCATTCTACTCCTCATTTTTGACTATTCCTTGAAAACTAAGGGATTTATGCAGGACAGAGCACACTCAGCTTCCTTACAAAATTTGTGGATTATCTAGGCAAGGCCTAGCAGAGTTCACACAGACACTCCTGCATGCCTAAAATATTCACAAGCTGTTGATTGTAAGTGACCATCTCAACAATCGATCGTTTGAAACTTTCGGTGGAATGCCTGAAATAAGCAGGAAAATCTGAAAAAACGGCAATCCGGCAGAAAAAAGGAACTCTATTGACGCGGAGGACGCGGAAATCCCCAGAGTTAGAGGGAGGAAGGGGCGGGACTGGTTTCCTCGCAAGTTATTCACAAGCGTCCTTCAAGAACATCTGGCATGGCCTCCTGTTTAGGATTAGAAGCCTTTGATTGACGGTGGGCAGGCTCTTTGCTCTCATCCCCCGCACCCCAACCTCCTACTCCATGTCATCCTACGAACATCTGACTCCACCTGCTGGCGAAAAAATCACAATTCAGGACGGCAATTTATGCGTCCCCAATAACCCGGTGATTCCGTTCATCGAGGGAGATGGAACTGGGCCGGACATTTGGAAGGCCTCGCAGCTGGTGTTCGATGCCGCGGTGGAAAAAGCCTATAAGGGTCAACGCAAGATTTCGTGGTTTGAGGTCCATGCCGGTGAAAAATCCTTCAATCTCTACAAAGACAGCGTGAAAGATCTGGGTAAGGCTTGGTTACCGGACGACACGCTCACCGCGTTCCGCGAATACCTGGTAGGAATCAAGGGACCACTCACCACACCCGTTGGCGGCGGCATCCGTTCGCTCAATGTCGCGCTGCGCCAGATTCTCGATCTCTACGTTTGCCTGCGCCCTGTGCGCTGGTTCGTTGGTGTTCCCAGCCCTGTAAAGCGCCCAGATCTGACCGACATGGTGATTTTCCGTGAGAACACGGAAGATATCTATGCCGGCATCGAGTTCCAAGAAGGCACGAAAGACGCTAAGGAGTTCCGCAAGTTTCTCAAGAACACCTTCCCGAAAGCCTATGAGAAGGTACGTTTCCCAAAAACCTCCGGGTTCGGCATCAAACCGGTATCTGAAGAAGGCACAAAGCGCCTCGTCAAGGCAGCGATCGATTATGCAATCGCTGAAGGTAAGCCATCGGTGACGCTCGTGCACAAGGGCAACATCATGAAATTCACTGAAGGTGCATTCCGTGACTGGGGCTATGAACTCGCCAAGGAAGCTTACGGAGCGGTGGAAATCGATGGCGGACCATGGTGCGTAATCCCGAAAGACAAACCTGGTGCGGGACTGATCATCAAGGATTGCATCGCCGACGCATTCCTCCAGCAGTTACTCACCCGCCCCGCCGACTACAGCGTGGTAGCCACACTCAACCTGAATGGCGACTACATCTCAGACGCACTGGCGGCCTGTGTAGGCGGCATCGGCATAGCACCTGGCGGCAACTGCAACTACGAAACGGGCCACGCGATCTTCGAAGCCACGCACGGCACCGCACCGAAATACGCCAATCTGGACAAAGTGAACCCAGGTTCGCTAATTCTATCAGGTGAAATGATGTTGCGCCATCTCGGTTGGACCGAAGCCGCAGATCTCATCATCAAGGGAGTCAACGGAGCAATCGGAGCAAAGACTGTGACTTATGACTTTGCCCGCCTCATGGAGGACGCCACGGAAGTGAAGTGCTCCGAGTTCGGCGCGGAAGTGGTCAAGCATATGGATTGAGCTGACCCGTTTCCATAACAGCAGGGGAAATGCCCAAGGCTTGCCTTACTTGAAGCGCACCGCGTGTTTTTTCGAGAGTTTGAGCACATCGTCCGGCTTTGGGGAAACCGCAGCATTCGGATCCGTGAGTTTTACTCCATTGAGTTGGACCGAGCCAGTGGTGATGAACTGCTTGCGCAGCTCGCTGTTGGATTTTTCCAAGCCAAATGCCGTCTGGAAAGCATAGGCGCTGAGGGCAAGAACCGTTAGGTTTGAGGACAGCTCCGTCAGGGTGATCTCCGGCAGGTCCGCAGCGGCAAGGTCTTTTTTGGAAAAGCGCGTGTCCCAGTCCATGCGGGCAGACTCACCTGCTTCGTGGCCATGATAACGGGTGGTGAGTTTTTCCGCTAGAGCTTTCTTGGCATCCATCGGGTGGCCCGATGGATCGCGCGCCTCGCCCAACAGCAATAGGTAATAGCGGTCCATCAACTCGTCAGACACGCTCATGAGTTTACCGAACATTTCCTGCGGCGGATCTGAGACACCAATGTAGTTGCCATAGGACTTGGACATCTTGCGTATGCCGTCCAGCCCCTCCAGCAGCGGCATGACCATCACTACCTGCTGCGCTTGGCCCTCTTCTTTCTGAAGATCGCGGCCGACTAGGATGTTGAAAAGTTGGTCGGTTCCGCCGAGTTCCACATCAGCGCGGATCTCCACCGAGTCCCATCCCTGCATAATCGGATATTGCAACTCGTGGAGGCGGATTTCCTGACCGCCATCGATACGAGTGCGGAAATCCTCACGCTGGAGCATCTGCTGCAGCGTGACGCGTGAGTTGAGTCTGAGGATTTCCTCGTAAGTCATCTTGCGGAACCAATCGCCATTGTAGACAATCTCCGTTAGTCTCTTGTCGAGGATTTTGAACGCTTGGTCGGTATAAGTCTCAGCGTTGGCGAGCACCTCCGGACGGGTGAGCGGCGGGCGTGTGGCCGAGCGGCCTGAGGGGTCGCCTATAGTGGCCGTGAAATCCCCGATGAGCAATACCGCCTGATGACCCAGTTCCTGGAACTGGCGGAGCTTTTCCAAGGCCACAGTATGGCCGAAGTGGATATCCGGCGCAGTGGGATCCACGCCGAGCTTAATGCGCAGTGGCCGCCCGAGGCGAAGTTTTTCGAGAAGCTCTTTTTCTGACAGTACCTTGGCGGTACCGGCGGTGAGATGGGCAAGTTGTTGTTCTGGAGACATGTCGGACTGGGATTCTAATCTTATCGGTATAAATCTAAATCAAAAAATTTAGGACAAAAGGGTGTGTCTAGGGCGTTTGGTTTGAACCGCGCCAAGCCTTGATTTTGCGATATTTCAAATAGGGCTAGACAAAAGGGCACAAAAATGCAGGGATAGGCTCGTGTGCCAAATACTCGATTCCTCAACCGG
>Ga0118677_10003945_pt1 | contig 27441 bp, 20 predicted proteins | sample AliMusrvi5mmetaG_FD_86154 | JGI IMG/M metagenome (GOLD analysis project Ga0118677, IMG submission 86154) | reverse complement strand
GTCTATGACGATCTGTTCGCGCACTGCGCCCGCGCGCGCTTGCCGCTCTTTCTTTCCACCAATTCGTTCCACCCGGATACCATCGACCTGATCTGCACCGCTTTCCCGGAATTGCGCGTGGTGGTTCGCTGGTACTCTCGGTCGTGTAACTCCAGCGTCGCAATCAGGTTGTCGATGCCGGCAAGGAATTCAACTTTGCTTTGGCAAGGATTTTCGGCGAACATTCGCAATGCCGTGTCAGCCACATCTGACTTTCCTGCTCGGCGCGCCCATCCCTTGGCATCGCAATACGCAAGCAGTGCCATACGCCCGAGATTGTCGCTTTTGCGCGCAAAGCGCAAGTCACCGAGCAAGTCTTCAAGCCCTAGCTGAATGTCGATGGAATGCGTCATGTTGCAGTGCAGCATATTGATTCGCGCTGACCGCAATCTGACTCATTTCCTCACCATCTGTTTGCCACTTCACTTGTCGCAAACGTCGGCATGACGGCCACCTACGTGCTGACCGTTCGTAACTCATGGACCCTTGAAAGCTGCTAGCCTTGCCGATTGATTTCAATCACTGAGGATTTCCCATGAAATACCGCCTTCTGGGCCGCACCGGCCTGTACGTTTCCGAACTCTGTCTTGGAACCATGACATTTGGTGACCAGGGTTTCTGGAAAGTCATGGGAGGACTTGGGCAAGAGGCGGTCAATACGCTTGTAAAGCAATCCTTTGATGCCGGCGTGAATTTCATTGATACGGCCAATGTCTATTCCCTGGGCGTATCCGAGACCCTTACGGGCGCCGCCATCAAGAGCCTGGGACTGCCGCGCGATGAGCTGGTCATTGCGACCAAAGCGTTTGGCGTCATGGATGAGACAAAAATCAATGGCTGTGGCCAATCAAGGTATCACCTGATGAATGAGCTCGATGCCAGCTTGAAGCGCCTGCAGCTCGACCACATCGACCTCTACCAGCTTCACGGCTTCGACCCTGTGACGCCGCTGGAGGAGGTGTTGTCCACGCTCAATGACATGGTGCGCTCAGGCAAGGTTCGCCACATTGGCCTGTGCAACATGGCTGCCTGGCAAATCATGAAGGGTCTGGCCATTTCCGAGAAGCGGAACTGGTCACGGTTTGAGAGTGTTCAAGCCTATTACACGGTTGCCGGCCGCGACCTGGAGCGCGAAGTCATTCCGCTCCTGCAGGACCAGCAGCTCGGGCTTATGGTCTGGAGTCCGCTGGCCGGAGGCCTGCTCAGTGGCAAGTTCTCAGCGGATGGCAAGGGGCCAGAAGGCACTCGTCGTGCCAGCTTCGATTTTCCGGTCGTAGACAAGCCGCGCGCGTTCCGGGTGGTCGATGCTATGAGGCCCATTGCCGAGCGCCACGAGGCCTCTGTGGCCCAAGTTGCTCTGGCTTGGCTGCTCAGCCGCAAGCAGGTCAGCACTGTCATCATCGGCGCCAAGACCCCGGAACAGCTCAAAGATAACCTTGGAGCGTCAGGGCTCGAATTGACCGCAGAGGACTTGCTGGCATTGGACGGGGTGAGCAAGCTGCCACCGGAATACCCGGGCTGGATGCTGGAGCGACAAGGTCAGTCCCGCGCCAAGCCTCCGGTTAGAGGTTGAGATTTTCAGACGATGGGAATCGACTCGTTTGAAGTACGCAAAGTATCTTCGGCTCTGCCCGACGATGAACCTGCATGGACTGAAGAGGAGGCCAAGCTTTCAGCGCCCTACAGTTACATTCGGACTTGGGAGCGCCTCCTAGAGGGACAGCACCTCAGCGGCAGGACCAAATTTAATTGGCCGTCTGGAATGCGAGCAAAGGTGGTGGCTCACATGGAAGCCGAGGGCATCGATGTCGCCCGGGAACGATTTCTAAATGGCATCATGCAGAACGGCGAGCCATACCAGCCTGGCTAAGTGCGGTTACACCAGGGATGCCTTTGGAGACAGCGAAGTTTGGCGATTTGGACAGTAAGCTTGAATGCCGCCTTCAGAAGGGGCTGACTTTGAGTCTTTCCTTGAGCTTCGAACCCGACTGAAACGTCACCACCTGCCGGCGGGCGATTTCCACCTTCTCACCGGTTCTGGGGTTGCGGCCGGGTCTTGGGGCTTTGAGCCGCACTTGAAACCCCGCGAAATCTGCCAACTTCACTTCCTCGCCTGCGACCAGCCTGGCCGTGATGATTGCAAAGAAGGCGTCTACCAGGTCGCTGGCTTCACGCTTGTTCACCCCAAGCTGGTCAAAAAGCATTGCTCCCAAATCGGCTTTGGTAAGGGACGTCAGGTCAATGTTGTCTAGGGCGAGTTGCATGGTGTTCAATGTTAGCGCCGTCCAAGCCATGGGGGCCGCCAACCAATCGAGGTTCAAATTTCGGGATGATGGAATGGCTGCAAGATAGGTTTCTTCCCGTATCGTCTACAGTGTAGACAGTACCTGTGGGATGGAACGAAATGCAGCTGCAGCCCTTATCTTGCCGTGGCCAGGGGCGGAGCAGGGCGACGTGAACTCATGTGGTCCCAAAAGGCTAAAACGATTAGATATACGGGAGACCATCATCAGTAAAGAGGTCACCGTATGTCGATTGTCAGTTCTCAACTCATTTTCAAAGCCGATGTGGCGCAGCGTTTAGGCGTGTCCGAACGCACCATCGAAAAACTCGTCAAGGCCAAGAGGTTTCCGCCAGCCCTCAAGCTGGGTAAGAACGCGATGTGGGCCGCCAATGTGGTGGAGCATTGGCTCGAGCAAGCGCTAGTGCCGCAGCAGACGTGGACGCCGCCCCCGGTCAAGAAAAGCGCCAGGACTACGGCCAGGTGAAATTTTCTTCAAGGCCGTAACGGCAAGGGCTCCTCTGGCAGGAGCCCTTGCTTTTTTCTGGTCCAAATTCTCTCGTCTGGTCTGGGTGGCAGTCTCCCTCTTTCGACCGGCATGCGCGGGCGCGTGCCGACGAAGGTGTGGATTCAACAAGCAATAAGCGGTGCATGGTGGGGCGCATTGCTGGCGCCCCACCATGCACCGCTTGGAGTCATTGTTTAATCCATTGCCGCGTCAGGCGGCTTGTTTGTGCCTCCTATTTGCGACCAAAATTCACCTTTATGACGTTGCTCGCCAGCGCCCCTTCAATGCCCGAGGAAGTTCCTCGAGGTGCTGCTGCTGTTCCCTCGTAAGTGCCGGTTGCCTGATGCTGGGGGTACTCCTCCGATAGAGGGCCTGATTGCACCGGGCAGTGGTGTGGCGCTGTGCCTCTGGGTTCATTGTCCACAAGGGGCATCTCCTGGGGTCTTTCCATTGCGGTCTGCTTGTGCACTTCCTGTTGGGGCGCATGGGTGGGCGGCTCCAGTTGTGCAGCACCCGGCGTATCTGCCGCGACGCTGGCCAAGAACTGCTCGGTCGCGTCCATTGGCGCCCTGGGCATGCTCTCGGGCATGGCAACCCCATGGGCACCACTGGCAACGGTCGTGGCGGTCGTTGCCGTCGTGGTGGGCGCGTTGCTGGCGTTGGCTTCCTTCACTTTTGCAAGAAATGCGTTTGCCAGGCGTTGTGCCTTGTTGCGCCCCATGATTTTGTCGCCAGGAGCATTGGAGGGCGGAGGCATTTCAAAAACGGTCTGCCTTTTTGCGATGCGGTCCAAGGCGTCCAGGGAGTCCTGGCCGACCAGATTGCAGTACACCTCAGCCATGCGGGTGCTCGAGTGGCCGAGCTGGACCTGGAGCTGGTGCGAGTTCATGCCATGTCGGGCGTAAGCGGTGGCGCCAACGTGGCGCAAGTCCCGAAACTGGAGCTGGGGCATGCCAATCTTGTCGCGAACACCGCTCCAGGCCATGTCCACGGCATTGGGGGTCATGGGAAAGTATTTCCGTGATGGGTGCTCGGGCAGCCCCTTGAGGATTTCTACCGTCTTGAGGCTCAACGGGATATGGACCATGCGGCCTTTGCCCCAGAGGTGTGCAACGCGGTTTTCGAGGTCCACATTGTCCCGACTCATCTCCAGCAGACTACCCTTGCGCAGGGTCGTTTCCACCACGATTTCCACCATGGGCCAGAAGTACGGGTTGTCGCATTCGGCCAGCGCCGCGCGCAGGGCATGTTGTTGCTCTGAGGTGACGACCACAAAGCGCGTTTTGGAGCCAGCCAGCCTCAGGCCCACGCAGGGGTTCGGCAAGTCTTTCCAGTCCCACTCATCGACTGCGACATTGAACAGGTGCTTGAGCAGGGCAATTTCTTTTTGGATGGTGCTGTCCGAGAGGCCTTCGGCCTTCATGCACACCATGAGCTTTCGGAAGTCCACCTTTTTGAGTGTGCTGACCGTTCGTTTGGCCAACGCGGAGATGGTGGCGTATGTTTCGCTGCGCTTTTGCAGACGCTCAGTCTGATGGGCTTTGAAGGCAGAGGGCAGGGCCTTGGAGGGCTTGTCGACCATTTTGAGCTTGTCGTTCTCGATGACGAATACTTGGGGCTTGAGGCCGCCGGCCTTGAGGTAGTGGTTGATGCGCAGCAGTTCGGCATTGCGCCCACCCTTGCCGATGGTGTAGATACCTGCGTAATGCAGAAGGGCTTGCGCCAGGTTGGCCACGGTGGGGCCGCCGAGCTCTCCTCCGCCATCGTTGTGGTTGGCGAGTTGGTCCACTATCCAACCGTTGGCTTTCTCTAATTCGTCGGCACTGAAGTCATCTGTGACGCGCTTTCCGCTGAGCAGTGTGACCGTGGCGCGCAAGCCGCCGCGGTAGGCAAAGGGCGCCGGGATTTTCTTAGTCATGGGCGGCTCCCGGTTGTTGGCTCAGGGTGGCTGCGGTGGATGGTGCTAATGGCCTTGTCCATAGCCCAGTCCATACCCGATTCAATGAGCCAAGCAATGAGCCAAGCAATGAGCCAAGCAATGGCCCAAGCAATAGCCCAAGCATTGGCTCCGGCGTTTGTAGCCGCGCACGCGTTGGGCTCTTGGGTTTGCTGCTTTTGCAGGCGTTGCCCGTGTTGTGCAGGGCGGTAATGCTTACTGCCTGTGAGATGTTTCCTGTCATGTCGACTCCAAAAAATAGGGACGACAAGTAAAAGTAAAAATGTTTAGCCTTTTTCGCCAAACACCAAATCTTCTACATAACGCAGCTGAAGAGCGCGTGGGCCAGAAGTGGGGGGCTTGTGCGCACGCACCATCGCCCTGTGCGCGCAATCAGGCAAACCCGTTCGAATTGGGGCGAACCTGAGCGAACACATGCGGCGTGGTGAGAACACAAAGGTTCTTCACAACCAGCTTGCAGAGCTATCATTTGCGCTATCAACGCTGCAATTTGGCTTAGGAATGACAAAGGCCACCGCATCGTTTGATGGGGTGGCCTTTGAAATCAACGACTTAGAGCCGTTTTATCTGGCTCCTCGACCTGGGCTCGAACCAGGGACCTACGGATTAACAGTCCGGCGCTCTACCAACTGAGCTATCGAGGAATATTGCATTGTCTGCAGCCTCAAATTATAGCGTAACTTTTCAAGGCTTTTTGCCGGAGTCCAAAGAATCTACGCCGAGCAGGCTGTGCAGGCGGGTGCTGGTAGTGGTGTACTGCAGCAACACCTTCTTGTGCGGGAACACGATGGCAGCTGCACCAAAGGCGGCCAGCACGGTTTCGTGGAAGCCGCAGAGGATCAACTTCTTCTTACCGGGGTAGGTGATGATGTCACCCACGGCGAAGACGCCAGGCTGGTCCGTGCAAAAGTCCTCGGTGTTGACCTTGAGCTGGCGGCGCTCCATCTCCAGACCCCAGTGCGCAATCGGCCCCAATTTGGGTGACAGGCCCAGCAGCACCAGCAGCTCGTCTACCGGCAGCTTTTGCTCCTTGCCATCTGCGTCCAGATAGTGCATGGCCGAAATCGATCCGTCAGCCTCTTGCATTGCGGTGAGTTGCCCGGCAATAAAGCGAATCTGGTCGGCATCCACCAGTGCCTGAAACGCGGCAATGGTGGCGGGCTCGGCCGCAAACACATTGCGTCTGTGCATCAGCGTGATGGACTTCGGCCTGGTAGTTTGTGTAGCCAAAGCGATTGCGGCGTTCAGGGCGCTGTCGGTATCGCCCAGCACCAGAACTTCACGCCCGGCCCAGGCGTCGGCATCCGGCGGAGTCAGCTGTACCTGTCGGCCTATGTGCGCGGCCAAGCCTTCCACATTGGGCAGGCGCGCCTGGAAGGCTCCCACACCGGCGGCAATGAACAGGGTCTTGGTGAGAAAGCGGCTGCCACCGCTGGTTTCTACTCGCAAACGGCCATCGGGCTGCGGCTCCATCTTGCTGACCAACTGACCCAGGTGCCATTGCGGCTTGAACGGCGCGACCTGGGTGAGCAGATTGGCAATCAGTTCGCGTCCGGTGCAGACCGGCACGCCAGGAATGTCATAAATCGGTTTGTCGGCATACAGCTCCACGCACTGCCCGCCCGGGTAGGGTAGGGCATCGATGATGTGCGCGGAGATTTCCAGCAGGCCAAGCTGGAAGGCCTGGAAGATGCCGACGGGGCCGGCACCCAGGATGACGGCGTCGGTTTCTATCACGTTGGCCTCACCGAATCGGTTAGCGAATCAGTTGCGACAATTTTCCGGTCTTGTCTTTCCACTCTTCGGCCTCAGGCAACGGTGCCTTGCGCTTGGTGATGGTTTTCCAACCGGACAATTTGGCCAGCTCGGCGTTGAGCTTGATCATGTGCTGCTGGTCCCGCGGCGCGTCTTCTTCGGCATAAATGGCGTTCACCGGGCATTCGGGGATGCAGACCGCGCAGTCTATGCACTCATCGGGGTCGATGGTCAGAAAGTTCGGGCCTTCGATGAAGCAGTCCACAGGGCATACATCGACGCAATCGGTGTATTTGCACTTGATACAGGCTTCGGTGACGATGTGGGTCATTTTTGGATTTCAGGCAAAAGTTGGGATGTGAAGGCGCGCATGCGGCCGAACAGGTGATTTTATTGGTAAATGCTGACAGCAATGTCAGCAGGGCCAAGCCGTGTTGCGCCGTCAGTTGTCTTGTATCAATTCAGCAGCAATGCGCCCGAGGTCTTGTGGCTGGCGGTGTCCACCAGAATGAGCGAGCCCAGCACGCGCGATGTCTTGTATGGAACGGCGGCAATTGCCTCCTGCAGCGCGATCTCGATATGACCGATGGCATTGGGCAGGATCTGCGTGGCGTCATGCTCTTGCAGCGTGTTGATGTCCAGGCTGTGCACGATCCGCTTGACCCGGGCCTTGATCCAGCGGTGGCCATGCAGCGCCCAGTAGACGCGTCCGGCCACCAGGGGCTCGTCGTCCATCCAGGCGACTGTGGCACTGATTTCGCGGGTTGGCTCAAAGTGCTTGGGTGCATCCACTGTAGCCAGCAGCCAGTCGCCGCGCGACACGTCCACTTCGCGGTCCAGGATGATGCCGGCACTGTGTCCTGCCTCCACGTTATTGGGCTTGCGCACATGGTCCAGCACCTGGGCCACGGTGGCGGTCTGGCCGCTGGGCAGAATCGAAATTTGTTGGCCGGGCTGCACGCTGCCGGTGGCCACTCGGCCCCAGAACACGCGGCGCCCCTGGCTGGTGTCGCTGCTGGCGGAGAATTTTTCCACCCACTGCACCGGGAAGGCGAACGGTACTTCGGTTTCCGGCGCGGTGACCGGCAGCTGCTCCAGCAGGGTCAAGAGGCTGGGTCCGGTATAGCCGCACCAACCCGCCGAGGCATGCACCACGTTGTCGCCCTTGAGCGCCGAGATCGGAATGATGGCGGTCACGTCAATGCCCGCGTCCTTGGCGAACTGCTCCAGCGCTTGCCGGATTTTGTAAAAGGCCATGGCCGCGTTGCCCAATGTTTCAGGCTTGTCGGCGGATTCCAGAGCGTCGAGCTTGTTGACGGCAAACACAATGCCGGGCACGCGCAGCAGGTTGACCAAGAGCGAGTGGCGGCGGGTCTGCGGCAGCAGTTCCAGCAGCCCTTCAGCCTGCCATTTGAGCTTGGTGGCATCCACCAGCACCACGGCGGCATGCGCACTGCTGGCAGCGGTGACCATGTTGCGGGTGTACTGCTCGTGGCCGGGCGCATCACCAATGATGAACTTGCGCGCCGGTGTGGCGAAGTAGCGGTAGGCCACGTCGATCGTGATGCCCTGTTCGCGCTCTGCTGACAGGCCATCGGTAAACAAGGCCAGGTCGGCCTCGCCGCTCTTGGATACATTGGCCAGCTGGTCCAGCATCACCGAGCGACTGTCCACCAGAAGGCGACCAATCAGCGTGCTCTTGCCGTCGTCCACCGAGCCGCAGGTAATGAAGCGCAGCGCGCTGGAGATGTCGCCGTGCGCAGAGGATGCAGCGGGAGAGATAGTCGTTGTAGCGGTTGTCATATTAGAAGTACCCATCCTTTTTACGCTTCTCCATCGAAGCCTCTGATGTCTTGTCGTCCATGCGGGTGGCGCCGCGCTCGCTCACGTCGGCGGACAGCGTTTCGATCACGATGTCGGCGGCGGTGGCGGCGGTGCTTTCCACCGGGCAGGTGCAGGTGATGTCACCCACCGTGCGAAAGCGCACATCGCGCGACTCCACCACTTCGCCCTCTTTCGCAGGCGTGAGTTCGGTCACGGGAACGAGCAGGCCCTTGCGTTCCACCACATCGCGCTTGTGCGTGTAGTAGAGCGAGGGCAGGGCGATCTTTTCGCGCTCAATGTATTGCCACACGTCGAGCTCGGTCCAGTTGGAAATCGGGAACACGCGGAAATGCTCGCCGGGTTGCAGTTTGGTGTTGAACAGCGTCCACAGCTCGGGGCGCTGGGCCTTGGGTTGCCATTGGCCAAAGCTGTCACGGTGGCTGAAGATGCGTTCCTTGGCTCTGGCCTTTTCCTCGTCGCGTCGCGCGCCGCCGATCAACGCGTCAAAGCGGAATTCCTCGATCGCTTCCAGCAGCGTCACCGACTGGTGCACATTGCGGCTTTCACCGGGATGGGCCAGGCGCACGGTGCCGCGCTTCATGGAGTCTTCCACGCTGCGCACAATCAGCTCGGCACCGAGTTCCTTGGCGCGGAAGTCGCGGAAGTCGGTGACCTCATGGAAGTTGTGGCCGGTGTCAATCATCAACAGCGGGTAGGGGATGCGGCCGCTACCGGAGGGGCCATCCTTGCCCCCGAAGGCTTTTTCGGCGCACTTGAGCATCACCAGCGAGTCCTTGCCGCCGGAGAACAGCAGGGTGGGGCGCTCGAAGGCGGCTGCGACTTCGCGCAGGATGAAAATGGTTTCCTCTTCCAGCGCGTCCAGGTGCTGGTTGGAGAGGCGCTCGAAATGGTGCTGGTCGGTCATGGCGTTCATACGGATGCTTTAGGAGCCAGTGCGGACACTGGCAGGGCTGATACGGGGGAGGCTTCGGAGCCATCGGCGTGTTTGACATGCAGACCGCATTCCTTGGCGGCCTCGTCCTCCCACCACCAGCGCCCGCTTCGGAAATCTTCACCCATGCTGATGGCGCGGGTGCAGGGTTCGCAGCCGATGCTGGGAAAGAAGGCGTCGTGCAGCGGGTTGTAGGCGAGCTTGCTTTCCTTGATGTAATGCCAGACATCGCCCCAGGTCCAGTTGGCCAGGGGGTTGATCTTGACGCGTGGCTCGGAGGTATCCACCAAGGGCACCTCGGCGCGGGCACCGCTTTGCTCGCGGCGCAGGCCGGTGATCCAGGCTTCTTTGCCCTTCAAGGCACGCTCCAGCGGTTCCATTTTGCGGATGTTGCAGCAGGCCTTGCGCAGGTCGATGCTCTTGTACATGGCGTCCAGGCCTTCCTTGGCCACGAACTGCACCACGGCCTCTTCCACCGGTTTGTAGACGGTGACGGGTGCACGCGAGTCGGCCTTGAACTGGTCCAACAGGTCCAGCGTTTCCTTGTGCAAACGACCCGTTTCCAGCACGAAGATGCCGATGTCAAGCTGCAGGCGGTTGATGATGTGGCTGATGACCATGTCTTCTGCGCCCAGACTGGAGGCCTGGGTCACGCGGGCCGCATCACCGTCGGCACCGGCATACTGCGCGGCGGCCTGGGCCAGCACATGCTGCGCTTCCTGCAGATGCAGGCTGTAGTCCTTGTGTGGACGGGCGTTGAGTTCAATCGCGGTCATACTGTCAATTCCTTGTTGTCTTCCCGGCTGAACACTGGCTTTGCGGTGACAGCGTCGCCCTGGTAGAAGGCGCGGTAGCGGTCGAATTGCTTTTGCGCGAAGTCCAGATTTTGGTCGGCGCGCAGCACGGCTACGCTAAAGCCCTGGCGCTCCATCTGCACCAACTGGTCGATCAAGACATCGCCGGTGGCGCGGATTTCGCCGGTGAAGCCAGAGCGGCGGCGCAGATAAAAAGCTTGCGTATAGGCGCGGCCATCGGTGAACTTGGGGAAGTGCAGGTCGATGCGGGTTACGCCTTCCAGCTTGAGTGTGCGTGGGTCTTCGGTGTTGGCCACCACCAGGGTGTTGGCGGCGCCCTCTTGGCCGGAGGCGTCAAGAGAGGCGTCTGCAGCGGATAGCAGTTTCATGGTCAGTGCGGTCATTTTTTATGCTTCCTGTGCGTCGCGGGCATAGCCCTCAGCCTTGGGCAGTTGGTGCAGTTCGGTGTGGGCGTCAAGCAGTCTGGCCGAGTTGGCGGCTAGCTTGAAGGGCTCAAAGCCGACGCGGCGCAGCGTGTCGATAAAGGTCTCGCGGCCATCGCGGTTCAGGCGGAAGGTGTCCAACACGGCTTCGATCACGCCGGGGATTTCGCCCGCGCCAAAGGACGGACCAACGACCTTGCCGGCAATCGCCGGACCGCTTAAGGGTGAGCCGTCGGAGCCACCTAGCGACACCTGGTACCACTCCCGTCCGTCCTTGTCCACGCCCAGAATGCCGATGTGGCCGCTGTGGTGGTGGCCGCAGGAGTTGATGCAGCCGCTGATGTGCAGGTCGATCTCACCCAAGTCGTGCAGCTCGTCCATGTCCTGATAGCGCTCGGTAATCGCCGCTGCCACGGGGATGGAACGGGCATTGGCCAGGGCGCAGAAGTCGCCGCCGGGGCAGGCAATCATGTCGGTTAACAGGCGCACGTTGGAGCGTGCCAGGCCCGCGTGGCTGGCGGCCTGCCACAGTGCGGGCAGGTCGACTTCACGTACCCAGGGCAGCAGCAGGTTCTGGTCATGCGTCACGCGGGTTTCACCGGCGCTGAATTCATCGGCAAGATCGGCTGCGGTGTCGAGTTGGTCGGCGTCCGCATCGCCGGGAGCCTGGCCCAGGCGCTTGTAGGACAGCGTCACCGAGCGCAGTGCGGGGTTCTTGTGCAGGGCCACGTTTTGCTTGAGCCAGCGCGCGTAGTCGGCTTGGCGTTCGGCGGGAACCGTCACGTTGCGCGCCGGTGCTGCCAGATCCAAAGTCGGCGGCACAAAGCTCGCCGTTACGCGGTCGAGTTCGGCCTGGGTGATGGTGTGGGGTGCGCCATCGACCGTGATGATCTGCTGGTACTCGGCTTCCACTTCGTCGATATAGCGTTGGCCCTCGGCCTTCACCAAAATCTTGATGCGCGCCTTGTACAGGTTGTCGCGGCGGCCCCAGCGGTTGTAGACGCGCACCACGGCTTCCAGGTAATTCATGATCTGGGACCAATGCAGGAACTCGCGGATGGTGACGCCAATCACCGGGGTGCGGCCCATGCCGCCGCCCACCAGCACCTTGAAGCCCAGCTCGCCGGCCTCGTTGTGCTTGAGGTGCAGGCCCACGTCATGCCAGTAGGTGGCGGCGCGGTCGGCGGTTGCGCCGGTAATGGCGATCTTGAACTTGCGCGGCAGAAAGGCGAACTCGGGGTGCAGCGTGGTCCATTGGCGCATGATTTCGGCAAACGGGCGCGGGTCGGTCAGCTCATCCGGGGCGACACCGGCCAGCTCGTCGCTGGTGATGTTGCGGATGCAGTTGCCACTGGTCTGGATGCCGTGCATGTCCACCGTGGCCAGCAGATCCATCACATCGGCGCTCTTCGCCAATGGAATCCAGTTGAACTGCACGTTCTGGCGCGTGGTGAAGTGGCCGTAGCCCACCGGCAGGTGCGTGGTGCCCCAAGTGGCCTGCGTACCGATGGCCTTGTCAAACACTTCCTTGGAAGGATGGTCAAATTCGCGGGCAATGCGGGCCAGCACGCGCAGCTGGCGGCTGGCCAGCTCGCCATAGGGCACGGCCACGCGCAACATGGGGGCGTAGCGCTGGATATACCAGCCGTTTTGCAGGCGCAGCGGGCGAAAGTCGTCATCGGCCAAAGTACCGGCCAGGTTGCGCTCCAGCTGGTCGCGATGCTGCGCGGCACGGGCGCGTATGAATTGCCGGTCAAAGTCGGTGTATTGGTACATAGGTCAAAAAGTCCGCCTCAAAAGGCTGCAAAAAGAGTCTGCGAAAAAGTCCGCGTTATAGAGCGATGAGTTTCAGGCCGGCATAGGCCAGCAATAAAGAAAGCAGTGAGCGTATCAGGCGCTCGGGCGCCTTGGTGGTGAGGTGCGAGCCGATCCAGATGCCGGGCAGCGAGCCGCACAACAGCGAGATCAGCATGGTCCAGTCGACCGTGCCCAGTGTGGCGTGGCCCAGACCGGCCACCAGGGTCAGCGGCACGGCATAGGCAATGTCGGCCGCGATGATGCGCGGCAGCGGCAGCAGCGGGTACAGCACCATCAACACGGTCACGCCAATGGCACCGGCGCCGACCGAGGTCAGGGTCACCAGCGTGCCGATCAGCGCACCGAACAGCAGCGGCAGCAGCCAATGCTGGGGTGTGGCAGCCAGGCGTTCTTGACCGGCGGCCACTGTCACCGGGCTGGACTTCCCGCGCACTGCCTTGTACAGCGTGGCCGCAGCGGTGAGCAGCAGGGCGCCGCCCAGCGTGCTGGTCATCACGGCCTGCACCTTGGGGTCGGCCGGGCCGATGGTGTGCAGGATGTAGAGCGTGATCAGGGAGGCGGGGATGCTGCCGGCCGACAGATTGCGCACCACGGCCCAGTCAATGCGCCCCGAGCGCGCCAGCTTGACGGTGCCGCCCATCTTGGTAAAGGCGGCAAACAGCAGGTCGGTGCCCACCGCCAGATAGGGCTTGATGCCGAAGACAAAAATGAGGATGGGCGTCATCAGCGAACCGCCACCGACCCCGGTGAGCCCGACAATGGTGCCCACCACAAAACCCGCAACAACAAAAGCCAATTCATGCATCGGGGCTAATGTAGTTGCCTTTGCTTAGATCAAGAACGATATTTTGGCTATACCGATATGCGCGGTTTGAATAAGCTTCTGAGGAAATGGTGCTTGGTATCGGCAGGTTTTGGTACGCCGATGACAACGACGCCCGTTTGTACTCCGCTGCCAGCGCGGTAGATGCTTGCGTCCGTGTCCCCCCCCTGCGGGCTCCTCCTATACCTACCGGAACCATCCACCCCACTGTCATCGGCAGCCTGCAGGGTTGGCGCGCGATGACTTGAACATCTTGGCAGTCCAACATTGCAGGCAGACTCAGGACGGTGCGGCGCTCAGCGACGGTAGGTAAAAGGAGGAGCCCCGCAGGGGCGGGGGACACGGACGGCGATGAGTGCCACGTCGGCCTGAGTCCAGAAGTGCCTTAACTGTGCTTCAACCATCCACTCATCAGCGTATCTTCCAATACCTGCCTCGCGCCCTTGGCGTCCACCTCCATGCAGGCATGGGTCAGCGGCACATGGGCCTCCCAACCCATCTGCGGGTAGTTCATGTGGCGCCGTCGCAGAATGGTCTGGCCCTGGGCCAAGCCATCTACCGCCACCCGCACCCGACCCGATTCCAGCTTAAAAAATTCCGGGTTGGTCAGGTAAATAAAGGCCAGCACGTCGTGGCCAAAGCAACCATGGATCTGGGCCACGTGCGGATACAGGTCGCTATAAAAATCGGCATAAAACTTCACCGCGTGCAGCAAGGTGTCCGTGGCCAGATGCTGGTGGTGTCGGGCGATCTGGGCAAACAGGCTGACCGGAAGAATCACCTGGTGCGTCACGTCCAGGCCGACCATGGTCAGCTTCCAGCCTGCCGTGAACACCAGGTCGGCGGCGTGCGGGTCGTTCCAGATGTTGGCCTCGGCCACCGGCGATACATTGCCGGGCTCCAGCACGGTGCCGCCCATCAGAATCACTTCGCGCACCAGACCGGGCAGTTCCGGCGCCAGTTGCAAGGCCATGGCCAGGTTGCCCAGCGGTCCCACCGCCACCAGAGTGATCTCACCCGGATAGGCGCGCGCCATGTCGACGATAAACTGGGCCGAGGCACGCGGGTCCAGCGTGTTCGTGGTGTCATGTCGCGTGACCAAATTGCCCAGCCCGTCATCGCCATGGATGAAGTCGGGCGGCGGCTCGGAGGTCTTGACCCAGGGTTTGGCAATGCCTTGGGTCACCGGCACCTCTACACCCGCAATGGCCGTCAGGTACAGCGCGTTGGTCGCGGCTTGTTGCACCGTGACATTGCCAAAGGTGGTAGTGATGCCGACCACATCGACCTGCGGATGGGCCAGCGCGTAATACAGCGCCATGGCGTCGTCCACGCCGGGGTCGGTATCAAAAATGACTTTGCGGGTTGTGTGGGGCATAGAGGCTTTCAGTTCAGACCGCACAGGGCGCGCAGGGCGGCCAGACGGGAAGGGGTGTTGTTGTCGGTTTGCTGGACCAGTAGGCTTGCGACATCGGTGGCCTCTGGAATACTGGACTGCGCACCCAGGCGGGTGCAGGCCAGGGCACCGGCGGCACAGGCATAACGCAGGGCGTCCGCCATGCCGTGGCCCAGGCTGAGGGCAGCACTCAGGGCGCCGCAAAACGTGTCACCGGCGCCGGTACTGTCTACCGGGCTAATGGCAAATGCCGCCTGCAGGTGCAATACACCTTGTTGCCGGGCGCAGCAGCCGCTCTCTCCCAGCGTCACCACCACCGTTGGCACTTGTAGGCGCTCTAGGCACTCCGCCACGCTGCCCTGACATTGGGACACGACGGCCAACTCGCCCTCGTTGACGATCAAGATATCGACCAGTGAGAGCAGTTCGGGCGCTAGCACCTGTGAAGGGGCCGCGTTCAGCACCACGACCACACCGGCCTTGCGTGCCGCGCGGGCATAGGCACAGACCGTATCCAGCGGGGTCTCAAGCTGCAGCAGCAGATGGCTGAAGCCGTCCAGCGGTGGCAGGTGGACCGGGCGCAAGCAGGCATTGGCACCGGGGGCCACGGTGATGGCGTTTTCGCCGGAATCCGACACGCAGATAAAGGCGGTACCCGTGGCATGGTCTGGTTCGCGGACTATGTGCATCTGAACGCCTGCGCCCCGCAAGGAGGATTCCAGTGGCGTGGCGAAGTCGTCATTGCCCAGTGCCAGCAGCATGTGGGTGACCATGCCACCGGCTTTGGCACAGGCCACGGCCTGATTGGCGCCCTTGCCGCCGGGAAAGGTCTTGAACTCGCGCCCCAGCACGGTCTCACCCGGTGCGGGAATATGGTCGGCCTGGACCACAAAGTCTAGATTGGCAGAGCCTGCTACCAGAATCATTGCGGAACTCCTTGATGCGTCATGCCGGAAAATCGACCTATTGTGCCGTCTAATCACACGATGCCAATGACCACTAGACCTGTTGCCCTGATTGGCGGTGCGAATATGGACATCGCTGCGCACTCCACAGGCGCGCCACTGGCGGGCGACAGCAGCCATTGGTCTGAATCTAAGTGCCGCTTGAACCATCGGTGCGTTTTGCAATGGCCTGTGCCGAACTTACCTTATCCAGTACATTCGCCAATGCACCTGATCTGAGCGTGGCGGTCGTAATGAGCCGCCTGGAACCTACAAGCACATGACGAACCATGCCTATCTCGACATTGCACCCGAGGTGCGCCAGCACGGTGCCGTGCCCGCCTTCTTTACCCGCGACAGCGCCTTCAAGGTGGACTACCGGCTGGACTCGGCCGCCGAAATCGCGGCCGTGCTCAAGGCCAAATGGGCCATGGGTCTTCAGGGTGGCATGGTGGTGGCCAACCCGATTCCCCAAGCATTTGCCATGCCGCGCGCCGCCATTGACCAGGCCATGGATCAGGCCTTGCTGGAGGCTACGCAGCAGGGTGTTGCGGGCAAGGAATCCACGCCGTTTTTGCTGGCCCGGGTATCTGAACTCACCGGCGGCGACAGCCTGGCATCGAATATCCAATTGGTTCTGAACAATGCACGTCTGGCTGCGGCCATCGCCGTGGCCTATGGGGCGAACTAGGGCACGGTCTGTGCTTAGCTGGTATGCCTGCGGGCTGCGGCTGTAAACCCTATGGGCCGCGCGCGCAATAGTCTGTAACATCGATTTTTTCAACCTGCAATCTACGGAGCGTAAAACATGCAATTCAAGAGCAAACTGGCAGTGATGGCCGCAGCGATGGCCGCGAGTTTTGCAGCGATGGCCGAACCCGCCATCATTTATGACCTGGGTGGCAAGTTCGACAAGTCCTTCAACGAAGCCGCCTACACCGGTATGCAGAAATGGGCCAAGGAAAGCGGCAAGAAATACCTGGAATTTGAAGTGACCAATGAGTCGCAGCGCGAGCAGTCGGTGCGCCGTATGGCCGAAAAGGGCGCCAGCCCCATCATCAGCGTGGGCTTCTCGCAGGCTTCTGCCGTTGAAAAAGTGGCCAAGGAATTCCCCAAGCTGAACTTCGTGATCGTGGACATGGTAGTCGATCTGCCCAATGTGCAGTCGGTCGTCTTCAAGGAACAGGAAGGCAGCTTCCTGGTCGGCACCATGGCGGCACTGGCCAGCAAGACCGGCAAGGTCGGCTTTGTCGGCGGCATGGACATCCCGCTGATCCGCAAGTTTGAGTGCGGTTACGAGCAGGGTGCCAAGTACGCCAATCCCAAGGCCGAGGTGTTTCAGAACATGACCGGCACCACAGGTGCGGCCTGGAATGACCCGGCGCGCGGCGGTGAGCTGGCCAAGGCCCAGTTTGCCAAGGGCGCGGATGTGGTGTTTGCCGCTGCCGGCGGCACCGGCACCGGTGTCTATCAGGCCGCCAAGGACAGTGGCAAACTGGCCATCGGCGTGGACAGCAACCAGAACCATCTGCAACCCGGCACCATGCTGACCTCCATGCTCAAGCGCGTGGACGTGGCCGTTTTCAACGTCTCCAAGACCTTCAAACCCGGCATCACCGTGCTGGGCCTCAAAGAAGGCGGCGTGGATTACGCCATGGACGAGCACAACGCCAAACTGGTCAGCGCCGACATGAAAAAGAAGGTGGAAGCCGCCAAGGCCGACATCATCAGCGGCAAGATCAAGGTGGCCGATTACATGGCCGACAACGCCTGCAAGTATTAATCGGTACATGAAAGAAGCGGCACCGCTGGCGGTGCAGATGCGCGGCATCCACAAACGCTTTGGTGCCGTCAAAGCCAATGTGGATGTGAGCCTCAGCGTGCGCGCTGGCACCGTGCACGGGCTGGTGGGTGAGAACGGCGCCGGCAAAAGCACGCTGATGTCGGTGCTCTACGGCTTTTACCAGGCCGACAGTGGCGCTATCGCCGTCAACGGGCAGGAAGTCGACATCCGCAACGCGGACGACGCCATCGCCTTGGGCATTGGCATGGTGCACCAGCACTTCATGCTGGTTGAGACCTTGAGCGCGCTGGAAAACGTAATGCTGGGCGCCGAGCCGCACTGGTTGCTGCGGCGCGCAACGGCGCAGCTGCGCGGCAAGCTCGAAGCCCTGATGCAGTCCACCGGCCTGCAGGTGCAGCTCGACGCGCTGGTGGCCGACCTGGCCGTGGGGGACCGGCAGCGGCTGGAAATTCTCAAGGCCTTGTACCGGGGCGCCAGGGTGCTGATTCTGGACGAGCCCACGGCCGTGCTGACGCCGCAGGAAACCCTGCAGCTGTTTGAGGTGCTCAAGGGCCTGCGCCAGCAGGGCACCACCATCATCCTGATCACCCATAAGCTGAAAGAAGTGATGGCTCTGTGCGATTTTGTCACCGTGATGCGCGCCGGCCAGGTGGTGCAGGAACTGCCGATTGCCGCTGCCACGATGGAAAGTCTGGCCGAGGCCATGGTCGGGCGCAAGGTGCAGATGGGCCGCTTGGATGGCGATGTGCACCAAGCCGGGGAAGTGCTGCTCAGCGCGCAGGAGCTGGAGCTGCGTGACGCCCTGCAGGTGCTGCGCCTCTCCAACGTGAGCCTGGAGCTGCGTGCCGGCGAAATCGTCGGTATTGCCGGTGTCTCGGGCAACGGGCAGAGCGAGTTGCTGGATGTACTGAGCGGCCTGTTGGCGCCGTCCAAGGGCGAATTGACGATCTGCGGCCAGGTATTTACACCCGCGCACTGGCTGGACCCGCAAACTGCCCGCAAGCTGGGCCTGGCCCATGTGCCGGAAGACCGCCATGCACGTGCGCTGGTGATGGACTTTTGTGCCTGGGAGTCTGCCGTGTTGGGCTACGAAAGCTTACCAAGCTTCAGCCGGGGCCCGTGGATGCGGATTGACGCCATGCACCAGGCCACAGTCGACATGATGGAGCGCTTTGATGTGCGCCCCCGCGACACGGCGCTGCTGTCGAGCAAGTTCTCCGGCGGCAACCAGCAAAAGCTGGTGCTGGCACGCGAACTGGGTCAGACGCCCAAGGTGCTGTTAGTTGGCCAACCGACGCGCGGCGTGGATATAGGCGCCATCGAATTCATTTACAGCCAGTTGCGCGCCATGCGCGACGCCGGTTGCGCTGTGCTGCTGGTGTCTAGCGAACTGGATGAAATTTTGGCCCTGTCGGACCGGGTCATCGTGATGAACCAGGGTCGCATTGCCGGTGAACTGGACATCGCCGATTGCACCGAGGCCGGTCTGGGTCTGTTGATGACCGGAGCTTCGCAATGAGTGTTCCCCTAGCCCTGCCGCGCTGGGCCGATTTGGTGCTGCTGCCCGCCGTCTGCCTGGCTGTGGCCTTGGCTGTCGCTGCCGGAGTCGTGGCCCTGGTGGGCCAAAGCCCGCCGGAGGTGATGGTGGCCTTGGTGCATGGCGCCTTTGGCACGCTGCGTGGCCTGAGCTATACGCTGTATTACGCCACCACCTTTATTTTTACTGGCCTGGCCGTGGCGGTGGCCTTTCATGGCGGCTTGTTCAATATCGGAGGGGAAGGGCAGGCGGTGATGGGCGGCCTGGGAACGGGGCTGGCCGCGCTCTACTTATCGGCCAGCCTGCCCGCCTGGGCCATGCTGCCGATCATGCTGATCGCGGGCATGTTGTTCGGCATGTTGTGGGCCTCTGTGCCCGCCTATTTGCAGGCCTACCGCGGCAGCCACGTGGTGATCACCACCATCATGTTCAATTTCATTGCCAGTTCTATCCTGGTCTATTTGCTGGTGAACCACCTGCGACCCAAGGGCAATATGGCGCTGGAAAGCGCGCTGTTTGCGCCTTCAGCCAAGCTGCCCGGCATGCAGCAGGCACTGGCCTGGCTCGGTGTGGAGTGGCCGGCCTCGCCCTTGAACCTGAGTCTGGTGCTGGCCCTGATGGCCTGTGTGGCGGTCTACCTGTTCCTGTGGCGCAGTCGGGCCGGTTACCGGCTGCGCGCGGTCGGCTCCAGTGCCAGTGCTGCGCAATACGCCGGTATCAACGCCAAACACCAGACCTTGATTGCCATGGCCGTGTCCGGCGCGCTGGCCGGCATGGTCGGCATGAACGAGATTGCGGGGGTCAGCGGCAAGCTGATTCTGGAATTTGTGGGTGGCGCCGGTTTTACCGGCATTGCCGTGGCGCTGATGGGGCGAAACCATCCGGTCGGCATCCTCTTTGCCAGCCTGCTGTTTGGCGCGCTGTTTCAGGGCGGGGCCGAGGTGGCCTTTGACGTGCCGGGTTTTAGCCGCGACATGGTGGTGATGCTGCAGGGTCTGATCGTTTTGTTCTCGGGCGCCATGACCTATGTGATTGCGCCCCTGGTGGCAGGGGGCTTGCGCCTGCTGCCGGGAGTGTCAGGAGCACGCCGTGGATGAAGCCTTTCTGGGCGCGCTGCTGGCCTCCACTATCCGTTTGGCCACGCCGCTGATTTTGTGCGCGCTTGCCGGGTTATTTTCCGAGCGAAGCGGCGTGGTGGACATTGGCCTGGAGGGCAAGATGCTGTTCGCCGCCTTTGCTGCCGGTGCCGTGGGCGCCTTGTCCGGCTCCACCAGCCTGGCGCTGCTGGCGGCCATGGCGGTGGCCGTGCTCTTGTCATGGATGCACGGCCTGGCCTGCGTCAGCTACCCCGGCGACCAAGTGGTCTCGGGCGTAGCTGTCAACATCATTGCGGCAGGGATGACGGTGGTGCTGGGCATTGCCTGGTTTGCCCAGGGCGGGCAGACACCACCGCTTTCCAATCTGGTACGCATCCAGCCGCTGTTTCCAGATGCCGGAACTTGGCTGTCATTTATTCCCTTTGTCGGCAGGGTGCTGGGCGAGGGCTTTTTGACGCACAGCGCGCTGGTCTACTTTTCCTATGGCCTGGTGCCGCTGTCCTGGTGGCTGCTGTACCAAACCCGCTTTGGCCTGCGCCTGCGGGCCGTGCATGGCGGTGTCTTTGGTGCCGGCGTCGGCGATGATGACCTGGTTGGCTTGGTGCTCGCCCAGCGTGAAGTAAGCGCCGCTGGGCAACGTCTGGCCGGAGACGCTGAACACGCCGCCCGCGTAGGCGCCCGCCACCTCGGTGGCGTTGGCGAACACGCCGTCGCTGTCGGTGAGCAGGCGCAATTGGGACGGATCCGCAATGAGCCCGGCAATGCCGGTGCAGTCAAACCGGATGGTACCGCTAACGCTGCCCGAACTTTCGCCCCGCCAGACGCGGTTCAGGCGCCACACCAATGCGGGCGGTTTGTCGCCGGTATTGGCGGTGAGCGCACCGCCGTCGTGGCCCAGAACCCAGGAATTCGTGCCGCTGGGGGTGGCATCGCCCCCCCCCGCAAGCGAGGACGCGAGCGAAGTGGTTTGGGCGCTCCAAACGCCGCGCAGGTTGGTGCGGTCGGCGATGAGGTAGGCGCAGGGGAAGGTGCTGACCGCCCAGGTCACGTCGTTCTGGAGCAGTCCGTTGTTGCCATTGGGCGACAGGTCGGACACGGAACCGCCAGACGTTTGATTGCACTGGAAATACAAGGCCAGGTTCGCCTCGTTGCCGCTCAGCTCATGGTGCATCGCGTCGCGGATCTCGTTTTCGGAGCGGGCCTTGCTCCAGACGCGGACCTCGTCAAGTTGGCCGTTGAAACTCTGGCCACCGGTTTCCCTGCCCAAGCGTACGGACACGTCGCTGATCCCGGTGGCAGCCGGCTCGCCGCTGAGCGCTTGTTCCACGCCATTGACATAGAGATGCCGCGTGCCGTCGGCGGCTTTTACGGCGGCCACATGGTACCATCGCCCGCTCTGGAGGTTGAGGTTTGTGGTGATCGCCTCATCGAAGTCGATGTCCGATCCCGACAGGCGCAACCTGTACCCGGTGGCATCCTCGTTCTGGTATCTGCTGATCAACGCACGCCGGACGCCGGCCGCTCCAAAACTGTTGGCCTTGAACCAACACTCAAGCGTGTAGCTGGTGGCCAGGTCCAGGCTCGCACTGTAGGACACGTTGACATAACCGTTGCTGCTGTTGAAGGCGAGGGCGTTCCCCGGTGGCGTCATCAGCGCGGTGATGACCTGGTCCCCTCCGAAGACGGTGCCGGCCGCAGTCGTGGCGTAGGCACGCACATGGTAGGATTGTCGAGGAGTCAGGCCGGTGAGCGTGCTGGTGAATGTTCCCAGGCCGCTCCCATCGGTGGTATGGGTGTCGGCAAGAGTGGGACTGCCTGCCGTGTTCCAGCAGATGCCGCGGGCGGTCACCGGCTGACCGCCGCCGGAGGTCACCTCGCCGCCGCCAATGGCGGTGGTTTGGGTGATGTCGTGAACGGAGGCGGTGTTCACCGCGGCGATGACCACCGCGAGAGTGTAAAAGGCGCCCGCGCTAACACTTTCTCCTGAAACAGTGAAGGTCGGGGCACTGTAGGTACCGCTCAAAACCGCGGCACCACTGGCGAAGGTGCCGTCCGCATCCCGGAGCAGCCGCAGACCCGATCCGTCGCCGATGTCACTCAATCCCGTGGTGTCGATGCGAACGGCTCCGCTGGCGCTGCCCCGGGTTTCGGCTTGCCAGACTCTGGTGAGCCTTTTGCCCAGGGTGGTACCCGGCGGCACATCGGCGTTTTGCCAGTCATCGGTGCCGTTGTCATGGCCTACCAACGCGAAGTCCGTGCCGCCCACCGTGGCATTGGCCAGGGTCAGCCGGTTCGATGCCAGGCCGCTGGTTTGAGCCACCCAGACGCCCCGCAGGTTGGTACGGGCGGCGATGGCATTGGCGCAGGGGAACGAGCTGGCGGTCCAGACCGGGCCGTTGACCAGCGTGCCGGTGATGGCGTTGGTCGTGAGATCGGGCAGGACGCTGCCGGCGGCGCGGTCGAACTGATAGTATGCGACCAGGCCGGTTTCGCTGCCGGCCAGAACACGATGCATAGCGTCCTGAATATCGGTCTGGGTGCGGACCACGTTCCAGATGCGCACCTCGTCCAACTGACCGGCGAAGTAGCGCGATCGATAGTCGCAGCCCAGGCGCACTTCGTTGGTGTTGGCGGCCACGATGGTGGCCGTGCCGGAAATCGTCTTTTCCACGCCGTTGACATAGAGGTGGCGGGTGCCGCCGTTGTTCACCGCCGCCACGTGATACCATTGACCGCTCTGGAGGTTCAGGCCGGTGGTCGTCAGTTGGTCAAAGTCAAGATCGGTTCCTGTCAGCCGCAGAAGCCAACCGTTGGCATTGGCAGTTTGATATTTGTCGATCAACCCGCGCAGCCCGCCGAAGCTGTCGGCCTTGAACCAGGTTTCCAGCGTGTAGTTGCTAGTCATGTCGAGAGTGTTCGCGTCGGCTAGGTTGACATACTGGCCCGTGCCGTTGAAGGCCAGGCAGTTGCCCGGCGTGCTCATGGTGGTGGTGAAGGAAACCTCCCCGCCGTAAGCGGTGCCCGCCGCGGTGGTGGCGTAGGCGCGGGCGCAGTAGGTATAGCCCGGCGTCAGTCCCGTGAGGGAGCTGGTGAAGCTGCCGGTGCCGCTGCCGTTGGTGGTGAGGCTGTCGGCGACGGTCGGACTGCCGGTGGTGTTCCAGCAGACGCCGCGTGCGGTGACCGGCAGGCTGCCCTGGTTGGTCACGCTGCCGCCGCTGGCGGCGGCGGTGGTCGTGACGTTGGTGATGGCGGTGGTCTGCACGATTTGGCCGAGCGCGAAACTCGCGGCGACGGTGCGGTCGGCGGTGATCGCGGTGGTGGTGTAGGTATTTCCCGTCAACGTTCCGCCGCCCCCGGTCACGGATTCGGCCCGATAGCCGGCCTCGGGCGTTACGGTGAAGGAGGTCGTCGAGTTGTAGTTTACCATGACCTGCCAGATGGGCGCGATGGTGCCGTGCGTGCCGGCGGAGGGTGTCACCGTGTAGGTTGCGATGGGGGATGTCGCCTGGGTCGTGGGGCTGGATTTGCCGCTGAAGTCCCCAAGCCCCAGTTTGCCGTATGCGCCTTCGCCCCATCCCCAAAGCGTTCCGTCCGCAGCCAGCGCGAGGGAGAAATCAGAGCCGCCGTCGGCAAACACCCAAGACATGCCCGTTCCAACCTGCACCGGCGAATGTCTCTCGGTGGCGGTTCCATCTCCCACCTGGTTGTAATCGTTGGCACCCCACGCCCACAGGGAGCCGTCCGACCGAAGTCCGAGGGAATGATCCATTCCACCTCCGACCGCTGTCCAATCATTGCCCGTTCCAACCTGGACTGGCGAAGTACTCAGGATCGTCGTCCCGTCTCCCAGTTTGCCGTTAGAATTGTCCCCCCACGCCCACAGGGTGCCGTCCGACCTGACCGCCAGGGAGTGCTGATCGCCGCAGGCCACCGCGATCCACTTGCTCCCGGCTCCGATCTGAACCGGGGCTGATCGATTGGTCTTGGTACCATCGCCCAACTGGCCGCCAAAGTTGTTGCCCCAGGCCCACAGCGAGCCATCCGCCTTGAGGGCCAGGCAGTGCCAGTAACCCGCCGCCACCTTGACCCATTTGGTATCCGTTCCGACACGGACGGGGTAGGGTAACGAGGAGGTGGAGCCGTTGCCCAACTGCCCGTAATTGTTGTTTCCCCAGGCCCAGAGGGTGCCATTCGACTGGAGGCCGATGCTGAACTCGTAGCCGCCCGTGATGGCCGCCCAGTTGCCAGTGGTTCCGACCTGAACCGGGGTGAGTCGGTTAATGGTGGTATTGTCCCCGAGTTGGCCGAAATTGTTCCGTCCCCAGGCCCAGAGCGTTCCATCGGCCTGGATCCCGAACGAGTGATAGCTACCGCTCCCGACCACGGTCCAGTTGCTGTTCGTGCCAATCCGCGCCGGGGAATTGCGATCATATGCCGCACCCACCGTGCCATCTCCCAACTCACCGTCACTGTTGAGACCCCAGGTCCACAAGGTTCCGTCCGACTTGCGGGCCACCCCATGGTTGCTTCCCGCAACGACCGCAACCACCTTGTTGTCCATCCCGAACTGAACCGGGGAATGACGCTCGGTGGTTGAGCCGTCGCCCACCTGTCCTTGGCTGTTGATGCCCCACGCCCAAAGCCTGCCATCGCTCATAATGGCTGCGGCGTGCGCCGCTCCAGCCGCCACCTTAAGCCATGTCTGGCCGGTGCCGATTTGCGTGGGGGCGTGGCGGTCAGTGGTGGAACCGTCGCCCACGGCACCGCTGGTGTTCTGTCCCCAGCCCCAGCATGTGCCGTTCGCTTTGCCGGCATGGGAGTGGGAGGTTCCTGCCGCGACCGTATTCCAATCGGTGTCGGTCCCGATCCTGACGGGCGAAGTGTGGTTGGTGGTCGTGCCGTCGCCCAACTGGCCGCTACTGTTATCGCCCCAGGCCCACAACGAGCCGTCGGCCTTGACCGCCAGCGTGTGGTAGTCGCCGCCCGCCGCCGCGACCCAAGTGGTATCCGAGCCAATTTGGACCGGCGCGTGGCGGTTGGTGGTCGAGCCATCGCCAAGTTCTCCCGTGCTGTTGTCTCCCCACGTCCAGAGCGTGCCGTCAGTCTTGATCCCCAGGGTGGAATAGTCGCCCGCTGCAAGCGCGTGCCATGTGCTGCCCGTGCCGATCTGCACCGGCGCATGGCGGTCAGTCGTGGTGTTGTCCCCCAACTGGCCGAAATAGTTGTTCCCCCAACCCCACAGCGTGCCGTCGGCGCGGAGCGCCATCGTATGATAGCTCCCCGCGGCCACCGCGACCCAATTGGCCGCCGTGCCGATTTGCACCGGCGCGTGCCGTTCGGTGGTTGTGTTGTCACCCAGTTGGCCGTAATTGTTATTGCCCCACGCCCACAGGGTGCCGTTGGATTTTACGGCGACCATGTGAAAATCCCCGCCCGCGACGGCCACCCAATCATCGTCGGTTCCGACTTGGACCGGAGCCGTCCTTCCACTGGTGGAGCCGTCGCCCAACTGGCCGTTGCCATTTTCACCAGTGGCCCACAGCGTGCCGTCGGACTTCAGGACCACGGTGAATCGATTGCCGGTTGCCAACTGCGGCGTTCGGGCCGCCCGCGCCGGCGGGGCAAGCATGAGCAAGGCACAGAGGGCAACAATCCAAGAAACGATGAAGTGAACTTTGATTTGGTTTTTCATGATGATGTTAGTTTGGTTTGGAGGGTGGTTGATTCGGAGACTTTTGAGAATGGGCATGGCGGTTGGAAACCGCCGCCACGTTCAGGTTCATGGAACGCGCGCCCCGACACGATAGAAGCAGTGCGGCGGCTGGGGCGTGGTGGTGTCGTGCAGGGTGAGCGGGCCGCCGGTGCCGGGGATGTCGGCCTGGCCGGAAACGGGCAGCCAGGTTCCTGCTGCCAGGCCGGTGCTGCGATAGAGCGTGTAGAGGCGGTCGGCGGCGGAGGGGACGGTGACGGCCACCTGAGGACTGTTGGTGAATTGGGTGACGCGGAGTGCGGAGGTGGCGTTGGTAGGAACGGTGCCTGCTAGATATTCCTGGCCGGCGGATTGGCCGTCGCCGTCGGTGTCGGCGGCTTCGGCGGCGTCGAAGTTGCTGGTCCAGCCGTATTGGGCGAGCCACCAATGCGGGGTGCCGTTGGCCGCGAGGTCGGGCGCGAAAGTAGCGTGGATCGTGCCATCGGCGGTGACGTTGGTCCAGGTGTAATCGGTGATGGCACCCAGGGAGACGCTGTTTTTCGTCACGTCGGCGACATGATAGTAGGGGTCGGGTGTGATGGTAAAGTCCTGGGTGCCGCCGGACGGCACGGCCACGGTGCCTGTGGGCGCGATGGTTCCGTGTGTATCGGCGCTGGCGGTGACTGTGTAATGATCCTCACGCAGCAGGCCGAGTGTGTAATACTCACCTCCGCTGATAGACGCCGACCCGGAGGAAAATACCGGACTGTTGAAAGAGCCGCTGACGACTGAGGCGTCGCTGAAGTCGCCAGTTGAGGATTTCAGCAGGCGCAGGTTACCGGTATTGAGCACACCGCCAAGCCCGCTGATATCAAAGCGGCGGGATCCGCTCACATGGCCGTAGGTCTCGGTCCTCCAGACACGGCTCAAGCGCCAACCGATGCCGGACGGCACATCAGCGGTCTGCCAGGCGTCGGCGGCATTGTCATGGCCGAAAATCGCGTAGTCTCCGCCTATCGCCGAGGAATCCGCGATGGTATCCACGCTGGAGCGCCCCGAAAGGAGACTCGGGTTCTGACCGGGCCAGACGGCGCGTAGATTGCTGCGGTCGGCGATGCTGTTAGCCAGCGGCACGACCGATGATGTCCAGGCCGGGCTATTGACGAGGGTTCCGTTCAAGTGGTTGGCGCTCAGGTCAGGCAGGGTTGTGCCTGCGGCCTGGTTGAACTGGTAATAGGCGGTTAGACCGCTCTCGCCGCCGCTGAGTTGACTGTGCATGGCGTCGCGCAGATCCGCAGCCGTCCGTGTGACATTCCAGACCCGCAGTTCATCCATCATCCCCGGATAATAGTATCCACCTGACGGCGGGAAAGCGCCAATCATCGCTTTGACATTGCCGTCTGTTAGATTGACGTTGCCGGTGGCTGTTTTTTCAACCCCGTTGACATAGAAGCGCAGGGTTGTGCCGTCCCAGGTGACTGCGACATGCTGCCAAGTGTTCCAGGTGATCACCGGATCGGTGGTGCCGCAGTTACTCCCCTGGGTCTCGAACTTCAGGCGGCCGTCACTGGAACCGAAGGTGTTTACGTAAAAGGCATAACCGGGGTTGGCGGAACCGCCGGTTTTGCGTCCCAGGATGCTCAGGCAACTGGCTTTTTCCGTGGGTTTGATCCATGCTTCGATGGTAAACGCCCCACCGGTCAGGGCCAGCGTGCCGGATGTTCCGAGGTCAACACACTGGGAAGTTCCGTTACAACCGAGGGCGTTGGCGGCGTGGTGC
>Ga0118677_10003944_pt1 | contig 27445 bp, 27 predicted proteins | sample AliMusrvi5mmetaG_FD_86154 | JGI IMG/M metagenome (GOLD analysis project Ga0118677, IMG submission 86154) | reverse complement strand
CATCACCGCCGTGAAATCAGACGTGATCCGATGGATAAGGATTCGGGATGCCTCACGGCCAATCTCTTCCAATCCCTGATGAACGGTTGTAAGGGGGGGATGCAGATATCGGCTGAATGGCAGGTCGTCGAACCCGACCAGCGCCATGTCCTGCGGCACCTGCACGCCGGCTTCCTGCAGGGCTCGCATCGCGCCGATGGTGATGAAGTTATTCGCGGCCAGAATAGCAGTTGGGCGCTGCGGTAACTGGAGCGCCTGCTGCGCCATCTGGTAGCCGCCGTCCTGCGTCAGTTCACCGCGCAGGATCAGTCCCGCGTCCGGCGTGATACCGGCATCCTGCAAGGCGCGCCGATACCCGGCGACGCGGTCGTCAGCGGTGGACACGCCTTCCGGCCCGCTCAAGCTTGCGATGCAGCGATGCCCCAGCGAGATGAGCAATTGGGTGAGCTGGTGCGCGCCGCCTTCCGAATCGCACCGCACGACATCGACCGCCATACCCGGCACTGCGCGGTCGAGCACGACCACCGGCACGTCGCGCGAGCGGATCAGTTCGATGGCGCTGGTTTTGCTCTGTGCCGGGACGAGCAGAAAGCCATCCACCTGTTTTTGCAACAGGATAGTGACATAGGTGGATTCCTTAATGGCAGATTCATCGCTGTTGCAAAAGATCAGCGTATAGCCCGCCGCGCTGGCGGCGTCTTCGACGCCGCGCGCGAGCGTGGTGAAAAACGGGTTCGTAATGTCGGTGAGCAGGAGTGCGAGCGTGTTGGTGCGCTTCGAGCGCAGGCTGCGCGCCAGCGTGTTTGGCACATAGCCGAGTTCGACGATGGCTTTCTCTACGCGGTCGCGCGTGTCCGAGCTGAAATAGCCGGAGTTGTTAATCACGCGCGAGACAGTGATAGAACCCACCCCGGCGCGTTTGGCGACATCGTGAATCGTTGGCATCGTTAAACATCACTCTCGATATGGTACCGATACCATATCGTTGTCAGAATGATAAAGGCTGTGCGTCAGAATGTCAATAGCCTCGACCTCCCGGCGAACCAAGCGGAGACCGACGCTTTAGCGGGTTGCGCCCGTGCATCCGCCAATCCGCCAATCCGCCAGTTGCCAACACCGCACATCGGGTGCACAATAGAAGAGTATTAGCAGAAGGGTGAACGGTGATTACCATGATGTATCTCGTTCGTAGAGCGCAAGCAATCCCCGCTCTCGATGTGCATTCAACTGAAGATTGGGTCGACCCGGCTTGGCAGCACGCCGAAGTCTTGGAAGTTTCGCATTTCCGGCCCGAAAGCGTTGCGACGCACCGCCCGGTGACGCAGGTCAGAGTGTTGCATGACGATCACGCCATCTACGTCATGTTCCGCGTGCAGGATCGCTATGTGCGCAGCGTTCAGACCGAGTACCTCGGCGCGGTGTGCACTGATAGCTGTGTCGAATGGTTCGCCCAACCCCGACCAGACGCCGGCTACATCAACTTTGAGATCAACTGTGGCGGCACACTGCACAGTTCCTACATCGAAGACCCGGCGCGCATCCCCGGCGGATTCAAAAAATTCACCTATGTCCCGACTACGCTCGCGGCGCAGATCACCATCGCCCACTCCATGCCCGCAGTCGTCGATCCCGAAATCGCTGACGCCGTGACCTGGATGGTGCAATATCGCGTGCCGCTGACAGTGTTCGAAAACTACGTTGGCAAGTTGGGCGCGTTATCGGGTCAGGAGTGGCGGGCCAACTTCTACAAGTGTGGAGACCTCACGTCGCACCCGCACTGGGCAGCATGGTCGCCTGTTCAGGATCTGAACTTCCACCGACCGCAGGATTTCGCGTTGATTCGCTTCGAATGATACGAAGGGGCAAAAGCCATGGCAAAAATCATTACTTACTCGTTGTGTGCCGACAATGACACGTCCGACGGATATTACGAGGCTGTCTGCGATCTGGTTGATCAGTGGCTCCCCGGCGCCATCCAGTCGATGTCCGAAATAATTGCTGGCTTTCGCCAGTACCGTAGTGACCTTGGACACCCTGACCGCACTGACGCCGAATATGCCTTTGAATTGCTGGTGATTGGCGCCATGTTGCGCGAGCATGGCGGCGAGGCTGAGCGATGGCCGTTCTGGGCGACTTGGTCGCTGGATCTCGTCCAGAAACTGCCCCAACACTGGGCGAAGCTCGAACACGCTAGTAAACAAGCGCGTGGGTTCGTAGGTGGGCTGGCGCGCACTATCGCCGGTGGAACTCATCAGGCCGGGATGAATTTAGATCGGGTGGCGGCGTGGATGCGCGCCAACGGTCAGGCGTCGCGCGCCAACCGGATCGATGAGTGGCGCGACTATTTCGAACCTGCGGCATCGGCCACAAGCCAACGCGCATTGGTCATGGCGCTGGCGCTGGCGGATGACTTTGAGCGGGTCAGCAGTCGCGTCCTGCGCCCCTTTACTGAAGGGGTGGAACTTTTTCGCGCTGTCGCTGCGCGTAAGTACGCGAAACGCTACGACGCTGAACTGGTCATGCGCACTCCGCTGGAGTATCACCTCGGCATGGCGGGCACTGAAATCCTCAACCGCGTCAATCGCGAGCGCTTCATGGCGACTAAACGGCGCGTGGTCATCCTGCCGCCGTGCATGCGCACCCGCTCCGACGAGGAATGCAAGGCGATCCCGACCGACCTGGGCGCGAAGTGCCAGGGCTGCACGCCTGGTTGTCATGTCCACCAGGTCACGAAGTTGGGTGAGAAACGCGGCTTCGAGGTGTACATGATCCCGGGCGAAATGCACCACATCGGCGCCGCGTCCGCTGGCACGACCGGCGGGCTGGGATTGGTCGGTGTCTCTTGTGCGTTGACGAACTGGAGCGGCGGTTGGGATGCCGAGGGACTGGGTGTGCCTGCGCAGGGCGTGCTGCTCGATTACGTCGGCTGCAAGTATCACTGGGACGACACAGGGATTGAGACCAATGCCAACCTGCGGCAGATCGGTGCCATGGCATCGCAGCAGCAGCCTGTCGCGCCGGTAATGGAAGTTGCATAAAGGTGTTTGTTCCTGCTTTTGTTCATCCGGTAGTTGCACTGCCGGATGCGGGTCGATGCAGGGCTGAATTTGGTTGCTGGCCGCAATTCACAGTAGCATGCCAATCGTTTGCACGAGACCATCATAATTAATAGTATCGAATTGGCTCGTATCCACGACAATCTGTGGACCATCGAGCACAAGTGGATCAAAATATCCGCGTATAGAGTTTGCATCAAGCAGGTCTAAATCTTCATGGTCAGCATGACCAGGATGTCGTTCCCCGGATTCTGTGCGATGGCGTAGCCGGGCTATCAGCACACTTGGTGAGGTGCGACACTGGATTTGCAGGAGTTGATATTGGTACTGTTGCACCAATTTGCGTAACTGTGTGGCAGCCGATTCACCGTGAAAGTTGGTTTCCACGATACAAGGCTGCCGAGTTTGCATGAGGAGTCCAAGCGTATAGTAGAGCACTTCAAAACTCGCCCCGCCAAGTTGGCGTGACCAAGCGCGGTCACCGATACCAAGAGTATCGAAAAGCCGCTCTTTAATGGCATCACGATTGACTACGGGAAGGCTGAGAAGTGTGCCAAGTCGGAGACTTAACGTCGTTTTACCCGTTCCTGGCGGGCCAGTAACAATGACGAGAAGAGACTTCCGCAAAGTATCGCTCATTGCGATCTGCCTTGTTTGTACTAACAAGTATCGGTTGGTAGGAGTATAGCAGACAGGTCCATCTGCGATGAAATAAAACCTTGCAATGCCACATGTTGCCGGTGCGACTCGTGAATGATGGCGACACGCCGCAGCAGTGCAACTGCTGCGGAAACACACACGGGTGTATTCGTCCGGCTATATACTCTGCCCATGCCTAATTTCACTACTCGCCCGGTTATCATGGGTGCCCGAGGCGTTGTCGCATCGGGTCATTATCTGGCCAGCGTTGCTGGGTTTCGCATCATGGAGCAGGGCGGTAACGCCATTGATGCCGCCGCCGCAATGTGTTTTGCGCTCAACCTGCTCGAACCGCAGAACAACAGCACGGGCGGTGAAGCGCCGACCCTGGTCTATTCTGCCAAAGAGAAGAAGACGTATGCCGTCAGCGGCCAGGGCTGGTCGCCAGCGGCATTCACGATTGACTGGTGCCGCGCTCACGACGTGGATATGATCCCCGGCGACGGCTATCTACCGGCTTGTGTGCCGGCGGTCGTGGATACATGGGCGGTGGCGCTCGCGCATTTTGGCACGATGAGTTTCGCGCAGATTCTGCAGCCGACCATCGAACTGGCCGAATTTGGCTTCCCGGTTTATGAGAGCCTGCACAACTACCTGGTTGCCAACCACGACAAGTTCTCCGAACGCTATCCCACCACCGCTGCGCTGTATTACCCCAATGGCCGCGCGCCTGAGACAGGCGCGCTGTGGCGCAACCCCGATTACGCCGCCCTGCTCAAGCAACTCGTCGCTGCCGAAGAAGGCGCCAAAGGTAAGGGGCGTACTGCCGGGCTGGAGGCTGCGCGCGACACGTTTTACAAGGGCGAAATCGCGCACCGCATCGTCGACTTCATCAACCAGAACCCCGTGATCGACGCAACTGGCGTTGCGCGCACCGGGCTGTTGTCGGTTCAGGATTTTGCCGACTGGTATGGCGGCATTGAGGAACCAGTCACTGTAAACTACCGCGGATTGGACGTGCACAAATGCCCGTCATGGACACAGGGGCCTGTCTTCCTGCAACAACTCACGCTGCTTGAGGGATTTGACCTGGCCGCAATGGGTCATAACAGTGCAGACTATCTGCACACCGTTCTTGAATGTGCCAAGCTGGCGTTCGCCGATCGTGAAGCCTATTACGGCGACCCGCTTCTGGATCGCGTGCCGATGGATGTGCTGCTCTCGAAGGAGTACGCCGCCGAACGGCGCAAACTGGTCGGGGCGACGGCTTCGCGTGAACTGCGCCCGGGCGATGCCGGAGGCGGCATCCCAGCCTATGCCACGATGGATGTTTTGGCCGACAACCGGCGCGCCTTGCAGTCGGCACATGCGGCGCGTACCTATGGCGCGCGCGGCAGTGGCGACGATCTTCCCGATGACCTGCGCGTGAAAAGCCACTTGGGCGATACCACCCACCTCGACGCGATCGACCGCGCTGGCAACATGGTAGCGTCAACCCCCAGCGGCGGATGGATCGGAACGTCGCCTGTCATCCCCGGCTGCGGCTTCCCCCTCGGCACGCGTGGGCAGATGTTCTACCTGAACGCGAAGCGCCCGAATGCGCTCCAACCGCACAAGCGCCCGCGCGCAACGCTGACGCCGTCGCTGGTGACGCGCGAGGGCGAACCGTGGATGGCCTTTGGCACCCCGGGCGGCGACTCGCAGGATCAGTGGACGCTGCAACTCTTCCTCAATGTGGTGGACTTCGGCATGAACATCATGGAGGCGCTCGACGCGCCCACAGTAGATTCAATCCATTTCCCATCCTCTTTCTACCCGCGCGAGGCCTTCCCGGCGCGGCTGGGCGCGGAGAACCGCATTGCGCCCGAGGTGATTGCTGAATTGCGCCGCCGCGGGCACGAGGTCGGGCTGGTGGACGGCTGGAGCAATGGCAAGTGTATGGGCATCCGCTACGTTAAGGAATTGGGTGTGATGATGGGTGGCGCGGCTGCCAAGGGCAATGTGGGTTATGCGATCGGCTGGTGAGGCTTGAGAGCGGGCGAGTACAATCAGTGCTGGAGACAACATGAACGAATATGTGCCGGATGGGTCAGATGGTGATGAACTGCCGGATGATGAACTCTCCTCGGAGCAGTATCGCGAAGCCGCAGAAGCCACGTTGCAGCGTCTGATGGCCTATCTCACGCCCTTCGGGAAGAATCTGCCGTTGCAGACGAGTGTGGCGGATCTGGATGACCCGCACCTGGTAGGAGGCGCACTCTACTCCGTCCCGGGGAGCGAAAAGGCCACCTACCAGATTCTCAAGGTCTTGCTGCTGGACGATTTCGGCGTGCACGTGCGCCTGTACGGCAATGGGTTTTCACACCGGCCCGCAACGGTCGCGCCGGATCTACTGGATACATCGCCCTTCTTCTCGCTCGCGCCCGAAGATGCCGGACAGGAATGGCCATTGAGTGTAGGGCATCTGCCGCTTTTGGCGCGCACCTTCCTGGGGATGCACGCGGTGTTTATCGCGCAGACGGACGTGGAAACCGAGGAGTTGGAGGATTACCGCGAATGGAAGGAGGCCGGCGGCGGCTATTTATAGGTAATCGGCTGAATTGACAATTGCACTATTCCCCGGCAGGTTGCACACTAAGAACATATTGACAACCAGGCCTGCCGGGTTGCGTGAGTTCATGCGCTCCGCGACATTCGGTAAAGGGGAATACATTGGAAGAACTACGACGATATACGGGTTGTTTGCTCGGGCTTGCGACAGGCGACGCTGTCGGCACGACGCTCGAATTCCGTCTGCCCGGCGGTTTCAAGCCAATCAGCGATATGCTCGGCGGCGGACCGTTTCAACTCAAACCCGGGCAGTGGACCGACGACACCTCGATGGCGTTGTGCCTGGCGGACAGCCTGATCGAACGGCGCGGTTACGACCCTGCGGATCAAATGGAGCGCTATGTGCGCTGGTGGCGCGATGGGTATCTGAGCAGCACCGGGACCTGTTTCGACATCGGCGGGACAACCAGTCAGGCGCTCGGACGCTATCTTGAAACAAGCGAACCCTACGCGGGTTCGACCGACCCGCATAGCGCGGGCAATGGGGCGCTGATGCGGCTGGCGCCAGTGCCGTTGTTCTTTGCGCAACATCCGCTCGATGCGCTGCGCCTGGCCGGCGATAGCTCGCGCACCACGCATGGGATTGACTTGTCGATTGACGCATGCCGGTATTATGCCGGACTGCTGGTGGGCGCTGTGACAGGCGCGTCGAAGGATGAGTTTCTGGCGCCACGGTATAGCCCCGTTGCGGGATACTACGAGCAGCACCCATTGGTTGCGGAAATCGACGAAGTCGCCGCTGGATCGTTTACGACGCGCCAGCCGCCCGAGATCAAGGGCAGCGGGTATGTGGTCAAGTCGCTCGAAGCCGCGTTGTGGGCATTCTATAACAGCGCTGACTTCCGCAGCGGTTGCCTGATGGCGGCCAACCTGGGCGACGACGCCGACACGACCGCGGCGATTTACGGCCAACTGGCCGGCGCGTACTATGGGCGCGACGGCATTCCGTCCGACTGGCTGGCCAAACTCGCATACAGCGACACCATTGAGTCTTTCGCGACCAGGCTATACGAACTCTCGCGCCATTAGCTCATCTGCTGCATCGATCCGTGATGTAGTGCGCGGGCGCCGTCTCGTGCACTACGTCTGCAACCGCGTCATGCACATACTCGCTCTTCACCCTTATCCCCCAACTGGCGAAGCGAAATACTCCCCGTGTAGCTGATGACGCCGTGAGATGTGGGGCACACAATGATCATGTAGGAAAACCTTACACAGGAGTGTGGCGTCATTAGTGTAAATACGAGAGTAAAGGCGCATGTGCAAAGCCTGGAGCAACAGGGTAAAAGAGTCGCTCATGGCGCAGCGGTGAGTCCATTGATGGAAACCCTCATGCGCGCAGGTTATGTAACACGCGGTCTGGTATATGGCATCATTGGAGTGCTGGCTTTGCAGGTGTTATTTGGGGGAGGTGGAACACTCACCGATCCGCAAGGCGCTATCGCGGTCATGGGAAAGACGCCGCTGGGCGGAGTCGTGTTGTACGCGGTACTTATTGGTTTGGTGGGTTATGGCCTGTGGGGGCTGATTCGAGCTGTTCTTGATCCGCTCCATAAAGGCGCCGATCCCAAAGGGATTACTGAGCGAGTAGGCTATCTGGTCAGCGGAATATCCTATACGTTACTCGCTGTGTCGACTTACGGCTTGATCACCGGAGGGGCGTCTGGCGCTCGGAGTGGTGCTCAGACCGCGCAAACCCAGCAGGGCGCTGCAACCATTCTGGCACAACCCTGGGGAGCATGGGTCGTTGGACTCGCCGCTGTAATCATTATCGGGGTAGGTTTGAGGCAGATATACCAGGGACTCCAGAGCAAATTTGATCAGCAATTTACACCCTATGTGTTGAATAGTAACCAGCGCAATTGGATTACCCGATTGGGGCAGTTTGGCACAGCGGCACGCGGACTGGTCTTCACACTGATCGGTGTGTTTTTGTTCCAGGCGGCTTACACCAATGATGCGAGTCGCGCTCAGGGTATTGATGGGGTTCTCACTACACTGTTACGCCAACCCGCCGGCCCCTGGTTGCTGGGCATAGTGGCGCTGGGTCTGATCGCCTTCGGACTGTATTCGGTCATGAGCGGCGTCTGGCTGCGGTTAAAGCGATAAACGCCGAAGGGGGAATATGAAGGGGGATATATTGAGCCAGACCAGTGATATCGCAATCACGAAGCCTTTTCATGGTAAAGGATTGGACAAGCGCGGCTTGCCCAGGATAGGTCTCCAGACACCGGGGCTTCTGGCGCGTTTGCCAATAATCGGCGCGTTGATGGTTTTGCTGGGCGTTATCGCGTTCGGCGTGATTGCTTACAGTCTGCAAACCAACGGCCCCCTCATACAGGTGGATGTCCCGGTAGCGAACTATACCCATGCGGTCGCGTTGCAGAGTTCGCCATTTATTCGGGATGCAATGATTTTTGGCTTTTACCTGGGCGAACACGGCATCCTGGCGATTGGCATCTTGTTGGTGTTGTACTTTGTTTATAAGCGATTCTGGCCTGAACTGTGTATGGTCGTGGTTGCCTGGGCCGGCGAAGGGACTATATGGCTTGTTCTCTCGGGTTACTACAACCGGTCGCGGCCCATCTTTGACACACCGGTATGGCATCAAATGACCGCGCCGGGTTTCCCAAGTGGACACAGTATCAGCGCCGTGATGTGTTTCGGTTTGCTCGCTTACCTGCTGATCCCGCGGATGCCCCAGCGCATTTGGAAAGTAGTGGTGATCACAGCTTCCGTGCTGGTCATTCTCTATATCGGTTTCAGTCGGATCTTCGTTGGCGACCATTACCTTATGGATGTTGTGGCTGGTTATGCGTTAGGCATTGCCTGGTCTGGTTTGGCTTATACGTTCGTAGAGCTGATTTTTAAGAAAAGGATTACAAAATATGTCAAAGAATGATAAAAGAAAGCGCACCTTATTGATTGCTAACCCGGGTTCCGGGAAGGCTTCAGACAGAACTGCGCTTATTGAGAAAGTGACCGGCTATTTGCAGGACCAGGGCGTTAAACTCGATGTCGCCATTGCAAAGCCAAAGGAGAAGGCAATACCAATCGCCCGAAAAGCGGTCAAAGCCGGCTACAAGGTGGTGATTGCCCTGGGTGGGGATGACACGGTCGAAGCGATCATCCGCGGCATGACGGGTTCCAAGACAAAACTGGGTATTATTCCTGCCGGCACGGCGAACAATCTCGCGATAAGCATGGGCATACCGGCGGACCCCAAAGAGGCCTGCGCTTTAATCGCTTCCGGAAAGAGTCGCAAGCTGGATATGGGAATGATACAGGTGAAGAAAGGGAAGAAATTCCCATTCTTCGAGATGGCTTCCGTCGGGATTCTGTCAGCCCTCTATCCTGATGCGGAAGACATCCGGAAGGGAAAGCTGTCGAAGATCGGACATGCCGTTAAGACCTTCCTGACTCATGAAACCAAGCCAAAAGTATCGATGCAGATGGATGGTGATAGCAATATCGCGGTGGAGACGATGCTGGTGACCATCTCAAACGTGCCACTGATTGGAATGAACTTCCTTGTAGCTCCAGCCGCCCGAATGGATGATGGGCTTATGGATATTTCCGTTTACCCGGACTTCAGCAAGACAGAACTGACCGCCTATTTTGGTAAAGTGATAAACCGGGGCGAAACCAAAGATGGGTCTATACAACGCTACCGCACAAGCAAGTTGAAGATAAAGTCATCCCCAAAGCTCGTTGTCATGGCAGATGGGACCATGCTGGGCAAAGGCACAGTACGGATCAAGGTGCTCCCTGGCGCGCTCCGGGTGATCGCGCCGAAGCCTGGCGCCGGGGTCGAAAAACCACAGACAGAGGCGATCAAGGACCTGCCCGCCCCCGTTTCCCCGGTGGTGGTTGACCTTGATCTTAATCTTAATAGAAATGGGACAGAACCAGTTACAGCGCTGGGAACTACCCAATAATTATGGCTGACAGCGTCGAGACAGGAAAGATAAAAACGACAGATGCCGTTGCCGCCGTTGCCGCCGTTGCGGCGGTCACGAAACCGGTGAACACCTGGCGGAGAATGATCGCCGGAGCCGGCGCAATTGTCGGGAAACCGTGGCGTCGTTATCGCGCAACTGTTTTCCTGGGGTATATGGTTGTCGCAGTGGTCGTCTTTCTGATCCTGGCGGTGCTCGCGAAAACGGTCGCCTATTTCACCTTAGACGTAACGATCACGCAAGCATTGCAGAAATTCAACCCGGGTTGGTTCGACGCGTTGATGGTCGTGTTGACCTGGATCGGGTTTGGCCCACAGGCATATGTGATCACTGTGCTCATACTTCTGGGTCTCTTTGCCAGCGGCTTGAAATGGGAGACAGTCGTAGCCTTGATCAGCGTCGTCGGCAGCACGAACCTGGGTCTCGGCATCAAAGTTCTGATCGATCGTCCGCGACCCAGCGCCGACCTGGTCAACGTCATCAGTCAGTTGAGTGATTTCTCGTTTCCGAGCGGGCATGTATTGTTCTATACGGTATTCTTCGGCTTTCTGATTTTTCTGGCCTACACGCTGTTCAAACATTCCTGGTGGCGAACGCTGATACTGGTTATTCTGGGTGTGATGGTGACGCTGATCGGGGTGTCGCGCGTTTATCTGGGACAGCACTGGGCCAGCGATGTGCTGGCCGCGTATCTGCTTGGAAGCATCTGGCTCACTCTAACCATTGTGGTTTACCGCTGGGGCAAGCCGCGCTTTTTTGTGAACCAGCCGGTCGCGAAGGAAACGCCCGGCACGCCATGAGCCCCCATTCGTAGAAGGAAATGGCGACATTTATCACCAGCGTGCTGCATAAAAGTGTGCATAACGCCGGTGATCTGACTTTTAGAAGGTTACTATGAATATTCTTATTATCGGTGTCCTGTTCGCGATCGTGTTTGGTCTTGTGGCATGCTTTTCAGGCTACCGCATTTTCAGGTTTCTCTTTGCCATTCTGGGCTTCGTTGTTGGCGCAGTACTCGGCGTGGCCCTGGCAAGCAGCCTGGTGCTGGTTCCTGGCCAGGAAACGGTTATCCGAATCGTGCTGGGACTGATGGGAGGCCTCATTGGCGCTGCACTGGCATGGTTTCTCTATATCGTCGGCGTATTTCTGTCGGGAGCCTCTATTGGCGCAATGATTGGCGCGGGCATCGCCCTGGCTGTTCGAGCTGAGAACCCGGTGCCAACTATCCTCACCATCGTCCTGGCGATCGCAGTGGGCATTGTAGCGGTTGCACTGCAGAAGCCAGTGATAGTCCTGGCAACTGCTTTTGGAGGAGCACAGATTATTGTGACAGCTCTATCGCGCATGGTCGATAGCAGCGGCACGGGTGTTCTCTTTAACCCATTAGCACTTTTGGAGCAGACGGCACAGCAAGGCTTGCCAACGGTGTATATGCTCATGCTGGCGGGTTGGCTGGTGCTCGGCGTCGTGGGCGTCCTGGTGCAATACCGAGTCACGGGCAGGGCGACAAGAACGGTCGTAGTGCCAGCGACAGCGGTCACGCCGGTTGTTTCGGTTCCGTGAAGTCCGCAATTGGTGTCGCGCGCTTTGCTCGATGGCAGGCCAGTTGTAAGACAACTGGCCTGCGTTGATTACCAGAATGAATTGCGAAAGCCAATGTGGTTACACATGGCTGCAACGAGGAAAAATGAACGTCCCAGACAAACGTGATCTTTCGGTCTCTATGCTACGCGCGAATATTCTCGGGTTAGCACTCATAATTCCTGTGTTCCTGATTCTCACCAATATCTACTTCAGGCTGTATGGTTCGGCACAAATTGAGATTAATGGGAGCGCCCTGATTTTCTTCGTCGTGTTGATTGTAAGCGTCGTTGTGCATGAACTGATCCACGGTCTCACCGCGATGTTTTTTACCAAACAGCCATTCTCAACCGTCAAATTCGGGTTTAACCTGAAAACCCTGACGCCCTACGCTCATATGAAAACGACGCTGGAAGTAACCCGATACAGGATCGTCGTGTTCCTGCCAGGGCTTATTCTGGGTATCATTCCCTATATTCTGGGCCTTGCGCTCGGCAACATCGCGCTAGCCTTGTTTGGCGTCATTCACATCATTGCAGCAGGCGGGGACTGGCTGATCCTGTGGCTTATTCGTAAAGTGAAACCTGGAATAATGGTAGAAGACCACCCAACCAGAGCAGGGTGTTACGTTCTTGCGAACCCAGTTCCCTGAATATTTTAGCGGTTGAAAGCACGCCGTTTAAGCTGGTCTATCTCCTCTGCGCGGTTCCGAGGGGCGGCGTCGGTGATAAGCGAGCCGAGTAAGTTGCTGGAAATTGCGGTTATCGCCTCAACGGCAGCAAGGAATGCGGCTTCGTTGGCTTTCGACGGTTTGTTGTAGCCGCTGATCTTGCGCACAAATTGCAACGAGGCCGCGCGAATATCCTCTTCCGTCACAGGCGGTTCGAAGTTGTAGAGCGGTTTGATGTTTCTACACATAGTCATCGCATTATCTGCCCATCGTTGCTCATATGGTTGCCGGACTATAGACGATAAGTCGCTTCGGTAAGACAATGATTCAGGCAGCCATCGCACGAGCGTGATGGAGGATGTGCTGGTCGCTGGTTTGGTTTGACTGGATTGACTACCTCGACACCATAGGCACATACACGTATCTTTGCACATACTCATCATAACCAATATCAAAGCCATTACCATAAGGACGCTGATCGCCATCGATGTCTGTCGTGATGCCAAGATTCACGCCTTTATCTATCGCCGCACTGCCAACGCTCAAATGATAGTTATCTTGTGCAGCGTTTACGAATTTGGGGTCGGCGCTGACGTTATGAGTTCCACCTGAAGCAGTTCCGATAATATCCGAGAGGTTGCTGTAGAAAAGGTTATAGTCCTGGGCGATAGTGCCCCCGCCGATTTGCAACCCTATGAAGTGATTGGCGATGATGACGTCAGCCATGTAGACGGTGCCAGTCAGTACTTTGACCGCAGTGCCATTTGCCAGAATTGGACTGCCAACCGTGACGTGAGTGAGTTGAACGAGTCCCGTGGAGTTGAGTGATACGGCCGGTCCCGAAAGTGCGGCGGTATCCCGCGCGAACAGGCTGTTGATGATTACCGCGTTCCCGCTCGCATGCACGAGACCGCCACCACCGCGTGCAGCCAAATTGCCAGTCAGTAATGTGGCCGACAGGTTCAAGTCGTTATCGGCGTAGATTCCGCCTCCGTCGTTTGCGGTATTACCAGTAAATCGCGACCCTGTTACTATCACGCCATTTTTAGCATACAACCCACCTCCGGCGGTAGTCGAATGATTGTTCTGGAACAGTGTGTTACGCAACGTTGCACTATAGAGTGATGCTCCTCCCCCACCGCTACCGCCATAGTTGTTGACGAACTGTGTATTGTTAAAATATACGTGTCCAATGGCGCCTTGATTCACCCCTCCAGCGTAACGACCGCTATTGGTCAGGAACTGCGAATCCACGATATTCCCGGAGCCCGCAAGGGATAGGCCGCCAACTCCATTCCACGCTGACGTCACACTATTGTTCTGAATCAAGACGCCCTTTAAATCAGCGTTAACAGCCTGCACTCCACCGCTACCACTATAACTGGTGTTGCTCAGGAATTGCGAGTTCTCTATAGTGAGTTCCTCGAAATCTGAGTGAACACCACCACCGCCACCGGAAGCCGTATTCAAGATGAATGAACTATTCCGTATGGTCAGCGGTCCAGAAGTGTACACACCGCCGCCTCCATCTGCTCTACTATCACGGATGACACAACTATCAATCAGTAGATTCCCAGAGGCGCCGTTGTAAATGGCGCCGCCTTGTCCATTTGAGACATACGCATCCCCGGCGGCAATGGTTACACCTGATATGACCACTGTGCCGCTGACGTTAATGTTGAACACACCGCCATGAACGACTTGAGTGGGTGTTCCGCGGATGGTTAATACGGCCGCACCAGGGCCGTCAATCGTCAGTGGTTTAGTGATCATATACTGCGAGCTGGTGATTACGCCGCTGACAGCGAAGGTAATGCGATCGCCGGGTTGGGCGGCGCCGATTGCAGCGCGCAACGAGCCAGTGCCGCTGTCCTTAGTTGTGGTTACGGTGAGTGTCGTCGAGAGGCTTGTAGATTGCGCTCCACGCGCGCCGATCATACCGATGAAGACGCCGAGAGCTAATACCACTGCAACTACGAATGCGATCGGTGACGGCAGGAAACGAACTGAACTTCGTGACATGATTGCCTCTCTACATCGTGCAATGCTTCATTTCTATAGGGTTGAGATATCTACAGTGTATTACTAAAACGTCTATGTCGGAAAACATGACTAATTGAGACAAACCGCGTGGGTCGCCAATGCGTAAGTGCACATGGATCGAATCACCGCGCCCAATATCAGCGTGCTGATCATCGTCGCGGGGATGGAAGGCGCATTGCCCAGCGTCGTGGGCGGGTTGGTGCGCGTGCCGGTGATCGACGTGCCGACGAGTGTGGGCTACGCCGCCAGCGGCATTAACCTCATGAGAGATGTATCTCAGATGTCAGACTTCTCCGGGAAGTCTGACATCTTCCGAAAGTGCATTACTGTCCCTTTGCCACCTGCAGGCGGCACCACGCGTACAGCGCGTCGTAAACCTCAAACTGGCAGGACAGGTTTTCCTCGTCGTTCGGATATCGCAGGCTGAAGCCGGATGCGATGGCTTCAAGTCCGCGCGCGATTGGATCGGTGTCGATGTCGGACGAGACGTCTGCGGCGTGGACGATCTTGCCGAGGCGCACCAGTCCGGGTTCGTTCAGGCCGTACTTGAGCATAATCGACTCAAACGAGCAGCGGTTCTCGTGATGTCCCAGCTCGACGCCGGGCGCATCAAACGGGATCGCCCCGGTCTCCTTTGCAACCCCGTCAATCTCGCTTCTTGGGACGAACAGAAACTCGGCCTCGTTGTCGACGAAGCGCGAGATCAGCCACGGGCATGCAACGCGATCCACGTGGACATGCGAACGGGTAAGCCATTTCATTGTCAGACTCCTTATATGCGAACACTGAATTTAGACTATAAAACGACCGGTGCTTACCGGTCGCAACTCACGTTTCAAGCGTCGCCCCGCGCCAGTCCCAGCCAGCGGTCTCCAGTTCAAGCAGGGCGGCAAAACGACCGCCACGGCGCATGAGGTCGTTCGGCGTGCCCATTTCGAGAATCCGCCCTGCGTCCAGAACGATCACCCGGTCGGCCTCGCGCGCGGTGGACAGGCGATGAGCCACTGTCAGGATGGCGCGCTCGTGACGGGCCGTCTCCTGGCTCAGCGCCGCGCGGAAATCGGCTTCGCTGGCACTGTCGATGGCCGAGGTGGCCTCGTCGAACAGCAGCACCGCCGGATTGTGCACCAGAGCGCGGGCGAGCGACAGCAACTGGCGCTGACCCGAAGAGAGGGTAACACCCGCGCCCGATCCATTATTGATGAGTGTGTCATATCCCTGCGGCAGAGACTGGATGAAAGTATCCGCCCCGGCCACATGAGCCGCGTGTTGAACCACTTCCGATGGGATGGACGAATCGGCCAGCGTCAGGTTCTCCAACACGGTGCCGCTGAAGAGCTGCACGTGCTGCGGCACAACGCCGATCAGTTTACGACGGTCTTGTTCAGGAACTGCGCGCGGGTCGAGTCCCGCCACACTCAGGCGGCCTGACCAGGGGGCATATAGCCCGCCGAGCAGGTGCAGAATGCTGCTCTTGCCGGCGCCGGTGCGGCCCACAATCGCGACGTGCTCGCCGGGATGCGCGAAGAAGGAGACGCTGTGCAGCACCGCCTGGTCAGGCGTGTAGCCAAAAGTGACAGCATCAAATTCGATGCCCATATTTTGTGCCGGGGTGAGGGGGTGCTTGATCGAAACTGGTTGTTGCTCTTCCGGCAGTGTCAATACCTGGAAGATGCGTTCTGCCCCGGAGAGAGCGCTCTGTACGGTTTGCCACTCATCGCCTAAAGCGGTGATGGGGTCGAAGAAGCGCTGGAACAGCAGAACGAACGCCGTCAGCGTGCCGAGTGTGATGCCAAAGGACGTGAATGTTGCCTGCGCACCGCTCCACAGCAATAGAGCGATGATGGTCGTGGAGAGAATAGCCATCACCGGTGGGTACAGTGTCGAGAACACCGTCGACCGGTTGTAGGCCAACAGCACGCTGCGGATGGTGCGACGGAAGCGCGCCACAAAGGCCCACTCGCGCCCGAACGCTCGGATGACTTCGACGCCGCCCAGTATCTCCTGCAGGTCGGTGTTCATCTGCCCTACGGCGATGCGATTCTTGCGCTCGGCGTCGCGGATGTTGCGCCTGAACCAGTTGGTGATCCACAGCAACAGCGGCACGATCAGTGCCGAGATGGCTGCCAGCAGTGGACTCAGCGTGACCATGGCGATGGAAACCGTCACCAGACGCACCAGGTCGGATACCAAGCCGGCCACGCCGGAGGAGAAAAGGGTGTCTACCGTATCGACGTCGGCGGTGCAGCGGCTGATGATGTCGCCAAGAGGCGTGCGGTCGTAGTAGCTGAAGGGCAGGCGTTGCAGGTGGCTAAAGAGCCGCACGCGCAGATCGCGCAATGCGCTTTGCGAGGCGTACGCAGTCATGTAGTTGGTCAGGAAGCCGAGTCCTTGTACACACGCTACGGCGGCCAGGTAGAGAACTGCCAGCAGACCCACCCCGTCAGACAGTCGAGGCGTCAGGTGCTCATCCACCAGGCGTTTGATCAGCAGTGGGGGCGCCAGTTCCAGCGAGGCCCCGACCAGAATTAACACCGCGATCAGCAGGATGACCTGGCGGCGGGGTTTCAGGATCGACAGAATCTGTTCGCCCGTGGAGCCAGACTGAGGTGTAGATGCGCCGGTCGTCATTTTGCGCCTCCCGAAACAGACGGGATTACCGGCTCATCACCGCCAGCAATGCGTCTTTGCGCCCTGTAGATGCGCGCATATAATCCGCCGGCAGCCATGAGTTGCGCGTGCGTGCCGGCGGCGCTGATCCTGCCCTCCTCGATCACAACAACCAGGTCAGCCAGCGGAAAAACAGCCAGACGGTGTGAACACAGGATGATCGTAGCGCGTTGATCGGGCGGCGCTTGCGGCCCGTAAGCCTCACGCAAGCCGGCAATGATAGATGATTCGGTGTCCAGATCCACCGCGGAGAAGGGGTCGTCGAGGAGCAGTAGCCCAGGGCGACCAGCGCGCGAAGCCGCCAGGCTGCGTGCCAGCGCGATGCGCTGGCGCTGCCCGCCCGATACTCGCGCGCCCGACTCGCCGATCTGCGTTTCAATGCCGGCGGGAAAGGTTTTAAGGTCGGGTTCCATGGCGGCGGTATGAATAGCCGCGCGGCGCAGGGCGTCGTTCTCCGCTTGCGAATAACCGAACGCGATGTTGTCCATAATCGAGCCCGAAAACAGATAAGGGTCCTGGGGCAGGTAGCCGACGCGGGCGGCGCGCGTTTCAGCCGGTATGTCGTTCAGGAGTTGCCCGTCAAACCGGATATCGCCGTTCTGAAGCGGGTAAATACCAAGTAAGGAGCGCAGCAGGGCGCTCTTGCCGCAACCCACCGGGCCAGTGACAGCCACCAGATGACCGGCTGGGACATTCAATGTGACGCCCTGCAGCGCGGGTCGGGACGCGCCGGGATAGCTGAAGGTCGCGTCGCGAAGCGAAACCGTGATGGGGCCGGCGGACACCTTGGGTAGCGGCGGCGGCGGCTCATTCATTCCGGCAACCATCTTTGGTATGAACGATGCCATAGGCGGTTCGCCCGTGACAGAGAGGGGTTTGGCCAGCAATGGCTTCAAGCGCGCGTAAGCCGCCCCACCGCCCTGGATTGAGTTGAACATCTGTGGGATGCGGTAACCGCGCCCTGTGAAGCTGAGGAACAATTGCAGGTAGGCCACGAACGCGCCCACAGTCATGACGCCGTCGATGACCCTCTGCCCGGCGAACGCGACGAGTAACACCACTCCCGCCACCATCATCGTGCCGTACACGGGCTTCAACCCTTCGCGCAGGCGCACAATCGAGAGGTTGGCGGTTGCCAATGCTTGTGAAAAAGCGCTCACGCGTTGGATCGCCTCTCCGGTGCGGCCGAACAGTCGCAGGACGCGAGGGCCGGACAGCCGTTCCTGCAGAGCGATGGTTAGCGCGGCATTGGCTTCACGAGCGGTAGTGGTGCGCCCGCGCACCCAGCGACCGGTCGCCTGTGCCAACAGCATGGCCAACGGTGTTGTGATCATCACCAGCAAAGTCAACCCGGGATCGTAGACGAACATCGCCGCGACAAAAGAGATGGAGTACAGGACGGTGTCCCATGACTCGATGGTGAACTCGCGCACACCGACACCGAGCACCTCCACATCGGCGACAATGCGCGCCATCAGGTCGCCAATGGAAGTGCTGTGCAGCCGTTCCATTGGCCAGGCCAACACGCCACGCAATGCGTCGGCGCGCAGGTTAGCCCGTATGCGACCATTTGCCGTCATCAGCCACCAGCGCTTGCCGATGCGCGGCAACTGTGTCGCGAGCGTGCCACAGACCAGAAGCAGCGCTGCACTGGTGACATCCGCTAGCACGGCGCGACCCTGGCCGAATGCCAACACTGTGTCGATCGCGCGCCCAAGTAGCACAGCAGGAAGCACGACGGCTGTGTTCATCACAATACCGCATAACGATCCGAGGATGAGTTGTCCCGCCGTCTGGCGGAAGTAGGGTCGCAATTCTAAAAGGTATTGCTTCATAGGTTCAACGCGTCGCTAGCGGGACTTCTTCTTCCCTTTCGGTGGAGTCTGCAGCGACGGATACGGGCGCTTCAGCAGACTGGCATACAGCCCCTCGAACAGGGCGATGCCGCATGTTTCGAGTTCGGCGTCAGTCAGGTTGCCAGCTAACCAGCCGGTAAGGACAGCATCCACACCGGCGGTCTCCGGCAGTGCATACAGGCCGTCACGCAGGTCGATCTCATGAACCAGCTCTGCCAGGGAGCGCAATCCGGGGGCGTCCAGGCCGAACGCCAGTCGCATCGTCTCGAATGTGCACAAATTGCCAGAATGACCAAAGTGAGCACTTTCCATGTCGAAGGTGAACTCATCCGGTTCAGGCTGCACGGCATAGCGGATCACGGCAAATGGATCGATGAAGCGACGAATCAACCAGGCGCTTGCAAGTCGATCCACGTGGGGACGCGGCCGGGTGACCCACTTCTTGCCTTTGTAGTCAGCAAGGATTGCCTGCGGGACGACAGATGGTGTTGTGATGGGTGAGAGCGCCTGCTTGATGCGCGCCAGATGCGCTGCGACCGGCAATCCTGCCGGGCATCCAAAGTAATCGACCTGCGCGATATCTGTATACCGCTTCTGTAACGACTGCAACTCCTTGCTTTGAATCTGTGCCTGATCGCTGGCTTTCAGCTTTTGTTCCAGCGCAGCCACGTCTTGATCCAGATCACCGTATTCGGCGGCGCGTTCAGCCTGAAACAGTTCAACTAATTGCCCATCGGTAAGGCCGGCGAAGTGCTGGATGTGCATGACCACGGCTTGGCCGCCAGCTTGATGGATCTCCTGTGCCAGCCAACCAAAGGCTTCGAGACAGTCGGGACGCTCCGGCAACACCTGTGGCCCGCCTGCGATGGATACGGCGCCTAGCCGTCTCAGCCGCCGCCACAGGCTGACGCGCGGGCCGGATGCTTTAGATGACAATGAGTAAGAAAGCGCTAACCAATCCATATCATGACTTTCTGATAGCATTGTAACACTTGTTTCATTTGATGAAACAAGTGTTACTGATAGCAGCCGCCCACATTGAGGCGCCAGGTAGAGGTGATGCGTTGTTGAAACTACTGCCGCTGAACTGCGTATAATCCGCAACGGCAGGATTGTATAAGATGCATAATGGATGAATCGGCATTAAAAGAGTTGCTGGCAGGCGTAAAGGACGACAGCGTTTCTATCGCCGAAGCATTGCGACGGCTGCGCGACCTCCCTTTTACCGACCTCGAGTTTGCCAAGCTGGACAACCACCGCGCTTTGCGCAACGGGTTTCCTGAGGTGGTGCTGTGCGAGGGCAAGCAGATTGCTCACCTCATCGCGATCATGCAGCAACTCTGCATAACGAGTGTGCACGGCGGCCCGGTGCTGGCGACGCGCGCGAGCGCCGATGTGGCGCGCCTGGTGCAAACGGCGATTCCTGGCGTGCGCTATAACGACCTGGCGCGCGCGCTAACCTACGAGCCCAGCCCATTGCCAAAACGCCCCGGTCGCATTCTTGTGATCAGTGCGGGGACGGCCGATCTGCCGGTTGCAGAGGAAGCTGCGGTGACTGCCGACATTATGGGCAACACCGTCGAACGCATCTACGACGTTGGCGTGGCCGGTCTGCACAGATTGTTGTCGCACATGGATCGAATCACCGCGCCCGATGTCAGTGTGCTGATCATCGTCGCGGGGATGGAAGGCGCATTGCCCAGCGTTGTAGGCGGGCTAGTGCGCGTGCCGGTGATCGCCGTGCCGACGAGCGTCGGTTACGGCGCCAGCTTTGGCGGCCTGGCGGCGCTGCTCGGGATGCTGAACAGTTGCGCCGCGGGCGTGACAGTGGTGAATATCGACAACGGCTTTGGCGCTGGTTTTGCCGCCAGCAGAATTAACCTGATGAGAGATGTATCTCAGATGTCAGACTTCTCCGAGAAGTCTGACATCTAAGGACAGCTAAGTGTGGAGCGTGTGATGTCTGAATTGAACGAAGCGGTGCAACTGAAGTATGACCGGTTGCGCCAGATACTGACCGATATGGGTGATGTGATCATCGGCATGTCGGGCGGCGTGGACAGTGTGCTGCTGGCGCGCGTGGCGCGCGAGGTGCTGGGCGACCGGGCGCTGGCGGTCACCGCTGATTCGCCCAGCCTGCCACGGCGCGAATTGCGCGAGGCTGTGCGGCTGGCTCAACTGGCCGGCATCCGCCATCAGGTCATCAAGACTTACGAGGTGAATGACCCGCGCTACGCGGCCAACCCGAATAACCGCTGTTACTACTGCAAGACCGAGTTGTTTACCAACTTGGACGGGCTGGCTGGCGAGCTGGGCTTTCACTGGGTGGCCTACGGCGAGAACCAGGACGATATGGGCGACCACCGACCCGGCGCGCAGGCGGCAAAGGAGCACCATGCGCGCGCCCCGCTCAAGGAAGCGCAACTGACCAAGCCCGATATCCGCGCGTTGGCGCAGTTCTTCGATCTGCCGGTTTGGGACAAACCCGCTTTTGCCTGCCTCGGGTCGCGTTTCCCGTATGGGACTGAGATCACGCCGGAAAAACTGGCGCAGGTCGAGGCAGCCGAGGATGTGCTGTGGGATCACGGGTTCCGCCAGTTCCGCGTGCGTCATCACGGTGATGTGGCGCGCATCGAGATCGAGAAGGGCGATATGCTGCGAATGCTGGAGGCGGCGGACGAGATCACCGCGTCAATCAAAGATCAGGCGCGCTTCACCTACGTGGCGTTGGACCTGGGTGGATACAAGCGCGGCAGCATGAACCTCGCGCCCCAGGCTGGCGTCATCATCCCAATCGAGATCATCTCGTTGCACACCGTATGAAGTGCCTGTACCTGGATTGCTTCGCCGGCATCAGCGGTGATATGACAGTTGGCGCACTGCTCGATCTGGGGATCGAACTCGCCGCGCTTGAACACGAACTCGCCAAGTTGCACCTGACTGGCTACCGGCTGGACGTGACGCGCGTGGACAAACGTGGGTTGCAGGCCACGCAGTTCAAGGTTCTATTGACCGATGACGCGCGCGAGCGCCTTGCTGACAGCGATGTGGTCGAAGCTCCGCCGGGCGCTGACGCTGACGCGCATGATCACGACCATGCACATGCACAAGTTCATGAGCCGAGCCATGAGCACCGCGCGTTGAGCGATATCCTGGCGATCATCCATGCGAGCGAGCTGTCCGCGCGGGTGAAGGAGCGCGCGAGCGCGATCTTCACGCGGCTTGGGCAGGCTGAGGCGACCGTTCACGGCGTCGATATCGAGCACATTCACTTCCACGAGGTCGGCGGCGTTGATGCGATCATCGACATCACCGGCGCGGTGATTGCGCTGGACCTTCTTGGCGTTGAGCAGGTGCTGGCGTCGCCGTTGCACCTGGGCAGCGGTTTCGTGCGCATGTCACACGGCACATATCCGATTCCCGCGCCGGCGACTGCATTATTGGTGCGCGGCGTGCCGGTGTACGCGACCGAAGCGAAAGGCGAGCTGGTCACGCCGACCGGCGCAGCCATCGTCACGACGCTGGCGCAGTCGTTTGGGCCGCTGCCAATGCTGGCGATCGAGCGGATTGGGTACGGTGCGGGCACGCGCGACCGCGACTTTCCCAATGTGGTGCGCGCCTTTCTGGGTGATTGGGTCGCCAGTGTAAGCGCGACAACCGTGGCAACCGCGAGAGCCGCCGATCCGCTTCGCGCACCGCGCACGCCTCACCCAGAGCAGCACGCAGTGCCTGTCAACCCGGAGGGGTATCAGGAACAGACGGCGGTAGTGATCGAAGCCAATATCGACGATATGAACCCGCAGCATTTCGAAGTCTTGCTGGAGGCGTTGTTACAGGCTGGCGCGCTGGATGCCATCCTGCTGCCGGCACAGATGAAGAAGCAGCGACCCGGCACGTTGTTACAGGTGGTGGCGCATGCCGAAGGCGTGAACGACCTGATCGAGATCATCTTCCGCGAATCCACAACAATCGGCCTGCGCACCTATGCCGTCAACCGCTATATGCTGCCGCGCGACACGCGGCAGGTCGTCACACCTTATGGCGTCGTGCGGGTCAAGGTGGCGCGGCGCGGCAATCGTGTGATGAACGTCGCGCCGGAATATGAGGACTGCCGAGCGCTGGCGCAACAACACGGCGTCGCGCTCAAGCTGGTGTATGCCGCTGCGCTTGGCGCGGCAATAGCACTCGGTTCTGTGTCCGGCGATCAAGCCTGAGTGAACACGCCGCAGTGGTTGTAGGTGTAGGGCAGGAAACGGCACTGCCACGCGACCAGGAATCGGTCGACCGGCACTTGCGGCGCCCAACTGCAGTTGCCCAAGTAAACCATCCCGCCGTCGATGCGGTACGCAATCGGCCAGTGCGCGGTGAACATCGGCCCGCCGATGTCGCCCAGATGGATCAGCACAGGCACGGGGATACCGGCAGCCATGTATTGTTGCAGGCTGTCCCAGATATTCTGCCAGCCCTGAAACAGAAAGCCCGAATAGGCGGCGTCAGCGCGCAACCCCCACTTGCGCAGGCCATCGCGGACGCGAAATACGGTGGTGCCAAGGCCGAAGGGATTATCCGCGTCGAGGCCGTCATTCTTGAGCGCATCGATAATGTCGCCGTCAACCCAGTGGGACTTGTTGTCCTGCCCGTCAATATTGGTGCGCGCCAGTTGATACGGGTCGAGGTTGTGAAAGTCGAGCAGTGTGCCCATCGCCGCCTGGCCACAGGTGTTCCAATCCACTTTTGGGCGGTAGTTGATGTAAGCATGGATGTACGACAATTGTGCAAGAGTGGGTGCGGCCGCCAGCAAAGTCTGTGCCGCGGGCGCTGCTGGCGGCACGGCATGTTGATTGGCCGAGGACTCCTGCGGGGCCGTTTGAACCCAATCTTTGTACGTCGCACTGGTGTGACTGACCTTCTTGTTTCTGGCGTTGCGCGCCGCCGTATTCGCCACATCTGATGTCACCGGATTACCCATTTCTCCCTCCTATACACACATAACACACATATCTATAAACAGTAACTGTATTATCCGACACATTCCGTGGTGTTCCGGGCGCAGTTGCACTGCGCCTTGGTTTCACACATCCAATAATGGCGTATCTACCGTTATTGTCTTGATCGGTGCGGACATGCTGTCATGTTCTAACGATTTCATTAAAAATTCATCTGCCTGTGCTAAACCTAGACATCTGTTGTTCTGTAGGGATACGCTGCGGGTCTGCGAAATAGTCGCTGTTTATGGCAAGAGATCAGGATTTTCAAGTACTGTATGAGACGGACGAGAGCGGTCGTGAAGAGCCGGATGTACAGCCGCACTTGTGGAGGCGCAGGTTAACGCGTCTGCGCAAGCGTTCTGGCGGTGTAGTGCTGTTTGCGTCTGGCGTGATCGCTGCGCTTGCGGCGATTTTTTTGTATACCCTGCTTGCGCCGGCGCCACACCAGCTAACGTCCCGCGAAGTCAGCCAAGTCGTCGCGCAGGCGATGGCTTCGGCCACACCGCCTCCCGCGTACTCCGAGCAGGTGTACGAGGTCATCAGGCCATCTCTGGTGCTGATTCAGGTCAAATCGCCCGACGCCAACGGGAAATCAGAAGACGGCGTCGGCAGCGGGGTGGTAATCAACGCGAATGGCGACATCCTCACCAGCCTGCACGTTGTGACGCAGGCGACAGAGATCAAGCTTACTTTTGCAGATGGGACGGAGTCCGGCGCGATCGTAACAACAATGCAGCCCCAGAATGACATTGCAGTCGTGCGCGCAACGACCCCACCGGCGCAACTCTTTCCGGCTACACTGGGCAACCCGCAGGCCGTGCGTGTGGGTGATGAAGCTTTCGCGGTGGGAAATCCACTGGGTTTGTATAGCTCGATGAGCGCAGGCGTGATATCGGGCCTGAACCGTTCGTTTAAGTCGCCAAACAGCGACATTCGCTTGACGGGGTTATTTCAGATCGATGCGGCAGTGAATCCCGGCAACTCAGGCGGGCCGCTGTTGAACCGTTATGGGCAGGTTATCGGGATCGTCGCCGCGCTGGTGAATCCCACCGGACAGGATGTGTTTATCGGGATCGGGTTTGCGGTGCCGATTAATGCCGCCGGCGGCGCAGTCGGTGCGCCACTAGATTAAGGAGACTATTGATGGATGATCAGTATATGAATCCGGAGAACCGGAAACCGATGGAACGCGTTTTGTACGAGGTCAAGAAGATCATCGTAGGGCAGGATCATCTGCTCGAGGGCATGATTGTCGCGCTGCTGGCGCGCGGTCACATCCTCGTCGAAGGCGTTCCTGGACTGGCTAAGACGATGGCGATCAAGACCCTGGCTGAGGCCATCGGCGGCGAGTTCAAGCGGATCCAGTTCACCCCGGACCTCGTGCCAGCCGACCTGATCGGCACACGCATCTACAACCAGAAAACCGGTGAATTCAACACCTCGCTCGGCCCGGTGTTCACCAACCTGTTGCTGGCGGATGAAATCAACCGCGCTCCGGCCAAAGTGCAAAGCGCGCTGCTCGAAGTGATGCAGGAGCGCCAGGTCACCATTGGGCGCGAGACTTACCAGGTGCCTAATCCGTTCCTGGTGCTGGCTACCCAGAACCCGATCGAAACCGAAGGCACCTATCCGTTGCCGGAAGCGCAGGTGGATCGTTTCATGCTCAAGGTGCTGGTTGGCTATCCAAGCCCCACAGAGGAGTTTGTCATCGTCGAACGAATGACTGCGGCGCTTCAGGCGGTGCAGAAGGTGTTGACCACAGAACAGTTGCTTGTCTTGCAGAAGGAGGCCGACAAGGTGTACGTCGACCCTGCCATCATCAGCTATGCGGTGCAGATGGTCACGGCGACTCGCCATCCGGAGGATGTCGGCATGAAGGAGTTGAAGCACTACATCACCTTTGGCGCCAGCCCGCGCGCATCGATCAACCTGATCCTGGCAGGGCGCGCGCTGGCCTATGTGCGCGGGCGCAACTACCTGTTCCCGCAGGATGTGCTCGATATAGCCTTTGACGTAATGCGCCATCGCCTGGTGCTGTCATATGAGGCGCTGTCGGACAATATCAGCAGCGACGACGTGTTAAAGAAGATCATCAGCCGGATTCAGGTTCCCGCAGTGCCATTGCATGAGCACACCAATACCAATAACAACAATCGTTCCCGCGTCAACGCCTGAACGCATCCTGCAACGCCTCGACTGGCAGGTGGTGCGCCGGTTGGACGGATTGCTGCAGGGCGACTACCGCAGCCTGTTCTATGGCTATGGGGTGGACTTCGCCGATTTGCGCGAATATCAGCCGGAAGACGATATCCGTTATATCGACTGGAACGTCACGGCCAGGATGGACGCGCCCTATGTGCGCCAGTACGCCGAGGATCGCGACATCACTGCGTGGTTCCTGCTCGATCTTAGCCCGTCAATGGATTTCGGCGCGCTGCAGAACCCCAAGCGCAAGGTGCTCATCGACTTCGTGACGACGATCTCACGGCTGCTGACCCGTCACGGCAACAGGGTCGGCGCCATTTTCTATAGCAACGGGGTTGACCGGCAGATACCGGCGCGCGGTGGGCGGTTGCAAGTGTTGCGTCTATTGAACGACCTGCTCAAACAGCCCCGGCCGCCCAAGTCCGCCTTCACGGACCTAACGCCGATGTTGGGCGCCGGGTTGAATTCGATCAAACGGCGTTCGCTGGTCTTCGTCGTATCGGACTTCATCTGCGCGCCTGGCTGGGAAAGCACGCTCAGCCTGCTTAATCAGCGGCATGAGGTGATGGCGGTTCGTCTATGGGATCCGCGTGAGGTTGAGTTGCCCGACATCGGGCCGATCCTGATGGAGGATGCGGAGACGGGTGAGCAGCTCTATGTGGATACACACGACCGCAAGTTCCGCGCTCGTTACAAAGCGGCGGCAGAAAAGCGCGCAGCCCGGATAGCCGAGTCGTTCAAGCATGCTGGCGTGGATGTTCTGTCGCTATCGACAGAAGAAGACATGGTGCGCGCAATCGCGCGCTTTGCGTCGTTGCGGGAGCAGCACAGAAGGTAAGCTGAATTAACTATGTCATTCATCTGGCCAGTGGCGTTCGTTTTTCTCGCGCTGATTCCGGTGTGTGCGGCGTTGTACCTGCGCTTGCAGGCGCGCCGACGGCGCATGGTCGCGACTTATGGCAGCCTGGGTTTTACGCAGCAAGCGGGCGGCAAAGACATTGGCGCACTGCGCCATATTCCCCCGGCGCTCTTTTTGATCGGGCTGACCATCCTGATCGTGGCGTTGGCGCGACCATAGGCCATCATCAGTTTGCCGGGTATAGCGGGGACGGTCATCATTGGCTTCGACGTATCGGGCGGTATGGGCGCCGATGACTTGAAGCCAACA
>Ga0118677_10003941_pt1 | contig 27459 bp, 28 predicted proteins | sample AliMusrvi5mmetaG_FD_86154 | JGI IMG/M metagenome (GOLD analysis project Ga0118677, IMG submission 86154) | reverse complement strand
CGGCTTCGGGCTCTCAGCTATCACGGTTTTCCACCTATCGAGTTGGTACAAGACATCCGAGTATAAAAAACTCGAAGCCCAAGAATCCGGAATTTTGGGGTCATCACCGGAGACGTCCGGTAGCTTGCCGTTAGCCTGGTAGTCATGCACCAGTTCGATGAGCATAACCCGCTCGCCCTCGTAGGCTGTGTCAGTGCACTTGGAGAAATCCAGCCCATCTATGGTTCGGTACATCCGCCTCGCGGAAGCCTCATTGATCTTCACCCGCCCCACCACGATATCCAGCGACCTCTCCGCAATGGCCAGCACCGCTACTCTCACAAGCTGGCTTATTACGGTCGGCTCCTCCTTGAGCGAATCGGACATCCTCATGTTCAGCTCAACCGCATGCAGCGCCTCATCCACCCGGCCATCATACGCATCCACCACAGCCACTGCGCTCAGTAACCTTGACAGCCGCCTTAATTGGGCACAATGCGGGAACATCGCGTTATACCCGTCTTCCCACTTCACAGGAAACCGACACTTTGGCTTGCCTACCGCCTGCTCGATGACCGGAACCACCGACTTGTACTTCGCCACAAGTGCGCGAGCTTTAGTCATGACCTCCGGGGTACGCCTCGATGGGTCGGTGGAGGTGAGCGCTGAATACTCATCACCCTGTAGAGACTTATCGAAACTCTCCGCCGTCTTGAATGCGCGCGCATTCGCGGCGACGTCACCACGCAGGATCACCTGGTTGTTGAACCACGCGATGGACTGGCGGACGCCGGTCATGGTCTTTGTGCGCTCGAGGAAAGCGCCCAATTCCTTGGGTCTGCGTTCGTCGGCCAACAGGTTGATGATGTCAAGAGCGGCGGCTATCTGTTTGGGGGAGCGGACGTCCTCGCCCATCCGGCGCTTGAGCCTTGCGAGTTCCTGCGCGACCCTGTCCGCCTTGCTGACCTTTGTCTCAAGCGCTGGGGGGGCCTCATGCACACGGCGTGGCGGAGGCGCGGGCGGGAAATGACAGGCCGTGGTGAGGAGCCATGCGCTGAGGAGCGCGGTCCAAACCAGCGGCGTGAGGGATTGCTTGAACATTCGCGCATTCATCCCGGTGAATCTTCATGGAGACTGGCGATTTGTGGGAACGCTGTCAAGAGGTCGTGGCGGGAAAATGCGGACGCGTGGATGAAATCCTCAAGCGCCAGCATACGGATCCACCGAAGCTGGAAAGGGTCGTTTCATGGGCCGGGTCTATCACCCATCGCCCGGCGGGGCAAGGGATTTCTTTTGGAAGATTGGGACGGAGGGAGTCGCCTATCGGCAGGCAACAGAAGAGAAGCCACGCCACTACTGAAGACGCGCTCTGACGAGACGCGCCTACCAAGCGAAGACTCTGGCCGGAGGCACGACCCTATCTACGAGATGTTACCCTTATCATTCGCGGCTATTTGCCCCCGCCCGCATCCGGTTGGTCAGGACCTTTCGAATCCTGAGACTTCACGCGCGTCATTTTGAGGGTGACCGGTTCCGGTGCATCGATGGTTACGGTCAGCGCGTCGTTGTTTTCAAGCTTGTGGCGGATTCTCAGGGTGCCTTCCTGGCCATCGCCGATTACGAATGCCAAGTCAAGTATCGTCTGTCCGTCCTCAAGCTTCCATTCGCCGATACTGCTGCCGCCCTGGTTGTCAGCCGACGCGTTGAACACCTTGCCGGTCTTCGGGTTGCGTGCCACGAGCGAGACCGTTTCCTTCTCCCCGTTGCGGGTCGTGATCTCCAGCACCCGGTCCTTGAACCGCCAGGCATAGGTGATCCTGATCTGGCTCCCTTTGGGGTTGGCACCGGTCCAGGTTCCAATGATCCTGTCCCATCCGGCTTCACGAAGAACATCGCCCAGGTTCCCGGCGGCCACGGCCGGAATGCTCCCGAGCGTGAGCGCCGCAGCCACCACGGCACAGCAGGCTGTGATTGTTCGCATGCGCGCGATGTACCACCTGCGGCGATCCGTCGCAAGGGATTTCGTTGGAATTCGGCAGGCGGAGCGTCTGCGGCGGCCCGGAAACTTCGTGCCTCACGGCAACTTGATGGCATCCATCTTGAAGGGCACAAGAAGCAGGGACTTCTCGGTAAGCAGATAGATCTTGGCCAGCACGCCGTCCCGCAGGTTGGGAACATTGACGGTGACACCCCTGCTGCCGCGAACGCACTTGAAACGGTCGCCGTAGGTCTGCTGCGCCTTGCCGTCGGCGGTGCAAAACTCCACCGCCGCCACCTTGCCCTTCGGATCCTTAAGTTCGTAGGCGAGTCGGTCGGCCACCGGAGGGTGAAACGTGATCTCAACCCCGGCGGCCTTCAGCGCGGGATTGTCCAGCGGCTTACCGGCATCCCATGCCACCTTGGCGGTGACGACACTCGCCGGGTCGGCCTTGGGCGACCACAGTTCCAACTTGCCGGCGAGTTTCACTGTTTTCGCCGCGCGCTCGGGGTTGGCCAGGTTGATCATTACCTGGTACACGCCCTCCACGGGCCTTACCCCTTTTAGATCGGCGAGCGGGTTCCGGAGCGGCTTGAATTCACCGATGAAGAAACTCCGCTCCTTCTTACCGGTATCGGCGGCGGCAAAAGGATCGTGCCCCACGTCACCGGTGTCGGGGTTCGTCGAGTGGTCCACGAGATTTTTGCCGGTATCGTCGGTGGCGCTGGCAACCGTCATCCGCATGCCCCTGGCGTCGGCCAGTTCCGCCCCGGCGAGACACAACTGGATTTTGAGGCAGCCGGCCAACAAATCCGAAGTCGTGCGTGTGTCCCAGACCTCACCCACTCTGACGGCGATTTCGGCATGTGTCAAACCCGCAACGGCTACAACAAGCGGCAGAATGCGTTTCATGCACGGATTCTAGCGATCTTCCCCCGCTGCGGCGAGGCAATTCGGAGGGGCGATTTGCCTGAGAATCAGAAATCAAGCAGGTCAGGCCATCTGCGCTTCGCTCCGGTTCCGAATCGCCCTCAGGGACGGCTTCCCAGCCGCCCAGGACCATGACGAGGCAATGGAAAGTAGCCAGTCTCCCCTCAAATCTTGTTCGCCATCTGGGTTTCACGTATTGTGATTGATTGAGTAGAGGCGACCTTCGACGAGATCAACAATGAAGAAGTCAATGTCTCCAATGTATCCTCCTGGGTTGTTGTAGAAGAGCGCGTAGTACGTACCCTTGCGAGTCACTGCCTTCTGGATCGATTCAAAATGCAAGGATAGCTCTGGGACACGCTCGGCATCATAACTACTTAGGGCAAACTCCAAATGTTTTTGAAATTTGGGATCAAATGGAGCCTCTCGCCAGTGTTCAAAATTCCAATTCTTGCGGTAGCTTGGAGGCTTCGGGAAATTGGATAGAAGATTCTCATCGGCCGACTCGAAGCGGTGCCGAATCATAGTTGGAAGCTCATAAACCGAAATTGAATATCCGTCACCATTGAACGCCCTATCGGATCGATATGAGAAAACAGGAGAACCAAGTGTCACTTTGGCATCATAAAGCGCTGCAAGATATTCCGCATGAATTATTGGGGCGCAAATAGCGGAAACTCCCCATAGGCATAGAAGCCAAATAATAGGAAACGCGATCTGAATGATAACACGCTTCCACCGCTTCCTGACCATCGAGAAGATAATCCAAATTCCGTATGGAATGCATCCGAGGATAACCACAAGAAATGTGATGCTTTGGATTGCTGTCAAGATGTCGTACATTTATCTGGCGAACGCTCGTGTTCTGCCGCCGGGTCATGGCAGGGCGGTTGGGGTTGATGTTGTGGGTTTCATGCCGGTCGGCAGCGACGCCATCGTTAGACCCCTTAGTGTCGGCGGAATGGTTCCTAGTCTTCGCCAAATTCCCAGCAAGTGGACATTCATAATTTGCAGAACGCCAAGCGCCTGCCACCGGCTACCCGGGGGACATCCTTCGACGTGCTCTTTCACACCCGCTCTCTACCACCTTCCCATGCCGGGCTGCAAGGCAATTCGTCCGGCTTCCGCGCGGTAGGGAGTCGCGACCTTATTGTCGCGTCTTCGTACAGCGGGGCGGTGCCGTGCCGGGACAAGTCGGCACGCTCCCATGGCAAGCCGCTTGACGCCGATCAGCCTCCCCGGTTAACTTACCCCTGCCACCCGACCACCAACGCTCAAACGTCAATCCAATCATGAGAGCCTTCAAAATCTGGACCCAGCAGAAGTTTAGCTTTCGTCACAACGGCGAACTGTTCGAGGGAGAGGTGTTCGGTGGCTCGAACGATTCGCTTGCCGAAGCCCGGAGTGATGCGGTGCGCCGATGGGAAGCAGTGTGCCAGCGGATTACCGGCGCGTTGCCGCGCAGGTCTGCCGACTATGAGGCGGATATCCGGGAAGAGGTCCTTCGCTCAGTGGGGCCGTCCGCCGTTTTGACCCGCAACCGGTATGGCGCCGAAGTGCTCAATTGCCCGGAAACCGTGATCCTCGACATTGACCGGCCACCCAAAGGCTTTCTTGATTTCTTTCGCCGGCCAGGCTCTGTCGAACAGATTCGGGAGCGCATCGTGCTACATATCAAGGCTTCCGTGGAGAGTCGGCGGCTTGGCATCCTCGGGGCGCGAATCTACCATACGCCGAACGGAGTGAGAGCCATCTTACGCACCGCGGTTACAGACCCGCGCTCCAGGGAAATGCGGAGTTTGATGAAGGCGTTGAAAGTGGATCGCCTGTATGCCCTGCTCAGCCAGCGCCAGGGGTGCTACCGTGCCCGGCTCACTGCCAAGCCAAGCCGGATTGGATTGAAATCACTCGGACAGAAGTGGCCGATTGCCGATGATGCCGTGGCCGCGCGCGCCGACTGGGTCGCTCAATATACCACGGCGTGCCGGAGATTTGCCGCATGTCGATTCGATTCGGCGGTCGGAGATGCGCCGTCATCCCCTGTGATTGCACTCCATGATGAACTCTCCGGAGCATTGGGCACGCTACCATTGGCATGATGGGGCAATCCGTGAAAACCAACTCAATCGTCACTCTTGCTGCGGCTTCGCTCATGTTGCTGTCCCGCTGTGCGAGCATCAACAGCACCGACCCCAACGTGCGGCTGAAGGCGCTCGGGCATGTCAGCGACCTTGCATGGGCAGAAAGAATTCAACCCTTCGATGCCTTTGAAGGAATTGACGTCGAAAAACTGTTGGGCCGGGCTGTCCCTAAACCCACTGCGGAGAAATAGCCCTTCCCCAAAATGGCTAAATAATGTCTGCACTGACATTGATGAAAACGCGTTATTTATCAGGCTTGTAACCGGCAAGAGAAAAGCGATATTCAAGCCTATATGATGGACGAGACTGCGAGACGTGAATTCCTGCGCATGGTGGCAAGCTACCAAGACCGTGGTGATCCCACCGGATGGTGTGATCAGGTGTACCGCGCTGCCCAAGGCGACTTCAGGGCGGTTTTCTGGGCGGACCTGGCTCCCAGTCCACATCTGGTTTCCTGGCTTGAGAAACACCCGGTTCCTGACAAGACGCAGCGTGCTGTGACGGTCGGTTGCGGTGTGGGAGATGACGCCGAGGCACTCTCAGCCCACGGGTATGGAGTCGTAGCCTTCGATATCTCTCCGGCGGCTATCGATCTTTGTCGAAAACGTTATCCGGACAGCAGCGTCGAGTACCTGGTGATGGATCTGTTCGACCATCCCCCGGATTGGAAACACGGCTTCGACTTGGTTTTCGAATGCAACACGATCCAGGTGTTGCCCGGCGAATTCCGCTTGCGTGCATTGAATGAAATTGCGGACCTTGTGGCTCCCGGCGGAACCGTTCTGGTCTCGTGTCGAAGCCGGCAGGCCGGGGAAAAGGAGGGCGAATTCCCGCTCCCACTTGACCGGGCGGAAATCGACGGATTCGTCCGTGCCGGGCTCAAGGAAGATGCCTTCGAGGCATACGACGACAACCAAAACCCACCGGTCCCTCACTTCTTTGCCAGTTACAGCAGACCCGTCGGATCAAACAGGTGAAAGGAACGTTAAATTCCGAAAGACGATCTTCTTCGGGGCGCATGAGTTGGGCTGGGCGATGGTTGAGATACTGGCGCTGTGGACGGCGATCCTGCTGACGATGCCGGGTTTCATCGTGTCAGCAGGCAACCGTTGTCCCTGCGCCCGAGCCGGATGAAGAACGGCACGGCGCGCCTGGCCCGGTCGCCGACATTCGGATAGTGGTGCCAAAGCCAAAGTGCATGCTTGATGCCGGGTCGCCTGCCAGACATCCTATCTGCGCGGCGTCGATGTCACGGTCGAATCCGGCAGACTCAAAGTCCGCGAGTAACACAGGCGCCGCCGACGGCGTTCCATTGATGCAATGAACCACCAACCCACCTGACGCAATGAACGACATCATCCATCCCCGCAGCCCGCGCGAAACAATGGACGGCTGGTCCCACCTGCCGCGCTACATCGACAAGATCCGCCTGCATCTGGCCGCCAGGCTGCATCCCGATTACCAGCCGAACTTCGGCAAGGGTTTTGACGGCCTGTGGCTGAATGCCGCCGGCGTGACGCACGAGCGGATGATCGAGGTGGTGCGAAACTCGATCACCGACGGCGAGGTCTGCGACTGGGTCCGGCAGAATGTGACGGAATCCGCCGCCGCGAAGGCTGCACACCGCGAGGCCATGTTGAACCGTCCCGCTCCCGACGACGCGGCCGGGCAGGAGCGCCTCAGGCAGCGCAAGGCGGAATCCGGTCTCGCCGCACGCGACGACGTGAGAACCTTTGTCGATCTGATCGACGCCGACGAGAGGCGGGCCTGACGCACAGGCCGTGATCACCGACCACAACCAACAGAAGGAAACAAGGCAATGAACATGGGTGGCTTTTCATGGAAGCGCTTCCTGGGGATTTCAGCAGCCAAGTCCAGGATCTCCAGGACCATCGGCATCCCGCTGACCAGAAGCGGACGGGAACGCAAGATCGGCCGGATGATTACCGGCGGCGGCTGTCTTGTCATCCTGGGACTGGGCATCACGATTCCCGTTGTCCTAACAATCGTCATTGCCAAGCTGATCTGACCGGCCGATGTCCCCGCAGTATTACACCATCGAAGCGGGCAGGCTCTATGGTGGCGAATATCCCGGTTCGAAGGTGGTTGGTGAAGCCACGGCAAGGCTCCGCAGCCTGATCACCATGGGTGTGCGCACCTTCATCGACCTAACCACTTCTGATGACAGGATGGAGCCCTACGAAGGATTGCTGGCAGAACTTGAAGGCGAATTTGGCGTCCCACTCAGGAGAATCTCATTGCCGATCCCTGACATGCGCATCCCCAGTTCGGTCGATACCATGCGTGAAATCATGGATGCCGTCCGGAAATTTATCGAGCAAGATCCCGCAGTCTATGTTCACTGTTGGGGCGGGATTGGCCGCACCGGCATGGTGGTCGGTTGCTGGCTCAGGGAACAGGGGTGCGATCCGGATTCCGCGTTGGAACGCGTCCAGCAACTCTACTCCAGCCAGATGCCGAAATTCAGGATCCACCCGGAATCGCCCCAAACCCGCGAGCAGAGGAATTATGTCCGCCGCTGGGAAGTTGAATCCTGAATGGCTCTTGCACATGCAGTGAATCGACCAGACGAACTGCGCCGGGTAACCGGAAACGACCGAGAAAACCCCGCTTCGATCAGCCCGGCAATCTTGGTTTGAGGAATCTTTCCGAATGCGACCCATTCTGTCGCTCTTCCCCGCGATGCTTGTGCCCGCATACCGGCTCGCCATGGCTTCGCTCCCATTCAGTTTCCATGCGGCAGCCGGGTGTGACACGATTTGTCCCATTCCCTGTGGCAGGATTGGCCCATGAACACGCCAGACTCATCCCCTCCGCCCGTCCCCCCGTCCCACTCGTTGCTCCTGGATTGGGTAACCTGTCGATACGGTTGGCTGATTGAGATTAGCGGTTCCGCCGTGGTGGCGGCGCAGCCGTGGCCGGACCTGCGGGCATGTTCGGCTCCGAGCCGCTTTCTCTCCCACACCCGCACCCCGCCAAACAATTGAAGTGCGTAGCTTGCCACGGTCTGCGGGAAGTATTGTTCGGCAGTGCGGAGCAATGCTTCGGCCTCGGCAACGGTTAAGAATACAATCTTGCCGGTCTTGTTCGCCGCAGGCATTTCCACCCCGGCAAAGATCTTTGCCTCACACCATCCTTTCTTTGCACTCCAATGCCAAAATGCCTTTGTGTTCCGCACCCTTTCGGCAGCGGCGGCCCCCACGGAACCTGGAGGCGCAATGGCGGCTTGCAGTTCCTCCGCCGTGATGCTGGCAAGCAACTTGCCGCCAAGAGCCTTGCGGAGCCTTTTAGCGGTAAGCTTGTAATTGTGCAGCGTTTTTGGTCGCAGTCCCTCGCGTGACAAAAGCCAAAGGTCGGCGGCATCGGCAAGAGTCTTGCTGGCGTTTTCACGCTCGCGAATCGCAGCGGCCATACGGCAGGCTTCGACAAGCGAGATGCCCGACGGCTTTAGAATTTCCTCTGCCTGGGTGGCGGCCTCGGCCAAGCTCGGACGAATGACGGTTGCGGCCTTGCCATGATTCAATGCCTTCTCCCGCAGACTGGCGGCGTGTTCCTTAGCTAGGTCCCGGGTTGCAAAATAATGCCTTTCACGCTTGTGCGATGCCGACAAGCTCGCGGGACAGTTCACCATCCATCCGCGAGGGGTCTTTTCATAACCAAAAGAGGGGCGTCTTGCCATGCCGAAAAGTACCAAATAATCCCGAATTTGACAAGAATAAGCGGAAAATGGATGAATCCACGGAATTAAGCTACTGAAAATCAGCGTGTTACCTTTTGCAGCTTCCGATTCGAAATCGGACGTGGGGTGAAACTCACCGTGGGTTCGAATCCCACCCTCTCCGCCATTTGGTCCTTTGGGGCCGATTGTGCGTCAATCTGCGTATTCATGGGGATTCTTGCGTTTGTCAATTTGGTTGGAGACGCAGGTTTTCGCGCCTTTGAACGCCGTTTTGCGTGGAATCCGTGTGGAATCTGACACAATTCTGTCGCGATTTGGCGGGGTTTGAACCCAGCCCTCACCCGCCCGGCAGGAGGGCTGCTCGATCCTTTGGATTTCAATGATTTTCAACGGCATTCGGTCAGAATCTGGCTGGTTGGTGGAGAATTTCAAGGTCAGAGTGGCTGAAATTAGCCGATTTCCCTCGATTGGCCTCGGCGCGCTTGCGTTCGAGGCTGGTATTCGGCGACAATTCTCGCCACGCTCGCCGCGAGCCGAATGATGTCAAAAGCCAAGACACTGGTCTGCACCATTATCTCGAAAAGCCGATGCCTCCCCAAAAATCCAGCCCCGGCCTGCCGAACGAGCCCCCAAGCTCGGTCGTGAAGGAGGAACACATCGAATACGGCTTCATCGGTAACCTCCCCGGCCAACTCTTCTACAGCACCCGTGAAACGCGGAAGCGTCTAGTGGCGAATCTAAATTGAGCGAGCTTCCAAAACCTCATTGCTCAAAATGAAAAACTTCTTCGAGAATCTCTTCGGCAAGAAAGCAGCGGCAGAAGATGGAGCAAAGCACCCCGACGCAGACGGGTCGAGATTGCCGGCGGAATCGTTTCAGCCATACCAGTGCGGTGACGTGATTGCTGGAAAGTATGAGGTGCTTCGAGTCCTTGGTAAGGGCGGTTTCGGCATCGTTTACCAAGTGCGCTTTCGGGAGACGGGCGAGGACTTTGCGTTGAAAACATTCAAGGACGAGCTGACTGCCGATCCAGCCGCTCTGGAGGAATTCAAGAAGGAAGCGCTCGTGTGGGTGAATCTGGAACGTCATCCGTTCATTTTGACGGCAATCTGGGTCGAAGAAATACGTCACGGGCGCATCGCAACATTAGACGAAGGCAACAAACTCCTTTTGGATGCGCAGCCGCCCGAAGAAGTGTCCGGGCGTTTGCTCGTTATCATGGATTGTGTGGAAGCCGATGCACGGGGCCGCGCAACCTTGGGCGACTATTTGGCTGCTGGCCCGATGGATGAAAACCAAATGCTCAAGTGGGGAATCCAGTTTTGCCTCGGCATGGAGCACGCAAGAGCGCATGGCGTCGAATGTCACCGGGATATCAAACCTTCTAACATCATGATCACTCAGGATGGCAACCTGAAAGTCAGCGATTTCGGCCTGTCCATCGCGACTGAGTCTGCTTGGCGGAAAACCCTCGGACGGGTCGGTTCATCGGTGATGGGAAAGGACGGCAGTTTTGGACTCAGCGTGATACGAACCGAAGGTAAAGTGGTATGTGGAACGCCGGGTTACATCGCGCCGGAGGTGTGTCGGTCTGAGGGTGCGAGCGTCCAAAGCGACATTTACAGCTTTGGCTTGGTGCTATGGCAGATGGCGGCAGCGAGCCCGATCCCGCCGTTTCGTGTTCCGTGGACCGGCGACATCGCGGACTATATGCGCGGCGTTTACGAACAACAAATGTCCGGGCGGATTCCACGATTGGATGGACCGCTAGGTGCAGCCATCGAGCGTTGCCTCCGACCTAAACCTTCGGAGCGATATGGCACTTTTCAGGAACTGCGGGCGGCGTTAGAGCCGATACTTGAGCGCAAGACAGGACGGAAGTTCGAGATACCTCAGCCCAGCGGGAAGTCCGCAGCGTTCTGGAACAACAAAGGAGGCTCACTCGCAGCGTTGGGGCGGCACGCGGAGGCGATTCGCTGCTACGACACAGCATTAGAACTGGAGCCCAGATCTCCGAAGGTCTGGAATAACAAGGGTAGTGCGCTAAGCGCGCTAGCGCGAAGAACAGAGGCACTTGAATGCTTCGAAAAGGCGCTCGCGATTGACCCGCGTTTCGCGATGGCCTGCGAGAACAAGGGCCGGGAGCTTCAAATTCTGGGCCGACTTGAGGAGGCATTGCGGTGCTACGACAAAGCCTTGTCGCTTAATTCGCGTGACGCGGGGGCGTGGCAAAAGAAGGGCTCCGTGCTGGCCGCAATGGGGAAACATCCAGACGCACTTGCTTGTTACGACCGAGCGCTGGCGCTCACGCCGAGAAACCTGGACTCGCTCTATAACAAGGGCCTGTCTCTGATGATTCTCGGCAGAGACGCGGAGGCTTCGACGTGCTTCAACCAAGTGCTGGTGATCGATCCGCGTTTTGAAATGGCATGGATCAACAAGGGCAACCTGCTTGCCGCCAGTGGTCAACACGAAGATGCGGTGCCGTGTTTCGACCGAGCGATGGCGGCCAACTGCACAAACGCTGACACGCACAATAGCAAGGCAGCGTCGCTCGCCGCAATGGGCAGGTTCGAAGAGGCGCTTACCTCGTGTGACCGGGCGCTAGAGCTGGATTCACGTCACGTTGGCGCGTGGGCCGTAAAAGGAGCCGTGCTTGCTGCGGCAGGCAAGGATGGTGACGCGGGCGGCTGTTATGACAAGGCGTTGGCGATTGATGCGAAGAACGTCATCGCGTGGCACGGCAAGGGTGCCTCGCTCGCTTCCTCCGGCCAGCACTCGCAAGCGCTCATTTGCTTTGAACGAGCTCTCGCCTTGGAACCAAATAGCGCGGCGGCGCTGTTTGGAAAAGCGATCTCCGAAGAGATGGAAGGGCGATTGAGTGAGGCAGCGAACACCCTGCGCACTTTCATTGAGATGGCGGGGCCGACGTATACTGATGAGATCGCGGCCGCCAAGAGTCACCTCACCGATTTGACTCGTCGCGGAACCCGTACAAACGAAGAAACGGCGGATCGTTTGAACAATGAAGGCTTAACCTTGAAACAGCTTGGTAAACTCGACGATGCGCTCCTTTGCTACGACAAGGCGCTAAAGATGGTCCCGCATAGGCCTGACGTTTGGTGCAATAAAGGCAACGCCCTGCACGCGGCGGGATGCTACGCAGAGGCATTGCAGTGCTTCGAGAAGGCTGTCGGCCTCAATCCACGGGACATGAAATCGTGGTGCAACCGAGGAGCCGCACTCAAGGCGCTTGGCAGACTGGACGAGGCCGTGAAATCTTACGACAAGGCGCTAGAGCTTGACCCGCGCGATGTGAAGACGTGGTTCAACAAAGCTAACGCGCTCGCAGCGCAGGAAAAGTATCGGGAGGCGATGGTCTATTTTCAGAAAGCGCACGACCTTGGCGACCCAAATGCGGCCAGATACGTCGAGCAGTGCAGGAGGCTCTTGCAACCTGACGCAGATGGCCCTGGGACGGCGCCAACATCCGCAAGTGATGCGCAGGAGTTGTATGATAAAGCCGCGGACCTGGCGTCGTCGGGAAGGCACACGGAAGCGGTTGCGTGCTACGAGAGTGGTCTCCGGCTCGATCCGAGTAACCCGCATATTTGGTTCAACATGGCCCACTCCATAGGCCATCTTGGCCGTCATCAGGATGTCGTCAAATCCTGCGAACGTGCGCTGAAAATCCATCCGACCTTCAGCCCGCTCTGGATTTTGAAGGGACTGGGGTTCCTGTCCATGGAGCAGTTCCATGAAGCGATGGCTTGCTTTCAAGAGTCGGAGAAACTTGGCGACACGAGCGCAGGCGGCCACATGGCGCGTTGTCGAATGGCGCAGGCCGAATGGTATTTCAGGCTCGGTTCCCGGTATCAACAAGAGGGCAACCACACTCAGGCAAACGCATGTTACGAGAAGGGCCTTGCCCTTGACCCGAGCAAGACGGTGATCTGGGTTAACAAGGGCGCTGCGTTGCTGGCTCTGAAGCGTGCCTCAGAGGCGGTGGCCTGCTTTGATCGGGCGATCAAGCTAGATCCTCGCGATTCCAGCGCTTGGAACAACAAGGGTATTGCGCTCATGTCCTTGGGCCAGCACTCGGACGCGTTAGCCTGCATCAAGGAGGCCAAACGGTTGCGGGCATGAGCAGAGGGACAATGAGCGAACTCAGACCATGAAAAAGCAGGTGGCATTTTTCTTCGGATCGGGCATCTCGATCCCTTCCGAATTGCCGTCTGTATATGAAATCACCAATGCGGCTCGTGACGAGGATTGGCACCTTTACTCGGGTGGGAGTTTTTGGCCGGGACCAAATCCAAACCCAACGATTCCCGATAAAGTGACCCCCACTGTGAAGGCCTTCTTGGTAAAGGTAAGCGACTGCGCAGCCGACTACCTTGCCGAATTGGCCCGGCCCGCTGCGGGCCGAAAGCCTCATTACGAAGACCTTTTTAGTCTCGTTGAACAGGCTTTGCGCCCCGAAACCGACCATATTCCGAATCTGGCAGCGGTAGAGTTTTTGCGGCGACTGCGCCGTGAAACGGCAAGCCTCCATTGCGGATTCAATGGGGGCAGCGTGGGCGGCGATGGCTTTGTTGGACTTGCCACCGCTGCTTGTGAGTTTCTGCATTGGGTAGTGCATCACAAGCTCCATGCTGGTGGAAAGGCGCGGCGGGGACTCAAATTAATTTCCGAAACCGCCTCGGCGGTCGCGTCAATGGATGTATTCACGCTAAACCACGATCTGCTTGTCGAGGCACAGTTGCAGTCCGACGGCATCGGGGACATGCAATCGGGATTCGAGGATCGCTCGCATGGCGAATTCTCGGTTTACCAATCAGGTTGGTGGGAAGACACCAAACAGCCGCGCAGGAAGATTCGTCTTTTCAAATTGCACGGCTCGCTCAACTGGTGGTTCTACGACTTCCCCGGATGGGCTCGGCAATACGCGATCCCCGACGGCGATGCTTTTCACTCGAAAGACCAGAACGGCAAGTTTCTGCATCCTATTGAGGGGAAGGCGGCATTTCTGTCTGGAACGATCGTTAAAGAGCTGCGCTACGGTGTTGGACTTTGGTCGGAATTGTTTGCGGCATTTCGTTCCCATTTAGCAACGCACACGCACCTGATTTGCTGCGGCTACGGCTTTGGCGATACAGGAGTCAATCAACGGCTCGTTCAATGGATGAATGACCGGTTGGATGGAAGTAACCGCTTGGTCATTTTGACGCCTGATGCTCCGGAGAGTTATTTTTCCGATAAGCCCTATTGGCTTAGCCGCCTATATGAGGAGGGGCGAGTGCTTATCGTCCCGCAATACTTGGAGAATTGCTCATTGGCCGACTTGAGTTCGTATTTCGATCCGGTCGCATAGGCGAGTCACGCTGCGCCCTTGGGGGATGAGGAGATCGACCTCGCCGACACCCACCAGAAACTCCTGGACATCGAAAAAGCGGTCATCACCGCGACCGGCAAGCACAACGAATTTCTAACGGAGCTGGGTTTGCCCTTGTTGCCCTCAAAGCAATGAACGTTGCTGTCGAGCACCGAACCGGATTTCGCCCAAGGTTGTCTACGTTTCAATCCGCCCCCCTCGTGTGAGGGGCGGCCGCGCAGGACATGGGTAATTGCGCCGATTGGATATCTCCGCCTCGGCCTCCCTCATGGCGGCCTGCGCCGAGGGCAATGTCAGCCTGTCTTTTCACAACTCTTACGGGAAGTTTCTCGCCTGTTCCAACGGCTTCACTTCTGGCAACACCCTGCTGCGCCGCGAACAATACCGCCGCGCCGATGACGAGGCCGCCAGCGTCGCCATCGCCACCAACATCATTGCCGCGAGGTTACACAACACCCGTCAGGTACTCCTGCGCGCCGCCCGCGATCACGGCGAGAAATCGCCGGTCAATACCGCCGCGCTGCTGCAAGCATCGGACACCCTCGCCCAGCGCATGACGATGCTGCCGCGCGCCACATCATTGGAAACCCTGCGTGGCATCGAAGGTGATGCCGCGACCTTTTACTTCGCCGTCTTTCCCCATCTCCTCGTCAATCACGATCCGGCCATTTCGATGACGGGCCGCTCGCGCCGGCCACCGCTCGATCCGGTCAACGCACTCATGTCCTTTCTCTATTCCAACCGAAGCAGGCGATGCCATCAAGATTGTGTATGGGCACGCGGAGGTTGGTTTCCCCTTCGTGGCGGATTTCAGCGGCGGCACCGTCCTTGCGCAGGTAGGCGCCTTCCAGCGTGACGAAAAGCGTGTTGAGGTGGCGTTTCATGGGGATTTGGGATTATTGGCGACCGCAAGGAGCTTGGGGTTTGAGGTGCCGGGGTTTCACTTGCTCCAGTCCTCCCAGCGCAGTCCCTCGACGAGCGCAAAATGGCGGGCATCAAGGGTGGCTAGAATCAAGTCGCGCTGCACGGCAACGGCGGCAATGATCAGATCCAGGTCAGCAATCGGCCTGCCTAGCTGATGTTGCCGCGCTTTCATCAGCGCGAAGCGCGACCATGCTTCCGCGTCTGGACAAATGACCACCAAGCCCGGTTGCAGCACACCGTGATAGATCTGCCAGTGGCGCTGGGATGACAACTTGTGCAGACCCCACTCAATCTCCGCGGTGCACACGGCAGTCGTGGTGCAGCGGGCATCGCCCAATTGCTGCCATCGCCGCAAGGCCGCCATGACCGGGCGCTTCTTGAGCGGTTGCGAACACACGGACGTGTCAAGAAGGTGGGTGGCCATGGGTGGGAAATGCGGTCACTTCTCACCCGTCCTCGAGCGGGCTGTCGGTCTTGGATACACGTGCCTTCCAAACGTCAGGAAATTCCTGTTTCATGCGACTGGCCTTCCCATAGAGAGCCTCGTTTTCCTTGAGACGATCCATCACACCCGCCGGTGCCGCGCCGTCCTCACCCGCGGCATCCGTGACCGGGACAATGCGGACCATGCGTTGGCCCCGGCGGGTGACCACAATCTCCTTGCCCGTCCGCGCAACCTGCTGGCAAAGCTCGGAGAACTTGGTTTTCGCCTCGAAGATGCCTATGCTCTTGTTCATGGGAAGACCAAACTGGTTGGCTGGTTGGTTGTCAAGTGCGAATCACGGGCACTCCGGGTTTGCGGCGTTGGATGTTCCGCTCAATCTTGCGGAAAACCGCCCTGCGCGCCTCGATTTGCCGAGGGGTTTTGCTTGCGCGGGCGGCTGCCACAGCGATAGTCGGGGGCGCGGCCGAGCCGAGTCCTCGCCGTTTCAAGATGCCGTCTTTGATGTCCCAGCCTGTCCTTGGCCCCTTGCTCGTGTTGTCACTGATGCTTGCGGAAGGGGAGTTGCGTGCCCAGAACCCGACCCCCGCTCCGCAAACCGGCGTGCCGCGGGTGCTGGTGCCTACCGGCAGCCGCCCGGCGACTCCGCCCACCCCGGTGCATCCGGTCGCACCGATCTCGGGCGCCCCCTATCCGTGGCGGCTGTATGTGACGATCACCTTGTTTTGGATCGGCGAACAAGCGACGGATCGCAATCCGGTGCCGAACAACAAATCCTCCTGGGACCAGAACTGGCAGGCCAATTACGGCGGGATTGACGACCCGGATCCGGCCAAGCGGATTGCCAACCATGCGGCCGGGGAGTTTCGCCCCAAGGCATTCGTGCCGAAGCTCAATCCGTTTTACGTGGCCTTGCCCTATAACGACGTGGTGAGCAGCAGTCAGCACAAGGCGGAGGCGGCACGGGTCATTCCGTGGTTTGCTCGCTTGCATCCGGCGCCTGGGGAAACCGTCTGCAAAGGGCGTTGGTTGCAAATCTACAACGGCCGGTCCAGTTGTTACGCCCAATGGGAGGACTGCGGCCCGTGGACGACCGACGACTGGGAGTACGTCTTCGGCAACAAGCCGCCCCAAACGACGCAAAACGGGTCTGCGGGGCTGGATATTTCCCCCGCGGTGCGGGATTATTTGGGCTTGGAATCCGGCAAAAAAGTCCATTGGCGCTTTGTCGAGGCGGCACAGGTGCCCCCCGGCCCGTGGAAAAAATATGGTTACGTTCAGACGGCCAGTCCGCAGCCGTTCGTGCCGGGGCAACGCCTGCCCGACGATGCCGATTTGGCGACGCAGCAACGTTACATGGAGTATTTGAGGAAATTGCGCGACGAGGAGTATCTGAAGCGGCCCTTGAGTGAGTCCCAGCACTAGGGCCGGGCGCTTCGGATGGTCGTCAATTGTTGCCGTGGCGCAAAAATTCGCGTTTTGTGATGAATTCCGGCAGCATTCTTCTTGACCGGGCTCGCGGGAGGGCCTAAATCGCCCCCCCACCCATTTTAGATCCCACTCCCATGGCCAACGCACAAGTCATCCTCAAAGAAAAAATCGAAGGTCTCGGCCTGGAAGCCGATGTCGTCAAAGTCCGCGCTGGCTACGCCCGCAATTTCCTGATCCCACAAGGCAAGGCGTACGAAGCGAGCCGTGCGAATTTGCGCCACGTGGAAGCCCTCAAGGTGGCCCGCGCCCGCCGCGAAACCGAGGAATTAGCGGTGGCACAGGACCTCGCCACCCGCATCGCCAAGCTCAAGCCCAAGTTCACCCTGTCCACCGGCCAGGGCGGCAAGGCCTTTGGCTCGGTGACCAACATGGACATTCACAAGGAACTCGAAGCCGCCGGCATCAGCATCGACCGCCATGCCATCGAACTCGATAAACCCGTGAAAAAGTCCGGCAAGACCGAGGTGATCGTGCACGTCCACCCGCAGGTGACCGCCACCCTTGTCATCACCGTGGATGCCGGCGACGAAGAACCAAAGAAATAGCCCGTGCCAGGCCCTGCACGAAGACGGCAGGATGTGGTCAAGAACGCGTCTGACAGCACCCGCGCGGCGCGAATCGATGCCGCGGTGGCTCAGGCCCTGGCACCGTTCTTTCGTTAGATTGGCGGCGCGCAACCCTGGCGCGCTGGTGACAGCGCGGGCTGCTGCGGGGGAGGGGATGGCAAAAGGATTTCACCGGGTAGGCGCGTTGGTCACAACGCGAGCCGCCGAGTAGGCGCGTTGGTCACAACGCGAGCCGCTGAAATGAAAATGTCCGGCAAAATCATCGATTGCAAAATGATGATGAGCTGTCCGCACAGTCCTCTGTGCGGCGTTTCCCGCCATGGGACGTCGCGGCCCGTCGTCACTGCTTCGCCCGGTCCCGCCACCCTCGCGGGGAGCAACCGGTGAAACCGCGGAACACGTTGGAAAAATACGCGCTGGAGGCAAACCCGCAATCCATGGCGATGGCGGTGATGCTCTTGCCGCTATCCGTTAGAAGGCGCTTGGCCTTGTCCACGCGCAACTGCTGCAGATAGGCCATCGGTGCGAGATTGGTCAGCCTGCGGCAATGATGGGCGAAGCGGGTGCGCTTGAGCCCGGCTTGTCCCGCCATGGCTTCCAGCGTCCAGGGTTCATCCAACTCGTGTTGCAGCCGCTCCAGAAACATCGCCACGCTCCGCTCGCCGAGGGTCAGCGACACGTGGCGCGGCGGATCCTGCGTGCGCAGCAGTTCCAGCACGCAGACTAACAACTCATTGATCAGCAACGCCAGCCGCGTCCCTGGCGGCGCTCCGGCCTTGGCGGACTCCACCAAGTGGCCGAGCGCGGCAAAGCATCTGCCGATCTCGGGCGTGCCCGGCCAGACCGGATGCTCGTTCTCGCGCAACAGGGATGTTAGATCCTTGAGGTCCTGCTTCGATAGAACCAACCACGGCGGCCAGATCCAGGCGCGGTGCGGTTGGCGCACCCCGACATCCAGGATCAGCCAATAGAGGCGGCTGGCGGTGACCGTGGGACTGCCCACACTGTGCGGTTGCCACGGGCGGGTGATTGTGAGGTGGCCCGGGGACAAGGGATGAGAGCGGCCATCCACCACAAACCCGAGATGTCCGTTATCGAGGTAAGTGATTTCAATGCCCTCGTTGCGGTGTTCCGCGAGACCCCATGTCTGATCGCGCATGGCGTCCCAGTACCCGATGCTGCTCACCTGCGGCAACACCTTGCCGGGCAGCGGGTCTCCCGGATAGGCCCCGCGGGCCAACGCCATCAGGCGCACCTCGCCCGCGTCTGCCGCCGCCGCCAACGGATCACAGGTGTCGGCGCGGTGGGTGGCGTCCGTCTCGCGGAAAACAGGCGTGCGCGCTTTCATATTGCAAAATCTACCAGTGGGCGCACCCGAAAGACAAGCCTTTTGTGGTTCGCCATCATTTGAGCCACGTCAGTCGACCACCAAGGAAGGGGAATCATTATGGGTAACATCAGCATTGGAATCAATCTCGAGTTTGTGCGCCACGAGGACAAGTCATTCGAATGGGGCGTGAACAAGGCTGCGGATCTCGGCTATGAATATGTGGAGCCGATGTTGCACTGGGGCCGCGAATTGCTCAGCGAGGCGGGGTATTTCCACAGCGTCTCGATGCTGGATGATCCGCTGCGCATCACCCGCGCCTGCAAGGCCGCCGGCGTGAAGCTGTCGGGCTTTTCCGCGCACACACCCCTCTGCAAGCCGGAGATCAGCACCGAGTATCTCAAACAGGCGATCCGGTTCGCCGCGGAATGCGGCGCTCCGGTGGTCAATACCGACGAAGGCCCGAAGCCGGACTGGACGAGCGCGGACGAGGATCACGTGTTGATGCGCTATGTTCTCAAGGAGGCCTCCAAGGTGGCCGAGCCGCGCGGAATCCTGATAGGGATCGAGCCGCACCAGCAATACTCCAAACACCCCGACGGTCTCGACCGCATCCACGCCTTGGTGGATTCTCCCGCCATCGGCATCAACTTCGATACCGGCAACAGTTACCTTTGCGGCCATGATCCCTATCTCTGGTTGGAGCGGGTTGCCGAGCGCCTCGTCCACCTCCACGCCAAGGACATCTCCATCACCCAATCCGATGCGCAACGCGGCCAGGTCACCGGCACTCCGGTGGGTTGCGCCTGTGGCGAGGGCGTCATCGACTGGGCGCGCGTCATCGCCATCTGCAAGCAATGCCCGCGGGACATCGTGCTATCCGTCGAGTGCGGCACGGTCGCACAGGCCGCCACCAGCATCGCCCATCTCCGCGCGTTGCTATAAATGTTAGATGAACTCCCGCCATGGAGCTTCCCCGATGCAGTCCGTTGGCTTTTGCCGCGATGGTGGTTGCCGCCGCCGCCGAGGTGCCGCCGCAGGTGCCCCTGCGCGCGCCGGACGGGCCGCTGGTCGCTCTCTGGCAAAGGACCGCCAATCCTAACAAACCCTACATTGCCCAACTTTACGCGCCGGGTGACAAGCCGGTTCCCTTGTTGGATGACTCGCCGCCGGATCATTTCCATCATCATGGGTTGATGTTTGCACTCGGGGTGGACGACACGGATTTCTGGGCCGAGAAAGACATTGCGAATGCCGGGCGGCAGGAAGTGTTGGAAGCGGTCGCCACGCCGGCAGGTGATGGCTTCACCCAGAACCTGCGCTGGCTCGCCACGGATGGCACGAAGTTGTTGGATGAATCCCGGTGGGTGCGGGTCCGTGCCACTGGCAAGGACGCGGAGGTCGTGCACTGGCTCGATTGGGAATCGACGCTCACGCCGGCGGCCGGGCGCGATGGTGTGCGCTTATGGGGCCACCACTATTTCGGGCTGGGTTTGCGCTTGTTGCCCGCATGGACCCGCAAGGGTGAATTCATCTGGCAGGATACCACGGGTCAGGCCGTGGTGCGCGGCGACGAGAAACTCACCCCCGGTGGTTGGTGTGCCGTGCGTTGCACTCTCGACGGTCGTCCGGTCACTGTGTTGATGATTGATCATCCAACCAACCCGCGTCCCGCCAAGTGGTTCACCATGAGTGATCCGTTTTGTTATCTGGCCGCCGCGCTCAATCTGGAGAAAGAACCCGCGCGGCTGAAGGCCGGCGAGAAATGGACCTTGCGCTATGGCTTCGCCGTCATCTCCACGCCCGCCGACCAAGCCCGCCTGGCCAAACTCGCCGAGGTTTGGAAGAACTCCAACTTATTTCCTGCTAGAACCCAAGCAGACCCTGACAAACCATGAACACGCCATCTGAAAATCCCGCCGCCACCCTGCCGCGCCGCCGCTTCCTCGGCCAAACCGCCGCGACGCTAACGGCTCTCGCCGCCGCGCCCACGTTCGCCCGCGCGCAAGGGAGCACCGCGACCCGCCGCCTCGGGGTCGGCTTCATCGGTTGCGGTGGGCGCGCCGACAGCCATTTCCAGATGGTGGGCATCCTCCGTGATGAAATGAAGATGCCGGTGGACATCGTCGCGTGCTGCGACATCTATCGCCCGCGGCTCGAACAGAAGAAGCAAAAGTATAACGTCAGGAAGAGTTATAGCAACTACAACGAATTGCTGGCGGATCCGGCGGTTGATATCGTATGCATTGCCACTCCCGACCATCACCACGCGTCGCAGGCGCTGGCCGCGGTCAAGGCGGGCAAACATGTGTATTGTGAGAAGCCAGTCAGTCATTGGAGCCAATTCGAGGCGACCCGGACGTTGGCCGATGCGGTGGCCGCGTCGAAGGTGGCGTTTGTGTGCGGCACCCAGGCCATGAGCGACCCGGCGTGGAAGAAGATGAAGGAATTGATACGCGCCGGCGCGATCGGCCAACCGCTGCATGCGGAGGTCGGGTTCTTCCGCACCGGCGATTGGGGCGAGCGCTGCATGCTGGTGGACGACCCCAACGCCAAGCCCGGCCCGGACATGGATTGGGACGCGTTTCTCGCACCCGACCGGCCGAAGGTGGCGTTTTCGGTGGACCGTTGGTTCCGTTGGCGCTTGTTTGCCGATTATGCGGGCGGGCCGGTCACCGATCTCTATCCGCATTGCCTCGCCCAGGTGGTGGATATGCTCAATCTCGGGTTTCCCGAACAAGTGGCCGCCATCGGCAACATCTCACGCTACCCCTACGAATTGCGCGACGTGCCCGATACCTTCAACCTCATCGCCCAATACCCGAAGGGCCTCTCGCTCTCGCTCACCGGCACCCAGGGCAATGACTTCCAAACCACGCCGCAACGCGGGGCGGGCCAACGCTGCCCCGTGATCCGCGGTTGGGATGCCACGCTCTATGTCGATCCGAACAACCGTGAGATCATTTGCAAATCCACCGAGGGATCCACCAAACCCAAAGCCATCGAGCGCTTCCCCATCGAGGGCTCGGAAAACAATGTGCTGTTGTGGAAAAATCTCGTCGAGTGCGCGCTCGAAGGACGCCAGGACACGTGCAGTCCCATGGACCTCGCGTTCCGCACCCAGACCCTCCTGCAAATGGCCATGGCCGGCAGCAAGAACGGCAAGACCGTCCGCTTCGACACCGCCAAACGCGAGATGATGATCTAACTGAATTAGCCGGCCGGATCCGGATCGCAATGCATTGGCTGAGGTACATGACACTGGCAGCACTTCTGACGATGAACGCATCAGCAAAGGAAGGTGTGGTTTTGTTGCACGGATTGTGCAGGTCAAAGACAAGCATGTCCAAGATGGAAGCCGCGTTGGCAAAGGACGGGTTCATCGTCGATAACGTCTCGTATCCATCGCGCTCGGAAAAAATCGGGCCACTCAGTGAAGCCGTTGTTGGCAATGCCATGGCCAGCCCGCGGCTTGCGGATTGCACGCGGATCCACTTTGTGACGCATTCGCTCGGCGGGATTCTGGTGCGCAGCTATTTTTCCAGGCATTCGGACCCGCGACTCGGCAGGGTGGTCATGCTCGGTCCGCCCAACCAAGGCAGCGAGGTGGTGGACAAGTTAGGGGCCTGGCGGCTGTTCAAGATGATCAATGGGCCCGCCGGTTCGGAATTGGGCACAGCCAAGGATTCGGTGCCTAACCGACTCGGGCCGGTAACATTTGAAGTGGGAGTTATCGCCGGTGATCGTTCCATCAATTGGATCAACAGTCTGATGATCCAGGGCCGCGACGACGGCAAAGTATCAGTCGAGCGCAGCAAGGTGCAAGGCATGAAGGAGCAGTTGGTGGTCCACGCCACCCACCCGTTTCTGATGAGAAACGACCGGGTGATCGCAAGTACCATGACCTTTCTGAAATCAGGCTCGTTCCAGCAGCCGCCCAATCCCTAACATAATGCGTGCGGGTCGAATGGTGGCTTCCTCAATGTTTGGCCTGAAGGGCCGGGAGATTCCAGCCCAGGGCTGAGCGCCAGTGATGCCCTGGGGATGGATGCGGTTAACAATCGCGGCCTGAAGGACCGCAAGAGCAGCCACCCCTGTCAGCCAAACGGATTCCTGACGGCAACCCCTTGGATGACCTGGCTGTCGGCGAGATCTTCGGACAGAAGTTCGGCGCATTTGGCGGCGGCGGCGCTGGCCACGATGAGCCCATCCCAGAATGAGATCGTGTTGAGTATGGAGCAATCGACCCCTTCTTCGATGATGCCCGGAGTGACTTGCACGATGTCGAAAATGCGGAAATCCCGAAGGTGCTGGCGGGCTTGAATGGGTTCTATGCCTAGCTTGCGTGTGGCTGCCGAGAAAAATTCCTGCAGCACTTGAGTGGAGATGACGCCGGTTCTCTCCTTGGCATGGCGGGCGACGAGGCCAAGCGCTGTGGCTTGTTTTGCAGGATCGGCGCGATCAACTGAATAAATGAGGACGTTCGTATCAAAAAAACTTCGTGGGGCCATGGTTCAGTAACGGTGGAGTTCTTCACGGGAAATCTTGATACCTTTCGAGTCGCCCGACGATTGCCTGAGGCGCTCGATCATGGCATCAACCGAGGCGTCAGGACTGGATATGGCGTCGTTCAATAGCTTGCGGACCAGCGCGTTGAGACTGGTGCCGCGCGCTTGGGCGTAACGACGCCCCCGATTGAGGAGTTCGTCTTCGATGGAAAGAGTGAGATTCGCCATGCACACAGGATATGTGCGCACAGGCAGCTTGTCAACTCCTGTTTTCAGAGACCCCAAACAGGTTTGGAACCTAAAGTGCCGATTTGAAAACCTATTGAAAAACCTTTTGAAACAGTCAAAATTTCACAATATTAGGATTGTATTCTTGAAAAAAAGGCATATTTTAGCCGCATGAATTCATCCGAATCTCACCCGTGGCTTTCCTTCAAGCTACGCATTCCACTGGACGATTACCGTCTTTGGATGCAACTGGGTGAGATCGCCTCCAAGTGCGAGCACCTGGCGGGAGTCCCGCTGAGACCGGATGTCGCGGCGGAACTTCACCGGGTGTTTTTGGCCAAAGGGGTGTTGGCTACCACCGCGATCGAAGGCAACACTCTGAGTGAGGAACAGGTTCGCCAGATCATGGATGGGAAGCTGAAACTTCCCCCCTCACAGAAATACCTTCAGCAGGAGGTTCAAAACATCCTCGACGTATGCAATGAGGAGGCCCACTTGCAACTGGCAGGGGGTGCTGGAGAAAAACCCCGGTTGAGTCCTGATTTGATCCGGCGATACAACAGGAGCGTGATGCGCGGTCTGGATATTGAGGATGGAGTAATTCCCGGGGAAATCCGCGCCCATTCCGTGTTAGTTGGCAGGGTCTATCGGGGAGCACCACCTGAAGAGTGCGAGAGGCTGCTCGATCAGATGTGCGACTGGCTCAATGGCGCGGATTTCCAAGCGCCGGATGAAGAATTGAAGATTCCTTTCGCCCTGCTCAGGGCGGTCGTGGCACATGTCTATCTGGCTTGGATTCATCCCTTTGGTGACGGTAACGGCCGCACCGCCAGGCTGGTGGAGTTCCACATTCTCTTTGCCAGCGGTGTTCCGCTGCCTGCGGCACATTTGTTGAGCGACCACTACAACATCACCAGGGCACAGTATTACCGGGAATTGGCCCGCACCAGTGTATCCGGAGGTGATCTCATACCGTTCATCCGCTATGCCACGCGGGGGTTTCTCGACGGCTTGCGAGATCAAATCGCCAAGATTCGCGATCAACAACTACGAGTTGCCTGGGAGAACTACATTCATGATCGGTTCAGGGAATGGAAGAACTCGGTGACCCAGAAACGACGGCTGGATCTGGTGATCGAATTGAGTTCCCATGAATGGGTGGAGGTTTCGAAAATATGCAAACTCAGCCCCATGCTTGCCAGCGCGTACGGAGCAGCGGGAGATCGCATGCTTGGCCGGGATTTGAACTCGGTGGCCTCCATGGGTCTCATTTCGCGAAAACACGGCAAAGTCCGAGCCAACAGGGAACAAATTCAAGCGTTCCTTCCGGGGCGCGTTGATGGCTGAAATCCCATCCTTCTGGTCTGGCTCACATCCGGAATATGTCCTTCCCGCTTTGTCGATGGCCATCCCAGTTTGCGGCTGCGCCGATGATCCCAAATTCGCTATCGCTCATCCCGCGTTCAGCTTTTCCCTCGCTCTTCCCTCCGCCCGCGCCGCTCGCGACTGCCCTTTAACATCTCATCGGCCCACGCTGCCGGCCTTTCTCGCTCGGTTCAACGTTTGCCATTCACGCCTTGCACTCTCTCTCCGCTCATTCTCAATGTGCTACCATGCGATCTTCCCCGCCCGTGAATTGCAATTCTGAAGGACTGACCCCACCACGATGCCGCCCTAGCGGATGAACCCGGCAGACTGGATCCGATCATCCCCGCACTTAGCGCAGCTCGACGCAATCGAAGCCGCAATAGTAGCGCGGCCCGCGCGACGCCGGATTGGCACCGGTCACTTCCGCCCGCAACAACAGCTTGCCGTCCTTGGCTTGGAAGGTGCCCAGCTCCACCGGCTCCGCCAGCGTCGGCTCGCCCTGATAGAAATCCACCTCCTTGCCCGCAGGCTGCCCGTTGACCGTGAACCGCAGCACCCCATAGTCATAACTCCGGGTCGCGTGCAGGATGAGCTTGTGCGGCTTGGCATCGGCCACCGGTATCGCGAACTCGATGAAGTCACCAACCTTCGTGCATTGGACAAACACCTGTTTGCCGCCGCTCCAACTGCCGTCCGCCAGGCCGCCCGCCTGCTCGCCCACCCTGAGGTCGGGCGACGTGGCGGAAACGGTTAGACCCTCCAACTCGATGGCACCGACAATCCGCCGGGTGCCCGGAAGCTCCCGCACGGCGGCGGCGGCATCGGCGGCTTGCGCCTGGCGGTTGTGCCGCGCGCCGGGGCGGGCATACCAGAACGTGCCAACGGCGTAATCGACCTTGGTGTTCGCCCAATGCCAGATTTCCATGTCATGCTTGAGGGCGCTCTTGAACGGGATGGAATCCAGCGGCCGCACCCTTGAGGTGGTGGTGTAGCCCATCCAGTTGTTGTGGTCGGCAACCTCGCGCCGCGGCATCGAGATGAACGGCGAATTGAAAAAGTCCGCCATGCCCCACGCATATCCATAGTAGTCCTCGGTGCCGGTGCCAATGTGCGCCGGCAGCGCAGCACCATCCTGATAGATCCGCTCATCCCCCTCGCCATACCACGCGTTCGACGGGCTGAAAACCGTTAGAGTGTCCCCGACGTAACGGCCCTGGCCCTGGATGTCGATGTAGTTCCAGTCCGAGCGCGGCTGCGTGGGAATCCCCAACTGCCCGTGCCAGTTGGCATGAAACAGCAGCGAGCGATCATCCCAGGCCCATTTGTCCGCGGTGGCGGAGGCCCTCACGGCAAGGGCGTGGTCCGCAACGTTCTTGATTGTTAGGTGCGCGGTCTTCGCGTAGGGCATGACCCAGCGGGCTGTCAGTTTCCCGTCGGCGCCGACGCTGCGCCACCAGTCCCGCACCGGTTCCAGGCGCACGCCCGCGCCGAAAAACTCGCTCAGCGGGCACCACACGGTCGATTCGCCGTCAAAGGTGGCCTGCATGACCAGCGAGCGCAGGGCGGCGGGCGCTTCCTCGGGCTGGATCTCGACCCGCAACTCGCGAATGGCCGTCGGCCCGGGCGGCAGATCGATTTCCCGCTCCTTGCCGGCGGGCAGCGCCACCGGGTTGCGCTCCGTGCCGCCGGACGCCGGATCGGGGCTTCCCAACAATTTCTCGCCGGTCTCTCTGAGCAACGGCTTGGCCGCCTCGAAATCCTCCATCGTGAAACTTTTCACCTCGGTGCCGGACTCGTAACTGCGATAGTTGATGACATAATAGAACGGCACCGAATCCAAGGTGATCTTGCAACCCTTGGCATAGGGAATGGGCAGATAGAGGTCGCCGCCAACGCCCTGGGCGTCGGCGCGCGGTTTCTCCAACTGGTGATGTAGGTCCGCCTCGTCGAACGACACAAACGCGAAGGGCGGCGGGACAAACCCGTTGCCGCGGAACAAGTCGTTGAGCTTCGCGGTGATCGCGGGGGTGGGCGAGCCATCGAGATAGAAACGGATGGTTTGCTTCTCACGGTCTGCCGCCAGCGGTGTCCAGTAGCGCACCACCGCGCCCGGGCCCTTGTCGTCCATGATGACCCACTCGTTGCGGCCCTCGTTGACTTCGGTGCGGATGGCGTTGTCGTGATCATTGTTGGAGTGCCAGCCCTCGGCATTGGCCGGATCGGTCTTGTGCGGATCGTGGCTGCTGGATTGCTTGAGCGTGTAGCCGGGCGCGGGCAGGCTCGCCACCACGGCGCGATCGGCCATCTCCTGCAACAGCGATGGCAGCGTGACCGGCGCCGGAGCGGCCGCTGGTGGTGACGACGGCTCCCGCAGGACCACCATCGGGGTGGTGGGCGACGGTGATGGCGCGGGCCGAGCCGTGCGGCTGGGCGCCGACCGTTCTGGCAGCGCCTGGAGCGCGTGAAGGTCGAGGCCGAGCCG
>Ga0118677_10003939_pt1 | contig 27461 bp, 15 predicted proteins | sample AliMusrvi5mmetaG_FD_86154 | JGI IMG/M metagenome (GOLD analysis project Ga0118677, IMG submission 86154) | reverse complement strand
AAACAGAACCTTTTACAATATTTTCAGGATCAAATACGTTTATATTTACCCCGACATATAGCCATTTTTTGTCGTACGAAAACTTCACAAGTACAGGTGCACCACTTGCATTCAAACGGGATGGCTCCCGGTTTAAGGTATGGTATTCACCCGGCCATTCAATTGCCTCCAGGATGCCATCTAAAACCGGAGCTCTGTTAACTCTCACTGCCTTAGCTGTTTGGGCAAGTCGACTGGGAACCTCAGACCGAGGCATCAGTGAATCAATCATATAATCTTTCAGGGCACCGTTTTTCAACTGGCCGTTCCGGTACACGATGTTCTTCTTCCAGCTTTTGATTGCATTTGGCTGACCAAGGGTGATCGGACCTGATGCAATAAGTGTGTTGCGCTCAAAGGTGCAATCGGCTGATCTGGCAAAGGAGAGGGTCATGCTTCCATCCGTGATAAAAACGTTATCCCGGTAGGTTATCCCAGAAGCGATGTGGTTATGAATTGGTCGTCCGACACCGATCGAGATATTCCGCTCCGCGAGGCAATTGCTTGAACCTTCATCAAAATAAAAGGAACTTACACCAAAACCCTGACCAAATTCGACAATATCACGGACCAGGTTACCCCGTAGGATACATCTTTTGACACTCATTCCGTCGCTGTAAATTGCAGCACCATCATGCAATTCCTGCATCACCCTTGATATCTGATTTTCTTCAAGAAGGTTATCACTACCACCGAAAATAATACCACTATATGGACTATTAAATATCTCATTACGATAGATATGCAAACGATCACCGGTTGCAAACAATGCACCGGAGCCTGGAAAAAAGAGTCCGAGGTCGTGCAGGTGATTCCCCGAAATCAAGACATCATTGCCATTAAATTTTAAACCGCAAGCACCTGTATGATGAATGGTGCAATCCACTATTTTGCTATTAAAGGTATGAAGAGCAGCAAGACCGGTACCTCCCGCATTAAAAATTTCCAATTTTTCAAGGTCGCATTGATTTGCAAAATCCAGGTGTACAGCTCCATTGAAGGCTCCTCCTGCCCATCCGGCAGTTTTCAAAGGGATCGAAGTCGCCTGGAAGGAAAGATTCCGAAGAGTAACATTTTTTATATTATTTACACTTGTTCCTGCGATTAGTATGATTTGCTCTGTTCGAGGAACAATTACCCTGGCTTTAGTCATATCTTCCTCTTTCAATGGCCAGTACACCACCCTTCCGGCGGTTCGGTCGAGATACCATTGCCCTGGTTTTGTCATCCCTTCCCGGGTATTAAAAACAACAAATTTCTTTATACCAAAGGCACCCGGAGGAAAAATACACGGAGAGGAAAAGGTGAAAACATGCTTTAAAGTGTCATTGCCTGCAATACCTACCATCGATTCATTCCACATATGATAGACCCTGATCTCCGCATTTTTGATGTCAAAAGTTGCCGGAATAATCTGAGGATCATAGGCCATAATCAGCTTTTCCCATGGAAGAGGTTGCCGCTCCCAGTAGCCGGCAATGCCAGGAAGCAATTTTACATCCCATGACTGTTTATGGGATAATGTTCCCGTTTCCGGAAAGCGGGCTCTTTCTGCCATCCGACCGTTAACGATCAACACCCTAAAATCCCATTCTCCTTCTTTCACTCCGGAAAGGTCATTATACCAAAACTTATCTTCCCCCTTTTTCCACCCTTCAACAATAGAACCTCCGATGATCGTAACTGTTCCTGATTTTTCCGCCTCAATAGTAAGCCCATTGTCTTTCGAATCCAGTTCAAAAGGTTTAGAACGGAAATATTCACCAGGTAAGAGTACAATCCGGTTATTGGCTGTTCCGGATTTCCGGGCAGCATCACGTGCAGCATCCAGGGTTGCGAAAGGTTGGACTGCCGTTCCCGTATTTGTATCAGAACCATCCGGTGAAATATAGAATATCTTTCCGGTGATATTTTGTCCGGTGACATTACTGATGGGCATACCAACCCCTAATACCATCAAAACAGTCAACAAAAAAACAATAGCGCTACTTGCTGAAATATTTTCTTTATTCATTTTCCAGTTGTATATTTATAAAGTACTTCGTTAAATTTAAGCGGCAATTTTGCCGTAATCCAGTAGTTCTTTGACAAATATGCCAAAGAATGCTAACAATAAAATCCTTTCGGGATTTATTCAGCTTTTTGAAAATTCTATTTTTTAATATGCTGAATAAATGATATATAGCGGAATTATTGACCTTAGGAATCATATTTTAAAAATTACGTAACCATTGTAATGCTAAACATATCCCCTTTAAAATTATTTTAGGCTTGCATTTTATGTTTTGTGTTACCCCTGAAAAATACTCCGAACAGGATTAATATTATTGCAGAACAGACTGAGGTAATTAAAAAAATCGTGTTCCAATCCCTCAATTCTCCGATTCTGAAATAGCCAATCAGGAAACCATTAACCTGTATCCCGATTAGAAGACCAAGCCCCCAAACAACAAACGATAAAAATCCCTGCGCCTGGGCTTTCAATTCTTTGGGAGCGTTTCGATCGGTGTAAACCTGGCCGCCCACATAGAACAGTCCAAAGATCAAACCGTGGACAAGTATCCCAATAACATAAAGCCACTCCATCCCGAAATGTACTCCCATATAGAAGGACACATAACGAACAAGCATAGCAATCAGTCCGATTACCAGTGTCCATTTGATTCCTGCCTTCAAAATAACACTTGTTGTGATGGTTAGAAAAAACATCTCGGCAAACTGGCCCCAGTTCATCATGAATGTAATATTCGTTACATTATAGTCGGCAAAAAACATGGAGCCATAAACATGGTACAACGAAAAAGGAATGATCGACAAAAATGAAAATATCATAAACATACAGAAGCTTTTATCCTTCAGCATGGCGAAAGCACGAAGCCCCAAAACATCGAGGATTTGTACCTTTTTATTCCTCGATTCAGCATGTGGGGTATGCGGCAGAAACAAATTAAATACTACGGCAACTAAACTTATTGAGGCCCCGCAATAAAACGGCAGGTCAGTGCCATCAAATATGCTGACTTTAAATACATTTATCGCTATCAGGCTAAAAACACCTGAAGCAACCCACCCTATTGAACCAAATACCCGGATTCGGGGAAATTGTTCTGCCGGGGCATGAGCCATTGCAATGGCACTTGTCAGACTCCAGGTAGGCATATAACAAAGCATTGCCAATGTAACAGCCACCAGCAACATTACGAAATTGGTTTGCCGGGCAGCAAAGAGTAGTAGCACGGCTGTCAGGAAATTTAAAAAAGCCAGTACTTTTTCGCTGGCAAAATACCTGTCAGCAATCATGCCAATAATTGGAGATGCCATGGAACCTATGGCTATCGAACTCAATATCAAAGAAGTGTCAAATACAGAAAATTTCAGTCCGTTACCCAAATAAGCTGCCAGTGGAACCCACCACACGGCAAGAAGCATATATTGCATAAACATCATCAAGGCAAGACGCCAGTTAAAATCCCAACCCGTTATCTTCAATTTTTGCTTAAACATAATTACCTTAAGTTTTCGTTTGTGAACTTATTTGTTCTCGATTTTATTCTCGTATCGTTTTTGTGACAATCGGTACACGATACCGAATGGATATTATTTGAACTTTTGGGATTGGAGTAAGTGGTGTTCATGGTCATCACATCCAGATTACAGTTTGAAATAGCCGGATGGCACTTTATGCAACTGTTTCTTGCATCGTTACTGTGAGGCTCGTGACAAGCCATGCAACTTAATCCCTCGTGAACACCTCTGGGAGTCCGGTCATCGCTTGTGCCAGCCTCGTGTGCACCATTGGGAGCATGACACTGAATGCAATTTCTCATTTTGTAATCATCTGAGACTTTCACAGATTTTAGTCCATTGACTAACTTTAATTTAGGCAGCATTATTGAAGCGACATTCACTTTCTCATGTCGATCGTAAAAGCTTAAATTATTTTCAAGTTTTTTACCGGAATAAAAAATAGCTGCAGGATTTGAATGATCCGGTAGTTCGGATGGCAAACCTTTGATGTGTATCTGATGGCATGCCAAACAAGGGATTACCGGTTGTTCAACCTTTTTCAGATCTTTCATTACCCAGGGGCCTTTTGTATCAATTGGTTTGACCAAATCAGGGGTTGTCCCTTCGTAAAACATTCCGTGACAACGCAAACAATCAAAATTTAGTTGTTCGGTTTTGTTGTGGGTTTGATTCAGGAAAATGTCTTTATAGGAAGCTGAATGCCCGCCCGATTTCCATTTTGCAAATTCCGAGGCGTGGCATCGTTTACAGTTGTTCATCACATCCAACACCTGCGATTCGTTCATCCGTATCTCTTCCACCCGCTCTTCCCTGGCATGATTAACAACCATCATCCCCTTTTCTTTCAGGCTGTGAAAGCCATTGCTTAAGGCAGTTCCGTGGCATTCTTTGCAGTGCATTTCGCGATGCGATGACTGGGAGAAGGAATGGACAGAGCTTCCAATTTCATGACATGAGGCACACGTCCGTTCGGGAGAAGCAGAATTCCAATACGTATAAAAAGACCCGAAGGAGATGCCGATAAAAATAAGGCAAACGGCCAGTGATAAAACTATTTTGGGGAATATCTTCATCTTCATATCTTTCGCCTTTATTTGAACCTGTTTCCTTTTTGCCACTCGGATGCAATATATCCGCCGACCCAATATCCCATGGCCATAATGGTCAATGCCGGGTTAAAACCACCATTGGACACATGAAGACTGCCATCAGCGACAAATAGGTTTGGTACTGCGTGTACCCGGCCGAACCTATCACAAACTGAGGTTTTGGGATCATTTCCCATCCGGCAGGTTCCAGCCTGATGCTGGCCGCCGCTTACCGGAACTTTACCGTTGATCACGCCCGTTTGCCAGGTCTCTACAGCCCCGGCTTCCCTGAGCCAAAGTTCAGCCTTACCAGCCATAAAGGCTGTACCCTCAGAATTTTTCAGGTGTTTCGCCCCTGAAATACGGGCAACCGGAGTACCCCAAAAGTCTTTAACGACCGGGTCAACATCAACCCTTCCGTTAAAATCGGGAATTTCCTGGTAAGGCCCTATCACCTGGGCTATCCGTTTATAATTTTTTTGTTGAAACTTTTTATGTTCCAGACCCCATGTGGGCGATTGGGGAGGGCGCAAATTGGTAAAGGCGTACGGTAGCCGGTTAAATTCATTACACAACACCCCTCCGCCGATTATTCCGGGATTGTGATGAGAAAAATCGCCGATAGCCACCGAGGCGCCGGGTCCAAAATCATCATAAATTTCCTCATCAAAAAGTCCGAAGGCTCCGCAATAGGAATGACTTTGCAGATTTCTTCCCACCCAGTCGTTTTCATTTCCAATCCCCTTCGGGAAAAGCCGGGATTTGGAATTAAGCAGAAGCCGGGGTGTTTCAGTAGCAGATGCGGAAATAACGACGATATCTGCAGTCTGAATTTGTTTTTTATTATTCTCATCAAAATAGCTGACTCCGGTTATTTTTCCCAGATCGTCAACAAGAATTTCGTTGACGATACAATTGGTTCTTAATTCGCAGTTCCCCGTTGCCAGGGCTACCGGGATCACTGTATTATGAGTACCACATTTTGCATTGACAGGGCAGGCAAATCCGCAGCATGTGCGCATCCTGTAACATTGAGGACGACCTCCATATGGTATTGAATTCCTTAACATGGGAATCGGATAAGGATGAAACCCTAACCTTCGGGCAGCAGCTTCCAGCAATCGTGCCTCCCTATTGTGTTCAAATGGGGGCATTGGTTGTGGCTTTTTACGCGGTGGTGCAAAAGGGCTCTGACTGTCATCACCTGCCACACCGATCTCCCATTCCGCTTTTTCATAACAGGGTTCCAGATCATCGTACGAAATTGGCCAGTCCTCCAATGTTGAACCTGCCACTTCACCGTAAGTCGTCTTCATTCTGAAATCTTCGGGCATAAACCGCCAGCCCATAGCTCCATAACTAACTGTCCCAGAACCAACACAAGCCGCATTGTTTCCATATCCGCCCTCGCTGGGAAGAAGGATCGAACTTTTACCATCCACTGAAACCCTGACCCTGCGATAATGCTTGTCATCAGGGCCATAAGCATTGCCCAGTACTGTGGTTCGCTGAGATATTAATTCATCATGGTCATGATCGTCAAGCGTAACCCATCCTCCCCGCTCAAACATAACCACTGACATCCCGGCGGTACTCAGCTCCTTGGCAACCACGCCACCCCCGGCACCCGAACCTACTACAATCGCATTGATATGTTTATTCTTCATTATTTAACTTTTGTAGCGGTTCTGACCAATGATAAAAGGGTAATCCAAACCAATCATCTTATAACTCACATAATTTATGTTTCCACCGTGACGCGGACTTCCATAATAGCCCTGCATCGTATGGTCACGGATCAAACCGAAGAATATCCGGTCAAGTCCTTCTGCCCAGATAATTCCGGACTGAGCTGATTTATACTTCTTTAACATTTCTGCCAGTTTGCCGCCTTGCATTAATTTCAAATAGTCTGTCTGCCTGTCCCATGGCAATTCCTCAAACGACTTTTGATAGAGCAATTTGCAGGATACATCGGTATCAGCAAGGCCTTTTCTGTATTTTTCCTGATACCGGATATAGGGACCGATCAGCTGTTTATCGATAAAATTTGCAACTCCGGCATCTTTTGCTCCAGGCCATTCATCTGTTGGAATGATCTGTTCTACAATGGCATTCACCAACGATACCTCCTTTTCGGTAAAAAATCGCCAGGGAGATTTTGTTACCGGATTGGTGCACCGGGGAAATAATAGCAGGCTTCCTGAACCAATCGCCACCATTTGTATAAAACGTCTTCTGGAAAAACCATTTCTAAACATGAATGAATATTTTAATAATTTGATTATCCATTTATTATGTCCTTTTCTGGATTCTTAAGGATTGTCATCACATGGCAGGTTGCAAGCAAGTATTTCGTGATGCCAAGCTACTTTAAAGTTGTATATATTGCTACTCCCCTCGATGGAAGTTTATCAATAAAACTACTTTTCTCTATTTTGATTTTTTTGTCACTTTCCAATATCGCGGCTTCTTTTGTCACCACAATCTTTGCAGGATCATAGAGGTGCCGGTTCAATGTGACATTTATGTTTTTCTGAAATTCAACGTGAATCTGTTTGGATGAATGAGAGGCATTTACAACCAACACAGATATTTCCCTGCCGTTTGGCTGAGTCGCTACAACATATACGCTATCTGCATTGTTGGTTTTATAAACTTTCGTATGGTTTCGTCCTCCCAGATATTTGCTCATCATACTCAAAGCATACCAGGATGGATATGGATTTTCGGGTTCTGAAACATCATCATGAGGCCATTTGGCGACTCCCCAACGATGAACTCCATTGTGAAAACTATCTTTATTTGTTGTGTTATCTCCAGGGACAACATATTGCTGATCAAACAATAGCCAGATCAAAGAGGTCTGGGCCCCTTCGTTGGCAAATGCGGCAATACACTGAGCAAGGTAGTTTCCGTAGTCGGGTTTGAATCGCATCGTTTCATCCGGTTTATTTGCGCCATATTCATCAATCCAGAACGGTTTACCGGTATGTTCCATTTTTTTCCGGCCAACCTCAACTACATTTTTCCAACCATTATATTCCAAAGGGGGAATGCTGTTATATTTTCCGCCATTGTAGGCATGCCAGCTGTAAATGTCAATAACCTGATTCATGTTTTTAACACTCCAGCCAACCCATGCAGCGGTGTCGGTACTTCCGCTGTTCGGGCCCACCAGTTTTATTTTTGACCTTAAGCCTGATTCAACCAGTTGTTCATGAATTCGCGTACACACCTTATCGTAATATTCCGGCTCGGTAAATCCCTGAGGAATAATCCCTGCCGGATAGTTCAGTGGTTCGGTAAAAAGCACCAGATATTTGATGTTGGTATAACCTTTCACCTGAATCAGTTGACGGAGCGACTCTTTTATCCAAAGCGCAAAACGGTCAGGATCTTTATCCGGTTTTGGACCGATCGTATCTTTTCCATTTTTTGCCGGAATATGAAAATAGGTATCCTTTGTAAACCACCATCCTGCCTGTAATGCGACATCGACCTTTAATTCTTTCATCTTATCCAGCCACAAATAGAACGCTTTCATTTTTGTAGTTTCCCAGTTGAATTCATTATACATGTTGTCGCCACAAGCCCAATCGGCACGGTACCAGGTACGGGCTATTTTCAGATCCATATTTTTTACCCTTGAGAATTCCCGCTGCCGGTCATTCTCATTCATCCCTTTATTGATTTGCTCGGGCATATAGGCAAAACCATGATATACCCCGTTCACACCGAGAAATTCTTTCATTATCACCGTATCGTTGTAAACTTTCAACACCACCGGGATCGTGTTCCGCTGTGTCTGACCATTGCAGACAATTTGAACCAGCCCAATTAGGAAAACAAAAACGACGATTGCCTTCGTCTGATACTTTACGTAATGCTTATAATTCTTCATCCTTTTATGTTTATTATTTTTCAATTCCTGCCGACCCCAGACAAAGAACCCTGAATTCAGTTCCGGTACTTTGCGCGTTCTTTTCAGCCATGAGCTCGATGCGTACAATATGTTTTTCTGATAATAAATTCTTCCGGATTGGGAGCATATACCGGTACCCGCCCCAGGTTTGATCAAACCAGGCGTCCATGATCACCGGATTCGTTCCATCCACCGTGATAACGGCCTTGCCCATTGGTCCGTTTATCCGCCAACATGAAAGAAAAATTACCGTTCCATTGATCTCAAATTCGATTATACTGCCAGGAACAGAACTTTTCCATCCGGCAATTTTTGGTTGAGATCCATCAAATACCCAATTTTTATTAGAGATAGGTACAAGGGCTTCGCCATCGAATACAGACGTAAATTCAAAAGAACCGGAAAAAAATGCCGACGGAATAGGCAAATTAACTGAAGGAATATTTTCAGGAGAAAATTTTTTAAAGGCTTTATCCAACGCCATGCAGATCAATTCTCCTGTCAGGACATGCCCTGCCTCGTTGGGATGTACCTGATCGGGACTGATCTGTTCCCATTTGAGCCTCCCGGATTTTATTTCCGGCCAAATGGCATCGCGGTAACTGGTCATTGACAAATTGTAATGAATCCCAACTTTGGATTGCCATTCCTGTGCATTCGACCCATCGTTTTTAGTCATAAAAAGGAGCATCAGCGCCGGCTTTTGAGCGGCGTTGAGTATTTGCCTCACAACTCCTTCGTATGCTTCGGCATATTCTTTCGTATTTGGGTCATTAACAGCATAATCGACAACCACAAAATCGGGTGAATATGAGAGCAGGTCACGTTTTACGCGCATTGCCCCGTAATCAGAGCCTGTAGCGCCAATCCCGGCATTGACCAATTCGATCATGGCTTTTGGAAACTTTTTTTTCCACCACGCCAGCACAACATTCGGGTAACGTTTGTCAACTGTCGCTGAAGCTGCACCCTCCGTAATAGAACCGCCTAAGGCACCAATTACCATCTTTCCACCCTTTTGAGCCTTGGCGAAAACCAGATTAAGCCGGGCAGAATTTCCTTCCGTGATATAATTGTTGGGCAATAAACTTTCGGCTGTCGGGAAAACCCGGATAGCCTGTTCTGCCTGCTGACCCTTGCAGTACGTCAACTGCAACAATACTAACGAAAAAATCAAAAACCTTATTGACCTCATTTTTTCTAAAGTTCAAATTTACAAATCTTATTGCGCAGAAAAGCTGGCATTGGCTTTAATAATCTCATCCAGCTGATATTTCCGGCTGTTGGTCGGGGTCACATTCCAGTCGGCATCCTGTGAGGACAGATCAAATACCCAGAGAGCTGAGAGTTGAACTTTGTTGGTTATTACTGCAGCCAGAGATTCGTTGAATTTTTGAGCTTCCATTTCTGCTCCAAGGGTTTTAGGAGAACCAAATTCACCTACAAATAATGGTCGTTTTAGCTCTCTTGCTGATCTCATAGCCTCCTGTACGATTTGAGAAAGGGTGGCATTGATACTGGAAAAATATTTAAATTCCTGATCAGGATAGGGATGAAGGGTTAATGTTCCCAATCCGGAAGGATTTTGAACGTCAAGGAGAGCTGTAAAATCAGTTGCCGAATCCTGTATCCAGGTTTGGTATTTGTAACGATGGTAGCTGTTTGTCCCAGGCATTCCATTTCCGCTGAAGATTGCCCTGTCGGGATCTGTCTTTCGTACTGTTGCAGTAAACTCATTCATTGCGTACTGAAGAATTTCGGTAGTGAAAATATCTTCGGAAGTACGTGCTGCGGGAGTTCCCGCTGAAGTATTGACCTTGGGCAAATAATTCATTGCCTGACTTAGTAAGTCAACGTAGGAATTCCACTCGTTGCCAAATTCCCATCCCCAAATGGCAGGTGAATTTTTATACCTGCTAATAACTTCGGTTGTATAGGTGCGCATAAAAGCGATTGTCCTGCTGTTTGGATTTCCCCATTGGTTCATATGTTCTCCCATCAAATCGGGTACTGCGGCATAATACCAGAACAACGAAGGGATTAAACCTATTCCATTCGTTTCGGCAGATTTCACAAACTCATCGAGCAAGCTAAAATACCTTGTTTTGTTTGTTTGATACAATTTTAGTTCATTCGGCCAGAAACCATTGGCAGAGAACCGGATAAAAGGGATTTTGTTATCGCTTAAATACTTAAACCCATCGGTGTAGCTTTTGTCACTTGAGTTAATAATGGTCCGGTAAAAGGCATTGAAATAATTAACCCCAATTCCTCGATAGGCCTTACCATCGCGCATAAAGACGCCGTCAGTTGATACTTTCAGAATTCCTGGAACGATGACAGGTTCAATGATTACAGTATCCTTTTTCGCGGATTGACAGTTCAACGTTGTAATCAGGACAACGAATACCAGGAGTAAATAAACGAAGGCCTTTACAAAAATCGTTTTTGTTATTTGAGAATTTCTGTTCATCATGATACTTTTTAGTTAAAATCCTGAACCTGGATTGAGTTGTGCATTTGCTTTAACAATCTCCTCCAGCTGATACTTCCGGCTGTTCGTCGGTGTAATATTCCAGTCGGCGTCCTGGTAGGAGAAGTCAAACACCCAAAGTGCAGAAAGCTGTACCTTATTATCTATTATTGCATTGAGTACCTGATAAAATTTTTGGGCTTCTGGTTCTGTCCCAAGTAATTTGGATGCCCCAAATTCCCCGATAAAAAGCGGACGTTTTAACTCCTTTGATGATCGCATGGCCTCCCGGATGATTTGTGAAAAGCCGCATTTCACATCTGAAAAATATTTAAACTCAATATCGGGATAGGTATGAAGGGTCAGTGTTCCCAGGCTGGCCGGATTCTGAACATCCAGCAGCGAAGTGAAATCTGTAGAGGAATCGGGTGTCGTATTTTGGTATTTATACCGGTGATACATGTCGGGGCTTGCAATTGAATTTCCGCTGAAGATTGGCCTTTCAGCATCAATTTTTCTGATCGTCGCGCTAAACTCTTTCAACGCATAACCGTATATTTCTGTGTCAATAACGTCTTCGGATGTGCGTTGGACCGGAGTTCCCTGAGTCGGACTAACACCCGGCAAGGACGGGTTTTTTTGTCCGGTAAAGCTAAGGTATAAATTGACTTCATTGGAAAATTCCCATCCCCAGATAGCCGGCGAATTCTTATACCGCTGAACCATTTCAGAGGTATAGGTTCGCATAAATTCGATGGTCTTGCTGTTGGGGTTTCCCCATTGATTCAGATGTTCCCCCATCAAATCTGGTACTGCAGCATAAAACCAGAACAACGACGGGATTAATCCCACTCCGTTTGTTTCAGCAGATTTAACAAACTCATCGAGCAAAGTAAAATATCTTGTTTTGTTTGCCTGATACAATTTCAGCTCATTTGGCCAAAACCCATTGGCGGAAAACCGGATAAATGGGATCTTGTTTTCACCTAGATATTTGAGGCCTGCTTCGTAGGTTTTATCTGTTGAATTTAGAACTGTCCGATAAAATGCGTTAAAATAATTGACACCTATCCCGTGATATTCCTTTCCATCACGCCTAAAGATTCCGTCAGCGGACACTTTCAGTGTACCAGAGACATTGGCAGATGGAAGGGATTCAACTTCTTTCTTCGATTGGCAGGTTACCGACAAAAGGATAAAGGTTAAAACTAAAAACAGGCAGCAGATGTTTGCTCCAGATATTAGTCTGACTTTACTTGTTTTTTTAATCATGATATAATGTTTCCATTTGGTTACTTCCGGACATCGATTGTTTCTTCCAGCCAGACTTTATAACGATTCTCTTTGCTCCATTCGTTACCAGCCGAAGAAAAATCACAAAAGCGAACGGTCCTGTTATCTGCCCCAAGCTGAACATAACTTCCCATCTGTAATGGTACGGTAAAGCACATCCATACGTTTGCAGGCTTTTCAGAACATGGCTCTAATGGAACGATTCCATTTTTGTCAAGTACAATTGCCGATTCATCAATATCACCACCTCCTAAACGGGAATCACGGGCAAGAAGGATCGGGCCACGAGTCAATGCAAAATGACGGCTCATCCTCACTACTTTTCCACGGAGGTCTAATTTCATTGTGATCCGGTCGCCCCTTTTCCATATTCGCGAAACCGATTTGTAACTACCAGTTTCAATATTTTCTTCATATTGACCATTGACGGAGATGGAAGTTTTTTCGGACCATTCCGGAATCCGGAACAGGATTGGGAAACTTGATTCCTTGTCAGGTTGCACCTCAACTACGATCGAGTCTGATTCAGGATAATTTGTTGTTTGTTTAATCACAACATTGACTCCATCGGCCAACTGCACTTTTGACTCCGACTGACAATACAAATTAACGGCAATACCTTTATCACTTTTCATAACAGCAAAACGGGGCATTAAAACAAATGCCCGGGGACCATTGGCGATACAACAGCTGATCTCCATACCACATTGTTTTGCCCCGGTTGTTTTGTATCCTTCCAACTGTGTATAGTAGATCAGATTGGAGCCATCGATCTTTACAGCTCCAAGTAATGCGTTGTAAAAGCTTTTTTCGATCTGATCAGCATAAACTGACTTACCGGTTATCCTTAATAGATTGTAGCACAATTTGATCCAGGTTGTTGCCACACAGGTTTCATTGGTCTGAAAGCATGGAAAAATCTGGTTAAAGTGACCATGATACCAACCTTCAAAGGCAGACCCGGACCCGGCCAGGTTGATTTCGGTCCTGATAATATTTTGAACAGTCGCTTCAACTGCCGAAAGGTAAAGCGGAAAGCCTGTTACCCGGTAAAGTTCCAGTAATCCTTCATAGCACGACATCATTTCATAGGACTTTACGCCGTTTTCCCAGCTAAACCACTCCTTTGGATGTGGGTAACGGTCAGCTACATCTACCCAGGCCAAAGCTTTGGAGATTAGTTTTGGATAATCCTCTGTTTCCCATTGGGTAACAATGTAATTGGCAAAATCGAGAAACCTTTTTTCACCGGTGACTTCATACAGCAGTACAATTGGCTGAAGGACTGAGCTACTGGCCATACCCCGGTGATTTCCGGTTTTCACAATATTTGTCTTTCCCGGACCAACTTCAGTTAATAAATGGTCGGCCAACTTAACAGCAGCTTTCAGCACATTTTTGTCGTTGCTGATCCCATAATATTCCAATAGTCCAAGAAGCGTGTATTTTCTTCCCCAAACATCCCATTGCTGCAGGTGTGCATTATCGGCATAGTTACCAATATAGCCATCAGGAGTTTGTGTCGCCAGCAAATCGGTTACGGATTGCTTTATTTTTGCGAATAATTCCGGATTGTGATTGTACTGGTATGCACCAATAGCCGAAGTAACCCATTTCCCCCAAAATTCGGTTTGCCAAAGCCTTGTTTCACTGCGATGTTTAAACGGTTCAATCAGGTGTGAAGCATCCTGAGCGAGGATGCGGTTCTTATTCAATTCATCGAGCTTATTGCCAACAAATCCATTCAGTTTTACAGCCGGGATTGCTGACAATCGATCCCTGACAACAGGTGAAACAATTGGTTGCGCAATAACATGTCCTGCACACAAAACGAAGCAAAGAATAAAACTTAAAATTTTCGACATGTCGGAATATATTGAGTTAATTACATTTAATTGAAAGGGGAAAATGACTGGAAGAGGTAGTTGTCAAAAAAAGCATTTTACCGCAGAGGCACACAGGGAAGCTGCAGAGTAGAGCAAAGTTAATATTTTAGATTTTAGGGCTTTGCGTTTCTTTGCGAATTTCCTTTGCGCTCCTCTGCGGTAAGGCATTATGGTTTTATGATAACCTCATTGTTTCTTATTTAGATAATAAAAAATCAGAATTAAGTTTTGAAATCCTTTGTAACTGCCTCATATTATGAAGGAGTGTCAATAGATAACCGGTGTAAAATTTTCTGTCGGAATAACCCGATCCCGGGCAACGATAGTATCCTGCGCTGCTATTGTGTAGGTTCCACTTGGCAAAACAATCTGAGGAACAGTATAAACCAGATAATCAAAAATTGTATTTGTAGCCACTTTTATCACAACCTTTATTGTATGCGACTTAAAAGTTAACCCCTTGACTTCGTATAACTTTTGCTGGAATTGATTGACGGGTGTTACTGTTGAAACGTTTGTTGCAACAGGCACTGTCATATCATCCAGATAAACATCAAATGCACCATAACTAGGACCTGTCTTCCAATAAAGTGCAATTCCATCACCGGTAAAATTAAAAGTAAAGTAATTCCCCACAGTACTGGAATAATGCCTGTCGCCACCATAATTGGCTGCCTCCGGACTCGTTGACCATGTTCCGGTATAAACAATAGCGGGATTGTTGTCATCTCTTGTTTGAACAGGTCCCTCAAGTACAGGTGCAGTGTATTGCATAGAATAATTATACGAAAGAACGATGGTATTATGTTTTATTCCACCCCATTCCTCGCCGTCTTTGACGTATTTACCTGTTCCCGTTACCGGGACATTTGAACCTGTGGTCTGAGAAATCGAACAAGCGCCATCATTGCCAATCAGAAGATTCATCATCAGATTTCCGATCAATATTTTGCTGCTGACTACGCTGCTTACCCAGACCTGGCTCTTACCATTAGTGGATAAAGCCCATATTTCATTATTGATCAGGGATGATGTGCGATAAACATTATTCTCAACAACCTTTCCGGTTGGATCCTTTACAATACTTGCTCCCCTGTGAAAATAATTCCCTTGATATTGATTGACATATTTAACAGCAAACATGGTATAATTTTTGGGTAAAATAGTCCACTGACTGGCTACTCTGGGATCGGGGTTAGTTAAGGATGACTTACCGCTCAGAACCGAATCCAGATTCGTTGCACTCTTAAGGCGAATGGGTATTACATATCCCAATTTTGCAGACAGGGGATCATCAAAAAAAGCATCTTTCAATTGTACTTCGATACTTCCATTTAATTTACCTGCCGGAATTGTTAATTTGTCGGATGAACTCAAAGTGTAATAGGCTGAAGGCATTAAAAGGATGGGATCCTTTGTAGACTCAAATTGCGCCCTCGTGCAAAGATCATTTGCTATTTCAATATTAAATACCCGTTCCTTCGTGTTATTGTAAACTCCACCCATTACAGCAGGAATCTGGAACTTATGACCATAGTCATTCGCGCTGTTGTAGGTATCAAGAGTCTCCACAGGATATTGATTAGGGAAATAACCAGCTGTATAATCAAAATCCACAAATTTATTCTTCTCACAGCCTATCAGTCCGGCAATCAGAGTTAGTATTATCAGTATTTTTTTCATATCTGAATATTATTATGTGTTTATTCGATCGTCAAATTTTATAATGAAAACTTTACCACCCATCATTTTGAACCAATTTTGTAGTCTTGTCCTTTTCTGACTGCGGAATCGGATAATGGTAATTCTTATCGGTGAAGACTCTGTTCTCTACGGTAAACCGCTGATAGGTCAATGTGGTCCCATTCAAAACAATTTTCATCCCGGTAACTGGTTTAGCAAGAACCTGGTCGCCGATTTTCCAACGACGGACATCGAAGAACCGGTGCTCCTCGAAAGCCAGTTCAACACGGCGTTCATTGCGGATACGATCGCGCATCTGATCTTTGGTAAGTCCAACGGGCAGATTTGGCATTCCGGCACGCTTGCGGATTTGATTAACTGCATCATAAACACTGGCATCGGCTCCAACTGCTTCATTCTGGGCTTCTGCATAGTTCAGCAATATCTCGGCATACCTGAATATCACCCAGGGTCGGCGAACCAAAGTATTGGTAACCTGGTTCCATGTCGCGGAACCGCTCAAAAACTTGGCCATATAGTACCCAGTTTTTGTCCCGTTTATACTCTGATCACCTGCATCTTTACCTCCAGCATAGGTATTGATGGCAGTTGATTTGAAAACTGAACCATTATAAAATATTGATGCGGCCAACCGTGGATCCCTGTTAATGTACGGATCTGCCTGATTATAGCCAGAAGCCACATCGGTGATAGGAAGACCTGTTTTCATTTCATAGGCATCAACCAATTCCTGTGAAGGGTTTGTTCTCCCCAACGCTCCGTTGAAACTAATTGGAGCATTGTTTGTTTCGATATCATTTCGGTTATTTGCCGCTGTGGCAAAGATCACCTCTGCGTTATAAGCGGCAACCGAATAATTGAAGATATTTGCATAGGTTGCATAGAGACTATGCGCCTTAAGATCAATTAATGCTTTGGCTGCAGCTGCAGCTTTTTGCCAGAGCGTGACATCGTTGTCAGGATTGTTTAATAGGCTTGCAGCATATAGTAAAGTGCGCGATTTTAGCGCAAGGGCTGCCGCCTTTGTCGCACGACCTTTATCCGCATCAGCCGATTGAGCTATCGCTAAAGGCAAAACCAGACTCGCTGAATCGCAGTCGGCAAGAATCTGAGTCACTGTTTCATTAAAGGTATTTCTTGGCAGATCAATGTTGTCGGTTGTACTATAAACCTTGTTGACAATCACTACGCCACCATACCGTTTCAGTAGTTCAAAATGAAAATATGCCCTTAAAAAGAAAGCTTCACCTCTCAAACGCGGAATATCGGTTGTCGGGATAATATTGGCAGTTTTTGCCTTTGCAAGAAAAACATTAACCTGCCTGATTCCATTATAGTTGGTTGCATACACATCATCGAGTGTACGCAGCGGACTCCAGGTTCCATTGTTAAAAATATTTACCGAGGAATTCAGGTTGGAATTGACCGCCTCATCACAACCGGCTGCTAGCATTGCTCCGTCATAACGGTTAAATCCCTCCTGCAAATAGGCATACCCCTGATTAAGCTGTCCGCGGGCTGAATTATTCAGTTTCCAGAATTGGTCCTCGGTAACCGGTCCGTCATAAAAGTCAAACTTCAGATAATCACATGAAGAGGCTAACAACAGAAGGATGAATAATATAGAAAAAATGTGCTTTTTCATATTTATAATATTTAATACTTTTAAAATTTCAGGTTTAAGCCTGCTGACACAGTACGTACATACGGATACGAAGAATTGAATCCGGCGAAATTCATTTCAGGATCGATATCCAATCCTGTTTTATTGAAATTAAGCAGATTGAATCCATTCAGATAGAATCTCAGGGATCTTATTTTAAGTTTCTTAGCCATTTCAGCAGGAATAGTATAACCCACCTCAACCGATTTTAATCTCAGATAATTACCCGATCTAAGCCAAAAATCAGAATCTGCGGTATTGTTCCCCCTGTCTGAAATTCCAAGCCTTGGATAGGGGGCTGTTGGATTTGAGGTCGTCCAGGCATCAACGCTGAATTGGTTGATATAACCCGTACTGTTTGTACCTGCCTGTACAAGTGTACGAATCTGAATTGTCCGTCCACCAACTCCCTGCATCAAAGCTGAAAAATCGAAATTTCTGTACTGACCACCTATTCTAAATCCATAATAGGAATCAGGTGTATCGTTATAGTCAGTCATGACACGGTCGAAATTATCAATCACCTTATCGTTATTGATGTCTTTGTACTTGATGTCGCCTGGACGGACAATTCCTGCAAATCGTTGCACCGGACTATTGTCGATCTCTGCCTGAGACTTGAAAATACCGTCAGAAAGGAGCATCAGTTTTCCGAATCCGGAAACCGAGCCGATGTTATGGCCAGTCTGAAGCTGGTAATTTACCAATCCAGCCGATTCGTTAATCCTTAAGATTTTATTTTTAGCTGATGTATAATTTCCACTTAGGTAAAGGGTAAAATCACCGATCTTTTTTGTAAAATCAATCATTCCCTCAAAGCCTCTGAGACGTGTTTCTCCATCATTGATATTAAATGAGGTCATACCAATAATAGAGGGACGAATAGGATTTGTAAGGATATCCTTCCGGATTTCATTAAAATAGTTGACAGCTATTGAAACGCTGTTTTTCAGTATTTTGGCTTCGAATCCCAAATCGGTTTTATAGGCTTTTTCCCAGGTAATATCGGGATTGGGTAATGTTCTTTCTGAACCACCCTGAACAAAGGTAAAACTGTTCCCGAATGTATAACCACCTGCTGAAGCATTGTACAGGTAAGCATATGGGAATTTATTGGTTTCACCCGTTGAGCTGTTTCCTGCCATACCATAGGAACCCCGCAATTTCAGGTAATCTATAAATGACAACTTTTTGAAAAAATTCTCCTCTGAAATAACCCATCCCAATGCGATTGCCGGAAAGAGTCCGAATTGTTTACCCGGCATATAATTATCACTGCCTGTATAACCGGCAACCAGATCAATATAATATCTATCGTTATAGGAGTAGGAGGCTCTGGCAGAGGCTCCTTGTCGTTTGTCTTCAAATCTGCTCGGAATAGAAGTTATAGCCTGCTGGTAGCGGACACTTCCGCTAAAGGCGTGTTTACCAAAGCTATTTTTATAATCAAGTCCCGTCCAGATTTCATTACTTCTGCTGTTATCAGCAAAAGCCGATGTTAAATAGCCCAAGGGTGTCTTAGTGCCAAACCGGGTTAGGACGCCAGTTGAACTGCGCTGGTAAATCTCGTAATTCTGACTTCGTCCGCTTGTATATCTTCCCTGAATATCAAAAGTATAGAAAACATTGGCTGACAGCCCCTTTAATATAAAGTCGAGTTTATGATTCGCATTCAAAGTACCCAACAACACGCGGGTTAATTCGCTACTGTAACCATTGCTCTTTAACTGAGCCAAGGGGTTGTTCGAAAACAAGCTGGAGCCGCCATAGGAACCATTCTCATTTAACAACGAGAATGCATTGGGTGGTGTAGTAAACACAGTACTCAAAAAGCTGGAGGCACCAAAGTTGCCTGGTTCACGCCGGTCTTCTACCCGACCGCCCATATCCAATTGAACATTCAGCATTGGTGTAACCTGGATATCGAGATTCGTCCTCAAATTGTAGCGCTGGTAACCCACATTGGTACTAAAATGCGAAGTCTTTGCATCGTTGAAGAGTCCGTTCTGATCAAAAAAACTAAGGGTGGTAAAATAGCGTATTGTGCGGGAACCTCCTGAAGCTGTAAGGACATGTCTCTGGACCAATGCATTATCTTTAATAAACTTATTTACAAAGTTGTTGCTGGGATAATTATACGGATCAATTCCCGATTTGTAGTTGGCAAGAGTACCTTCAGAATAGAGCGCCGGGAAACCATCGTTTTGGAGTGCCTGATTGTAAAGTGTTCCGAAAGTATAGGAGTCCAGCGGTTTGGTCAATGCAGTTGGCATCTGCGAACCCATCTGCATATCATAAGTAAATCGTGTACGTTCAGCGCTTCCGCGTTTCGTGGTTATTAAGAGAACCCCGTTGGCACCCCGGTTGCCATACCATGCCAGTGAAGCAGCATCTTTTAATACGGTAACCGATTCAATTTCGTTTAAATCCATGTCAGAAAAATCACGGGCAACACCATCAACCAAAAACAACGGGACATTGGTACCGGCAAAAGAAGCCCTATTTCGAATTACAATGGTGGCCACATCCTGACCAGGTTGTGTACCGCTCTGCCATATATTGAGTCCTGGCGCTTGTCCAGCCAATAAGTTTGTCAGTGAGCTCATGGGTAATTGGGACAAATTGGAGGCTTTAATTGTTGATACTGCACCATTGATTTCGCGTTTTTTGACCATACCGAACGGAATAAAAACATTGTCATTTTCACCGGCTGCGGCAATCGATGGAGTTACCTGGACCACAACAGCATCCTTGCTATTTTTAATATCCTGATAGGATGTCAGATACCCATCTTTCGTCATTACAAGAACATCACCTTTCAGGACCGGGATTTGAAACCGTCCTTGTGCATCCGTTTTTGTTTCAGTGCCACGTTCCTGTACTTCGACAGTTATCCCTGAAACAGGTTGTTTGTTTTTATCGGTTACAATACCTGAAATGGTATTTGGAACCTGCTCCTGAGCCTGTAGTTCTGTCAATATCATTGAAAAAAGAACCTACATTAATAAATATCTTAATTTCATATTTTCTACTTGTTTAGATTAATAGCTACCATCCGGGGTTCTGTACCATCTTTTTACTTTTTTGAATCTCTGTCTTTGGGATTGGATAGAGGTGCATGTAATCTTCAAAAACCCTTTGATAGAAATCGGTCAGTTTTTTAGGAGTATAAGTGAATGTCCCATTGGTGTTTTTGACGACATTAATTCCATAGATAGGCTGGGCAATAATCTCCACACCTTTTTTCCAACGCTGGGCATCATATAAACGGTGATCCTCAAAAGCCAATTCGACGGCTCTTTCGTTCCGGATGCGCGCCCTCATCTGATCTTTTGTCAAACCACCAGGTAAATCAGGCATTGCTGAACGGCTACGTATCTGATTGATTGCATTGTAAACACTGGCGTCCGGACCAACTGCTTCGTTTTGTGCCTCAGCATAATTCAGCAGGATTTCCCCATAGCGAAAAAATACAAAGTTTAAAAGGGCAGTTTGCGTAAAAGGCGTCTTAAAAGCCTCCGGCCACATTTTTCTGCAATAATAACCAGTTGTAGTATATGATGTGTTATTTGAAGTATAATCAGCACCCCCATCCCACATTTGCATTTTTCGGCTTTGCCATGGGGCATCGTTGTACAAGATATTGGCATAAAAACGGGGGTCGCGTTTGGCATAAGGATTTGCAGGATCATACCCTGATTGAGGATCGGTGATCGGAAGCCCGTTGCTCATTTCATATAAATCGACATGGTTTTGAGTGGGATTAAACTCTCCTATCCTTCCTCCCGATCCAGGTGATACAACCGATAGGCTGGGATAACTGGAATCTCTGGGACCCCTGACTTTTATTAAAATGTATTCGTTAGTTGTTCCATTTCCGGGAGGGCTCAGGATTTCACTGTAAATTGGATGTAACGTATATTTGTTCATATCCATAACGGCCTTGGCTGCATCGGCTGCGGCTTTCCATTTTACAACATCACCGCTGGCATTGTGAAGCGGACTTGCGGCATAAAGCAGCAAACGTGATTTCAATGCCCGGGCAGCGCCTGCAGTAGCCCTTCCGTAATTTGCCTGATCGTAATCATCCGGAAGTGCAACTATTGCCTTCTCGATATCTTTTAAAATAAATGCAACACATTCGTCATAAGTACTTCTTGGAAAATCAATATCATCAGTAGGTAAATAAGCTTTATCGATGATGACTACCCCGCCAAACCTTTTAATCAGCTCAAAATACATGAATGCCCGTAAATAATACATCTCCCCTTTTATCCTTGCGGGGTTTTGTTCGGCAGTCCATGCAACCTGATCTATCCTGGGAAGCATTTTGTTTACAATGCGGATACCGGTATAGCACATGGTCCAAACGCCTGAGACCTCATTTAATTGATATCTGTCACTTAATGTTGTCGGATTGATCAGTGCATGGTCATGATATAATCCTTTCTGAAAGGTATAAATAAGATTGGAGGTGATATCGGTTCCCACTGCTTCATCCGTAACCTGAGAAGTCCCTGTCACACTCATCCATCGCAAATAATCATCCGGACGGTACCGGTATGCATTGTCGGCAAACTGAGCTGCCAGTACCGGATCGGCAAACACTTTATCCTCATCTAAGGCTACTTCCGGTGCAACCTCAAGAAATTTATTGTTGCAACTTATTGACAAAGTCACTAAACATATTAGTAGAAAAACGTATATTCTTTTCATAATATCGAGTTTAAAGTGGATTAAAATTCAACATTAAGGCCTAAATTGTAGATCCGGTTATTTGGGATTACACAGTACCCCCCTGCCGGGGCCTGTCGCCCAATGTTTTCAGGATCGATATACAGCATTTTGGTCCATGTGTGGAGGTTTTGTCCTGACAAAAATATGCGCATACTGCCAACCCCTATTTTATGTGCAAGATTTTCAGGTAGCTGATAGGAGAGTTGTGCATTTCTGATTTTTACATAACTGGCATCGGTGAGCAGGAAGTTGTTGGTATTGTAACTCATAAAATTTCCGCCTACAGCGGGTTGCAAAGAAGGCCATGTTGCATGATCCGCATTTGCGGGAGTCCACCTCCCTAGCATATTTTCATACATTTGATTTGCACTCAGTGCTCTTTGGTCGAATTGGATGTCTGAACTTACATTGGTCACCCCTTGCAACATCACCGACAACGATAATCTTTTCCAAGTGATGACTGGTTCCACACTGTAGGTGATTTCAGGGACGATTGAATAACCAATCGGTACGATATCATCAGAAGTAATTACGCCATCATTATTGTAATCTACAAATTTCAAATCGCCGGGTATTGCTTTGCCCAATTTTGAAGGGGTTGAGGTGTTGATATCCTCTTGCGATTTATAAAATCCATCCGTCAGATATCCGCGGTATTGCCCGATACGATAGCCGGCCTGCTTTTGATAAGCTGGTTTCCCGATAGGTTCGTCGACACTTTCAATCCGATTGCGGGCAAAGCTGAACTGGCCTGCGATGCTGTATCTAAAATCCCCTAATCCTTTATTGCGAATCTTCACTTCAAGTTCATAACCGTGATTGTAAACCGCACCAAGGTTTACCATCGGGTAGGCTTCCCCATAAGCAGCAAGACCAGATGCACGATTGAGCAGAATGTTACTTCGGTGTTCGTCAAACAGATCGAAATTAACAGAGAGACGATTATCCAAAAAACTACTTTCGAACCCAATATTGCGTTTGGTAGAGGTTTCCCATGTAATATATGGATTCCCAATCCTGGAATGTATAACTGCCGGGTAGTTGCCGACTGAACTTGGATAGCCAAACTGAATAGAAGTGGGCAATCCAAATTGTACAAGCGAGGTATTTTGGGTGTATTCATCCAGGTACAAGAAGCGGGAGCCGCCAATTTTATCAAACCCAATTTTACCATATGACCCCCTTATTTTAAGAAGATTCAGCCACGAGACCGATTTCATAAATGCTTCGTTACTCAAAGTCCAACCAGCCGACACTGCCGGGAAAAATCCGTAACGGCGCGCTGCGGCAAAGTTTTCAGAACCATTGTAAGATCCGTTAAACTCTGCAAAATACCTGTTTTGATAATTGTAAGTCAATCTGGACACAAATCCCTGAGAGGCGTAAGGTGGCTGAGCTCCTATCACACGCTTGGAATTGCGCTGAAATAAGATCATACCGGTGACTGAATGCAACCCAAATTCACGTACTAAATTCAGGCTGGCCTGCACATCGTAATTAATGTTGCCATCATAGCTTGATGCAATTGCTCCCAACGGTGAATCACTCGTCCCAAGGGAAGCACTTCCCAGCGTTTCAACACCCGTTGTTTTATTAATGTTGTAGGAAGTAAATGAACCTGATTGCAACCTGTTTGCTTTGAAGTAGGCATCGTAAGCGTACTGTGTTCGGAAAGATAAGCCTTTTAACAGCTTATCCAGCTTATAGTTTAAACCAATAGTGCTTTCAATAGAATTGGTTTGTTTCATTGAATATCCCTGCGTTTCTAACCAGCCTAATGGGTTGGTCAGGTTAACTCCTGCTGTTGGGTTTTCCATCCACCGGCCATCGGGTAAAAAAGGAACAAATGCATAGGAGGGGATGTTATTAATACGCGAAAGCAAATATTCAACCTGAGCATCTGCCCAGGTCCCGTTCGTGTAGAAATCGCCTGCTGCCGGGGCATATCTTTTTTCCAATCTTCCGCCGAGTTTAATCGACACGGAAAGATCCTTGCTTAAATTCAGGTCTACATTTGACCTGAAATTATAGCGGTCATAACTGGGAGTTGTTTTGTAGCCACAATATGGATTATCAAATTTTTTCAAGTATCCATCTTCAAATAAATAACCCATCGATACAAAATATTTGGCAATTTTTGTCCCACCAGATATATTGATATTGTGTTGTGTTTGAGGGAAAGTTTTTCTTACCAGGAATTTATACCAATTAAAATCGGGATACCGCACCGGATCGGAATGATCTTTAAATTTTTGTAGCTCAGTATCTGTAAATGCAGCTGCTTTTCCAACATTGGAATTGGCTTCATTTAATAAACTGGCGCTGGTGAATGCATCCAGCGTTTGAGGGATAGCGGTATATGCCTGTAAGGAATAATTACCGGTATAACTGATTCTGGGTTTCCCTTCTTTTCCCGATTTGGTCGTAATAAGAATTACACCGTTACCACCTTTTATGCCAAAGAGAGCTGTGGAGGAAGCATCCTTTAAGACTGAGATCGTTTCAATCTCATTCGGATCAATATCGCCGAAAGAAGGCCTTTCTGCCCCATCGACAATAATGAGTGGAGAAGCATCTCCCGTTGTTGCCCGTCCACGGATAAAAATATCGGCCTGGTCGGCTCCTGGCTTACCGCTTCGTTGAGCCACGACTACACCAAGGGTACGACCAGTCAAACTATTTGTGACGTTGGCCACGGGATTTTTCAGAATTGCCTCTGTTTTAATTGATGCAATGGAACCTGTTAGTGTTGATTTCTTTTGTGTTCCATAACCAACAATAACAACATCATCCAATTTTTTTATATCTTCCTTTAAGATAACATTAATAATATCGTTTGCTCCAAAACGTACTTCCTGAGAAAGAAAACCTATGAAAGAAAAAACCAATACGGAACTCTTTCCTTCATTTGGCAAGGAATATTTCCCATTAAAGTCAGTTATCGCCCCTTGGAAGGTACCTTTGATCACAACATTCACACCAGGTAAAGGTTTCCCATCCTCCCCTTTAACAACTCCGTGCAAAACCTTGCCCTGATCGGAGAATCCGGCTCTTGCTGAAGACGAAGTACATAGGCTTAAACAAATCGTAAACAAAAGATGAATAGCCATCAATTGCAAAATCCGATTCTTTTTGTGGTACACAATGATTACTTTTTTGTCCATAGTTGTTTGATTTTAATAAATTAATATAATAAGATATTTTTCATTTTCACGAGACAATTTTTGATTCAATATTCAAATAGTTTGCAATCTTTTCAATTGTCGCCGCGTGATGCCCGATTCCCAATGCAAAATGGTGTGTTGGCCCCTCGCTGGCCCATCGTTTGAGGAAGGTTTTAATGTCTGGTTTAAAAAAGCCACGGGTGTTTGTATTCCCTGTTGGCGGGATTGGACCGCTAACCGATTCCCCTTCGGCTATCACGAATTTGAATTTTCCTTCGTAAGTTGAGGTGATCGATAGCATTGTGATTGGACCCTCCTTGATTTTGAATTCAACCCCGGCGCCGTTACCCGGTTTTCCATGATATTTTTTGAGGCTTCGTAAAACCGGTTTACCCTCAGCGATTGAAATATTATGAGGTCCGTCGTGCCCGACAAGGACAAAACCTTCCTTAAAATCGATGGGGTGAAATTCAGCAAAACTGCCACCTATACCGAGTCGGTCGAAAATAAAGAGGGCGATGAGGGTTTTCAGGTCCGATTCGCCACACATGGGTATATGTTGGGCTGTTAAAAGTGAGTTCCCTACAATCAGGTTAGACATTACTTTCCGTATTTCGCTCTCTTCTGGTCCGTCATAGTAATAAGCCAGACCATCCAGCTCATTTGATCTGAACCAGAACCTGCTATGCGGAATAAAACAGGCTCACCTGGAACAGGCATTCAGGATTTTGTTCAGCGTATCCAATCAAAACTGAGCCGGACTTCTGAAACAGCTGCATTTTTCAGGCGCTTCCCACCTTTAATGAATACTCCCCGCTACTCTCCCAAAGAATTTTCTTAAATCCTTAAATCAGTGTCCAATGAATATTACAATACGCGTCGGAGACAGCCTGCTGCAAGCTGTACCTGCCATTCATAACAAGGCTGTGTTTGCCAGGCAGGTGAAAAACCTGTGCCGCAGCAAGCTCAGCAGACCAGCAGCCATTGCGGTGGAAATGGAGCCCGAAATCCTGAGTGTACTGATTTCATTTATGAAAGAACTTGGCATTTCCCCGGCCCGTAAAACCAGCATGCCCTGCATGCTCGGGCTGGTAGCGCAGGAAATCCGATGGCCAAATCTTCAATCACTGCTTTGCCTCAGTTCTACAGATTCTATAATTGAAGCGGTCAGGTCATCCATTGAACTGGATATCCCGGTTTACGGAATTGATACCCATGAATTCCCTAGTAAAACACCGATGGAAGTGATCCAGGATCCACTGGATGCGCAAAACAATTTCTCCGGTTATATTGAGAGGAATGAAGGAACTGCCGGCAGAATGCGGGACCCTGAAGTGGACAGCAGGCGTGAATCAGCCATGGGAAAAATTCTTAAAAGAATTCTCCTTCAATACGATAACGTGCTTTACACCGGGGGGCTGGCTCATTGGAAAGAACTGAAAAGGTTGCTTGCAGATCCTGATCTGGCACCGGACGAAACTGTCGTGAGCATTAATCGCTACCTGATCAAACCGGTAATTGTCCATCCCCAGGTTGCTCTGGCCTATATGGATATTTTACCCATTATTACCACCCGGTATGAGAAAGAAAGAGAATCGTCTGCTTCAGCCAGTCTTAACTCTGCCTATTCATCAGCCGGGCGTTATGTTCTAGACCATTCCTATCATAATTTCAGCATCAGTGAGAAGAATACCGCAAAAAGTGAGATTGAAAACCGGTTTCCTGATTTCGAAAGGATCCTTCTGAATAAAAGCCTGCTTAGCCAGCATAAAGTGCCAACTATGGGAGACTTTCTGGATTCAGGTCAGGCTATGATGCCCAGGAAATTTAACCGGGTTCTGGCGAACACTCTTATGGATATTGAGAGAGAATGGGCTTCCCAGACGCAGTTTCCTGAATTACCTGTTTTATTCCCGGATAATTCCGATAGCCGGACGCAATCAAACCGTTCCGGGATGAAT
>Ga0118677_10003938_pt1 | contig 27464 bp, 19 predicted proteins | sample AliMusrvi5mmetaG_FD_86154 | JGI IMG/M metagenome (GOLD analysis project Ga0118677, IMG submission 86154) | reverse complement strand
GATCTAAATAATGTTGAATTTATTTATTAAATTTTTTATAGTTATCATTTAAAATTCTATGGGGTTTAAATTATGTCTGTTATATCTGGGGGCAAAGCTTCCGTACAAAGGTTAGAAGGGGTTACTTGCGAAGGAAGAGGTGTCATTTATGATATCCATAATATAGATGTTTATGCCCGAGATATTTCTGAGTTAATTAGAACTTCATGTTTACCTTCTTCAAAGGCGCCTCTTGGGCGGATTGTTTCTAACGTCCTAATAACAGCTGGTAAGGCAATCGAAGCTTTGGGTTGTCTGGAATGCGACAGAGACACTGATCGTGAATATCAACATACACATAGAACAATCCGATTTCAGCCACTTAAGGGAATCGAAGATGAAATTTTTATAAAAGAAGTTAATCGTGGTATTCATTCTGTCAAAATTGCTGATCAAGTATGTCAGGCTTTAAGACTAATTAGAGGAGAGTTCGATAGAAATAAGGGGATTATTGCTGGTGAGCTTGACAGAGTTGTAAAGAGCAAAGAATACGAGTTGTCCTCTTTACTACATCTTCCTCTAGATGTAAAAAAGTTAAGACGATTCGAGAAGGGAATTGATGACCTTCTTTGCGCGTTGATCGGTCTTAATCCAACTGAAGAGGATGTTGGTTCTATAGATACGGACTATTATAGAAGTCCTTTTAATCAAATCAAACTGCGGTTAGATGGAATTTTAAAATACCTACAACTTCTTTTTATTGTCGAAGAGGTGGAAAATTTGGATCTCTCTACCCAAGATAACTTTGAGCGATTTTACTTTCTTACGGATATTTTTAACGATGGTCTGTCTAAATGGAAGAAAATTCCAAAAATTTTACGGGGAGAACATGCCGGCCTAGATTGCCAATTCGATAACATACCCTTAATATTTGCAGAAGATTTACAAGGGATCTTTGTTTCTAAATTTTTTACTAATGTCTCATTTTTTTCAAAAATAGTAGAGCATATGAAGGAGCTAACGGGTATAAAATACCGATGGGAATTTTCAATTGAACCGAAAGTTTTTCGGGAAGATAGAAGAGCACTAGACTCTGAAGCTTCACGTTTTGATCAGATTCTTGCAAAAGCTGGAAATTTCCTGACTTGCTTTTCAGGCACTAAGCCAAATAACCAAAAACAGTTGGTTTTTATTGCAGGGAATATTAAAAGATATTTAATCGATCCTTTAGTTCACATAAAGAGAGGGCTGCGTGATTCCTTCGATCTTGATACAGCAGAGATATTAATCGATTATAAAAAAGACCTGCTTAATATAGTCAGAGACCATAAGGCTTTGAAAGAGGGAAATGCTTTAGTAGAAGGCGCTGTTGATTTGGTATCTTTATGTGCATTCTTTGAAGTCAGAGCTCAAAATCTAGTAGACATCATCGATAAAAAACTATCCGAAATTGTAATTGATCAGATTGCAGAAAATACTTTAAAAATGAATTTGCTTCTCGAGGAGGAAGGAAAGAATTCTGATTGGCGAGACAGAATGGAAAAATTTTGCGATCAATTATGCGAATTCAGAAATCATAGGTTCATATCCTCGTTATCAGAACCATTACAAAAGAGAATGTACGTCGAAATGGGAAGGGTGTATTGGACTTGCTGCTTAGCAATAGGAGATTATTGCGAAGATCTAGAAACTTTAGAAAAAAAAGTTGATTTGCTAGCACGAAATCAACGCCTTTTACAAGCGTATACCAGCGAGTTGGAGAAAATAGGAGAAATTGATGCGGACCTAGATCATCGTATCAGGTCCTCTTACGCTAGAAGAGTCGCTATTCTTTCAGAAGAAATTGTAAGAAGTTTGGAAAGGGATATGCAAGCATATGGAGATGAGGCCATGGAATATGCTGAAGCACCTCTTTCTAGAGATGTCGCTTCTCGAAGTCTAGAAGCAAACCAAAAGTACAAAGCCTTTCAGAGAGAAGCGCTATCAATCCTATCTAGGATTAACAGGGAGGACGCTTTAACGATAGATCTTATAAGTATTAAATCTATTTTTTCATGCTTGGTTATGGAATTTAGTCTTTCTAAGTATTTAAAGAAGGATGTGGAATCCACTATGGATAAGTTCCTCTCAAAGCAAGAGAAGGCCCTGGAACTTTCCAGAGCAGGGGCTTCAGTAGAAGGCTCTTGGTCAAAATACCAAGCTAAATTTAGAGAAAAACTTGCAGGAGTTCAAGCTATCATTAGCTCTTTAGTTGGGAGTTATGAAGCTTTTTTTTTCAATTCTTTAAGTGCTCTATCGGCCGACATAGAGAAATGCTCTTTTCATTCTGAAGCTGAAACAACACCTTTATTTAAAAATTTTCGTGAAAGAATAGAGGCTTTAGATGGAAAATATCGAGAATTTATGAGCCGATCCTCATTCGGTTCTTCGGATTTTGCGCAATTAGGATCGTCCATAAAAAGAGTGAAAAGGAAATTCGAAAAAATGTTTCTTCAAGGTATGGAGAGTAGTGTTAAATCCCTTGCAGATTCGATGCTGACAGATCTTACTACAACTCCAGAAGCATCAGAGTTGTGGATAACGCGGATCGAAACATTCTATTCTCAACATATAATCCCTATGGTATTTGAAGAAGAGGGTTGCTCTCCTGAGGCGGCCTTTTTATTTAGGGAAAAAGAGCGTATGTTAAAAACTATACGGACTATATCTGACGGTCGAGTTGTTATATCACCGGAAATTCGTGATATGACCTCTCCTGTTGGTAGAGTAGGATCCACGGATCTTTCAGCAGCCCAAGAAACCCCTACATCAGAGGCTCTTGGAGTTGAGCTATCTCCATCGCCCACAAGACCTCCTTCTTCATTTCGGTTTTGAAAGCTGCTATGAGGTAGTAAGCCTAATACAGATTGCCTGATGACAAGTGATCTTTTTAACATAGAGAAAGTGTGTGGCAATCTGTAGAAAATAAAGGCTTATTATGCTACTTTTATAGCTTACTTTGACAAGGGATCTTTTTATGACAACAAATAGTATTTCTCTTTCTTCCTATAAGGCCTTAGAAGGTACTTCAGGGATTAAACAGGCTTTAACAGTTCTTGGCGCAAGTGTTTTAATCAGCCTTTGTGCGCAGATCTCTCTTCCCCTTCCCTTTACTCCCGTGCCTCTTACGGTGCAGTGTAATGTGATTCTTTTGCTTGCAGCCATCCTTGGAAGTAAAAGGGGAGCTCTAGCTGTAGCAGCCTTTTTAGTCCAAGGGGCGATGGGTCTTCCTGTATTTGCAGGTGGAAAAGCGGGACTTCTTTGTCTTGCAGGGCCGACCGGTGGATATTTGCTGGGGTATGTAGCAGCAGCATTTCTTACTGGCTATCTTGTAGAAGGAATGAGGCAGAAAGCAGCAATAAAAGTTTTTTTTGCCATGGCTGCAGGAAACGCTTTAATTTACCTTTTTGGTGTCGCGGGACTTTCTACCTATATAGGTTGGACATCATCCTTTATCCTCGGCGTGGTTCCCTTTATTATTGGGGATCTTCTTAAGCTTCTGATTGCAACACGCGTTATGAAAGCTCTACGTTTTTTAACCAGCTAAATCCAGGTAAATGCTTCGCTAAGATTTTACCTTAGCGGGGCTTACTCCTTTTAGCTTTGAATATTTGAGCTAATTTTTCAAATGCTTCTGCAGCCACACTACCCACTTCTTTAGCAATGCTATTGGGATATTTTTTAGAATAGGAGAGTTGATTTGCAAATTTAATGGTTGATAGAGCAGGGAGTCCAACCTTGATTGCAACTGTTGAAGCTTCTCCACTAAATCCGTTAGGCGTTTGTTGATTTTTTGAGAGAGCTTGATATACATTATTTGGTTGTTGAGTGCCTTTATTTTCAGTTTTTGCCATAAATACCTCCAATATTTTTTTGTTAAAAAAACTGTTCATATAGAGTCATGATATTTTTAACAAATATTTTTTATGTTGGCGGTTGTAAAAGAAGAATTTTTCATTTGCTTTTTTTTGCATTTGCAATTCTAAAAAAATTTGGCATTATACATATAGGGAACTTGGAAAAGGATAACGGTGCAAAAACGCTTTTACTTACTTAGATCGCTTGCCTTTGGAATCGCAAGAGGACTTCTTTCTTTGCGTTACACTGTAACGATTAAAGGGGGAAAAGAAATTTCTGAAAAACTCTCCTCTAGTAAGGGGGCGCTATTTTTACCGAACCATCCGGCTGAAATAGATCCAATTCTTCTCATGGCCTATTTAGGACCGAAGTATTTCCCTAGACCCATGGTAGTTGAGCATTTTTATCGACTGAAGGGTTTTCAGTGGATTTTGGATTTAATTGGTGCAATGCCCATTCCTACGATGGAAGAAAAGGCCAATGTCTGGAGGGGTAAGGAAGTTGCAAAAATATTTAAGGACGTGCTTAAAAGCATAGAGTCGGGGGATAGTTTTGTCATCTATCCGGCAGGAAAGCTAAAGTCATCAGGAAAAGAGCTTCTTGGTGGAGCCTCCTTTGTCCATAGCCTTCTAGAATCTTCCCCTGAGATAGATGTGGTTCTTATAAGAACCACAGGTCTTTGGGGTAGTAGTTTTTCTCGTGCACATACTGGAAAAAGTCCCGATTTTGGTAAAACTCTTTTTACTGGTTTTTTCAAACTACTCAAAAATGGAATTTTTTTCTTACCTAGGAGAAAGGTTCTTTTGGAAATAGCTTTAGCACCAAAAGACCTTCCCGTAAAATCCTCTCGTCTTGTGTTTAATAAGTATTTAGAAGATTGGTATAACAGGTACCCAGAGCCGGGATCGGAACCTTTGTCGCTTATCTCCTATAGTGCCTTTAAAGACCATTTCCCTCCAATGACGCATGCTTTATCTTCAGGTGACTTTTTAGAAGATGGTCAGCAAGTACTAGTTTCTAAAGAAATAGAGCAACAAGTAAAAGAAGAGCTCTCTACCTTAGCAAAGGTACATATTGATACGATTACTCGAAAGAGCAATCTGTCAACAGATCTAGGACTTGACTCGTTAGATATAGCCAATGTCCACATCTTTCTAGATAGAAAATTTGAGGTAAGTGATTTTGCCCCAGGGGAGCTCCAGACACTGGAAGATATTCTGCGGGCGATTTCAGGGGATAAAAAGAAGATAGAAAAAGCGAGTACTAGTACTAAGCATAAAAAGCGATTTTCTTGGCCCAATGAGCCTTTGCGCAAAAGTGTTAGAGCTCCTCATGGAAAAACGATCCAAGAGGCCTTTTTGAATGCTTGTGAGATAATGGGTAATGTGTCAGTTGCAGCTGATAATCTGTCGGGTATCGTGACTTATAAAAAAATGAAAATTGGAGCTATTGCTCTTTCTCGCAAGATAGCAAAGATGCCCGGTGATAGGATTGGTATCATGCTACCCTGTTCGGTTGGGGCTTATACCACGATTCTTGCGGTGCTCCTGGCTAAAAAAGTGCCTGTCATGCTCAATTGGACAACGGGTGTAAGGGGGCTTGATTATGCAGCAGATGTTACGAAGCTGTCTAAAGCGATTACCTCGCGAGCCTTTCTAGATAAACTAGAAATGAGGGGGCTTGGTAAGATAGAGTCAAAGCTCGTTTATTTAGAAGATGTCCGCCAGGAGATCACTTCTCTCGATAAGCTCAGAGCCATAGGTAAAAGCTACAAAAAGCCCGAAAGTCTTTTAAAGGAGCTCGGTCTAAAGCTTGTTTCTTCCTCAGATCCTTCAGTTATTTTATTTACAAGTGGCACAGAGTCATTACCAAAAGCTGTTCCTCTGTCTCACGAAAATATCTTGTTTGATCAAGCATCAGCCCTTTCTTGTGTGAAGTTTAAACGGAGAGACTGTCTTTATGGAGTGCTGCCCCCTTTTCACTCTTTTGGATTCTCCATTACAGGACTCATGCCGATTCTTTCAGGTCTCAAAGTATTTTACGCTCCAGATCCCAATAATAGTCATGGTATGGCAGAAGATATAGGGAGGGTACGCCCTACCTTTTTTTTCTGCGCCCCAAGTTTTATTAGATCATTATTCGCAGTTGCAAGTCCCGCAGATTTGCAATCTTTAAGACTGATTGTTGCAGGAGCTGAAAGAGCTCCCAGAGAATTACTCGACTACATCACTCTGAATCTTCCTCGCACTAAATTCTTAGAGGGGTATGGAATCACTGAGTGCTCTCCTGTCGTTACCTTATCCCGTCCTTTTGAGCCTCTTATAGGAGTCGGACGAGCCCTCCCTGGGGTAGAGATTGTGATAGTTGATCCTACAAGCAGGCAAAAACTCTCCGGCTCTCAGGAAGGGGAGATCTGTATTAAAGGAGCTAACGTTTTTTCGGGTTATTTAGGGACGGGCATGCAGTCCCCCTTTTTAGAAATAGAGGGGAGTCGTTGGTACTTATCAGGAGATATGGGGTATCTCGACGAGGCTGGTAATCTAATCCTTACAGGCCGCTTAAAGCGCTTTGTAAAGGTTGGCGGGGAAATGGTAAGCCTTGGGGGCCTTGAAGAAGAAATACTTCTTTTTGCCAAGGGTAAGAATCTCCTTCCTAAGGAATTTTCCGGAACCCCGATAGCTGTTAGCATGAAAGAAAAAGACAACGATAAGCCCGAGCTTATCCTTTTTACCACATTTCCGGCTTTAAGAGAGGAAATCAATGCCTTTTTAAAGGATGCCGGCTGGGGTAGGATTATAAAAATTTCTCAAATACACTGTTTAAGCGAGATACCCTTGACGGGCGTGGGTAAGACCGATTATCGTCTTCTCGATGAAAAATACTTATCTGGAAATTGATGAATACAAAAAAAATTGATTTACTTCTTTATAATACTGAGTCCCGCGCTCTTGAGCCGGTGTCTCCTTTAAACGGCCATACCGTTCTCATGTATACTTGTGGACCTACGGTGTATAACTTCGCGCACATAGGTAATTTTAGGACCTATGTATTTGAAGATGTTTTACGAAGGACGATCAAATTTTTTGGTATGGATGTCGAGCAGGTAATGAACCTTACTGACCTCGATGATAAAACGTTAAGAGGCGCTCTTGATAACAACATCTCTCTTGCTGAGTTTACAGCTCCGTTTACCAAAGCTTTCTTTGAAGATCTAGACACTTTAGGTATTCAAAGGGCTGAGCACTACCCAAAAGCTACCGACTACATCCCCGATATGATCCATATCATAGAAAATTTACTTGAGAAGGGTGTTGCTTATAAAGGATCTGAGGGTAGTATCTACTTTTCCATAAAAAAATTCCCCTCTTATGGAAGGCTCTCCCATCTCCATTTAGATGAGCTACTAGCTGGAGCCTCTGATAGGATCGCCGCAGACGATTATGATAAAGACCAAGCTTCAGATTTCGTTCTCTGGAAGGCTCACGATGCTACAAGAGATGGAGAAATCTTTTGGGAGAGCCCCTTTGGTATAGGCCGTCCAGGATGGCATATCGAGTGCTCTGCTATGGCAATGGAGCTTCTTGGGGAGACAATAGACATACACGTAGGTGGTGTCGATAATATGTTTCCCCACCATGAAAATGAGATCGCGCAGTGTGAAGCCTATTCTGAAAAGCATTTCGTAAAACACTGGCTTCACTCTGAGCATCTTCTTGTTGACCATAAAAAGATGTCTAAGCGTCTCAATAATTTCTATACGCTGCGTGATCTTCTAAATAAAGGCTACTCTGGCGCTGAGGTTCGTTACATCCTTATGCAAACACACTACCGTGTGCAACTGAATTTCACCTTTGAAGGGCTCGATGCAGCGAGAAATTCACTCGACAGACTCGATGCCTTTGTTAAAAGATTGCATTCAGTAACAGGCCTGGAATCCCACGGATTTGTGAAGCTTGTACTAAACAAGCTTCTTACTTCTTTTACAGAGGCAATGGCAGATGACCTTAACATCTCTGTTGCGCTGGCCGCTTTATTTGAAGCAGTAAGGGAGATCAATATCCTTTGCGATGCAGGTAAGGTTTCTGAAGAAGAAGCTCGCTCTGTGCTTAAAACTCTCGCCTCCATCGATACCGTGTTACATGTAATACCTCTTAGTGCTAAAGAAGAGACTATTCCGCAGGAGCTGCTAGAGGCCCTAGAAAAAAGACAAACAGCAAGATCAGAAAAAAACTGGAAAGAATCAGATCACTATAGGGATCTGATTCTTTCTCGAGGATATATCATTGAAGACACCCCTCTTGGGGCCCGTCTTAAAAAACAGAGGAAGTTATAATGGCAAGTAAAAGCCTAACAAAAGATGAGCTTTACCTAGTAAAACTACTCGGACTTGCAGAAAGACAGGGAGATCCCTACGCCGAAATCGATCGCTATGAAGTGGGTCAAGCCATGGGGCAAAATGACAAAAGTGTCGATAATATAGTACGGATGCTTGCCCAGACCAACTTCATCAAAAAAGGGGAGCATAAGGCTGTGTTCTTAACCCCGTATGGTGAGAAGTTTGTTCATACCTTAATCGAGCAGGTTAAGAGGTAGAACCGTTTACTTAAATTATCTGCTTAAGTCAACCTTGATGGTCTAAATTCAAGTTTTTTCTACTTAATAATATTCAGTTTTTTAGAAATGCATCTTACGCCGAAAAGAAAAATAGCTGTTTGGCGTAAGATGTTTGCTTATGACTATCTTAGGCTAAAAGCAAAAAGGAGATTCCGAGTAAAATAAGGGGAAATAAAACGTAATTTTGAGTAATCGTCGTGGAATTTTATTATTTGGTTGTTAAAAATATTTTATTTCAGATTATAATATTAATTTATTAAGCTTTGTGGAGGATTCAATGTCGAGTATTACAGGCTCAAGACCAGATGTTTATCGGGCTCTAGAAATAGCAAATGGGATCTTAGCTTTGAGAAGTATTGTGGTTTCTTCTGTGACGGATGAAATTAGGCCTAAAGAGCCCATTTCCCTTCAAATTACAAATTCGGAGACCGGAAAAACTCGCAACATTGGGATTACTCATGTAGTGCATCTTAAGGAACCTGATTGGGATAGCCAGCCGTTTGAAAAAATTGCAAGGACAACAGAGCAGGTAGCAAGCGCTATTATAGATAGAATTTTTTTATTTTATTTTGCAGAGGCGCAAGGTCACCATATTCATAAAAATGGGACAATTTTTGATTTTGGGCAAGTTGCTGTAGAACTTTTCGATGATGGTACATTTACCGTTAATAAAAATCTGGTGACTTATGCAGGCCATGCTATTTTACTTTCTAATTTTAAAAGCGAAGGTATTATTACATTTAGACCTTTACCAAGTGGGGATATCTGTCTTTCTGATGATAGTGATCATAGAGAGGGTAAGGGGATGTTTATCGATCCTAAGGGCGAAATTTATAGAGCTTGAAGCTGTAAGAGCATCTTATTAGATTAAAGAAAGCTAGAAAGAGGGGGTCTAAAAACCCCCTCTTTCTAGGTTGTAGGCTTAATTCTCTTCTGGTTTCATGATGGGGAAGAAGAGTACGTCTCGTATAGAATGAGCGCTTGTAAAAAGCATTACAAAACGATCTAGACCGATTCCGAGGCCACCGGTTGGAGGCATACCTTGGCAGATCGCTTCGAGGAATTCTTCATCGAGAGGATTTGCTTCGTCATCACCTGCTTCTTTTTTCTTTGCCTGGTCCTCAAGAAGAGCCCTTTGTAATACCGGATCATTGAGTTCGGTATAGGAGTTGCAAAACTCAGTACCGAGGATAAATGTTTCAAATCTCTCGACAAAGTTCTCTTGGCGAAGTATCGGATCTCTATGCAACTTGCAAAGAGGTGTCGTTTCAATCGGATGATCGATAATGTGGTGAGGCTGGATGAGGTGCTGTTCTACAAATTCTTCAAAAAGAAGAGCGATCAATATACCACGGGGAGCATCTTTGAGCTTTTTGTCTTCAACGCCTTGTTTTTTCAAAATGGTATGCATCTCTCCATTCGAAAGAAGATTGACATCGATATTTGCATACTGCTTGATACTGTCTTTCATGCTTAGTCGTTTCCAGGGAGCTTTTACATCAACGACAATTTCTTCGAGAGTATCCTCTTTTTTGTAGTTGAGCAGTGTCGTTCCATACAGCTTCATGGCGATTTCTTCAAAGAGGTTCTCAGTAAAGACCATCATGTCATTGTAGTCCCAATAAGCTGCATAAGCCTCGAGCATAGTAAATTCAGGGTTGTGTGTTTTATCGATCCCTTCATTCCTAAATACCTTGCCCATCTCGTACACTTTATTAAAGCCACCGACAATGAGTTTTTTAAGAGGTAGTTCCAGGGAGATCCGTAAGAACATATCCTGCTCAAGGGAGTTTAGGTGGGTTGTAAAGGGCCGCGCCTGCGCGCCGCCATACACATTCTGCAAAACGGGGGTTTCTACTTCCATGAAACCGACCTTTTCAAAATACTGTCGTATCATCCGGTAAATAGCTGATCTTTTTTGGAAAAGACCCATAACATCTTGGTTAGAAATCAAATCAAGCCAGCGTTTTCTGTATCTGACCCCTTTATCGGTCAGGCCACTGTGTTTGTCTGGTAGGGGAAGAAGAGTTTTGCATAGAAGGGTAACTTTTTTAGCAAAAAGGGTAAGCTCCCCTTTTTGGGTGTAAAAAAGGTTCCCCTCAATTCCGATGATATCACCGAGATCGAGCTTTTTTTCAATAAATTTAATATGGGTAAGCTCCCCCTCAGGAAGTCCATCTACTTTGGTGATGTCTCTGTTGAACATGATTTGAAGGCGGCCTGATTCATCTTGGATATGGCCGAATGCATTTTTCCCCATAGCGCGGAAAAGGACTAGGCGTCCGGAAACGGTTGTAGAGGGTGTTTTTCCTTCTGCTGCATCTTCGCTATGACCTAGCTCCTTGCCTTCATATTGCTTTACTAGCTCGGCAGATTCAGATTCTGGTGTGAATTTAGGGGGATAGGGATTTATGCCAAGGGCTTCAATCTCTAGAAGCTTTTGGGATCTATTGCGGAACTCCTCATGGGAGTGATAATCAGGTTGTATGGTCATAGGTTTTTTCTTGAGGTTATGATTGTTATAGTGTTCATTGTAGGATTTTTAGATGTTATCTGCAAGTAAAGCAAAGCTCTCTAAATGAAAATATTTTTTGTTTTTACAAGATATGTTTTAAAGGTGTAAATTTTCTTCTCAAAACTTATTTTGGAGAGTTTATGACACAACCAATTGGACGAGGTGATCAAAGGGATTTTCTTTCTTTTAGTATCCGAGCTTTAACTGAATCTTCTCAAGTAGCAAGGGCTGCAAAAGAAGTTTTTGCGGGAAATAAGGCTCCATGTGCACTGCAGCGGGTTTATCGGCAAAGGTATGATGAGCTCCGAGCAGAATTTAAAATTATAGATGCTGCAAGTGTATCGGATTATGATTTTGGATCGCGTGGTACCTTAAGAGAAATGAAGGCGGCATTAAGCAGTATGTATCTACCTTGTTCCCAAAAATAGGCTACACAGCTTTTAGCATATCGTAAAAGAGATCACTTCGTTTTTTCAGGTGAGGGGATTTTATCTAGTGAAATGTTTATCTCTAGAACATTTAGGTAAGGTGTCTCTGTAAATAAAAAGCTGTATTTATGCTCCTGGATGAGGAGTCTTACACGTTCTTCTGATATACTCCGAGATTTAGCAATTCTGGGGGCTTGGAGCAAAGCATTTGCAATGCTGATATGAGGGTCAAGGCCACTTGCGGAGCTCAGTACTGCATCTGAGGGAAGGGATTCCATCGGAGCAAGACCATTGAGGAATCTATATTCCGTGCTTCGCTTTTCAACGGTTTTAAAAAAATCTTCCGATGTGGGTCCTAAAAAACTTCCACTCGAATCTGAAGGGTCGTATCCCTTTATCCCTGCATAAGAAGGTCTTGGATGAAAGTACTTATCTTGAGTGAAATTTTGGCCGATCAGTGTTGATCCAATGATCTGACCCTCCGGATTTTTTATGAGGCTACCTCTGGCTTCTTCAGGAAAAAAAGCAAAGCCAATACCTCTGATTACAAGGGGATAGAGTAAGCCAAAGATCACGGTAAATAAAGTCAGCATTAGAAAGGAAGTGATCAGAGTTTTCTTTGCAAATTGGTTCATCCTAATTAACGGCCTGTAGGCCCCACTCTTTATGTCGGGGATGGAATTCCGCTCCTCTATTTTGTTGTAACGTAAAGAGTATTACCTGAGCACCATTTTTCTTTGCGACAATCCAATTAGATATAAGATTCTAGCTAAACAAGTACTTGATAATTTTTGTCTGAGGAATATGACAATTTTTTTAATGGCATTAAACTTTTTTTCGTGAAAATTATGGATCCGTAACGGTTGTTGGTCTTTCTGTATTGTTTAATTAAATTATTGTAAAATAACAAATGTCATTGTACTATATTGTAATTCAATAACTTATTCATTAATTTTTTTAATTTAGGCGGGTCATGACTTCTTGTTTAACAATCGGCGATACAAATATTTCTAATAAGTACTTAGAAAGTATTTCCGGCAGGGAAATTTTACATAATGGGCGTAGGGTAACGTATATTTCTAATCGTTCTTCATCCTCTTCTTTTACCTTAATGAACGTTATGAAAGTAGCTTTGCTAGTTTTCTCGGTTTTTACCGTCACTACAGCACAAAATTGGGATTGCCCTACTCCTCAGGGATCATATTTGGATAGTTGCGATCGTCCAGTTGGGAAGGCGTATCGATCGACTGATCCAATTTTAGCCGATCTTAAATTGTGTAGCTACGAACTATCATGTAATACAGTAAAAGGTGGGGGTAGGAATCGAAGAACTTCACTCAAGGTATTACCAAGGGAAGATCTTGCTTGTGCGAAAAATTGGGAAAATTGTAACGGATTTCTTATTGGGCGTGAAGATGGTAAAAGTTTGTGCCAAGATAGCGCAAGTATTAAACGACAATTGATTGAGCATGGTCTTTTTAATCCAAGAGATGAGTTGTAATTTTATAAGGCCTCCAAATGACTACAAGAGATAGTAGCTTCTAACTCTTTGAATCCCTGGCTTATTATTCCAAAGAGCTAGGGCTATTTTCTTCCTTTTTCTCTAGGCATTTCCCGCTTTTAATACGTGTTTCAAATATTCAAGTTTTCCATATCAGCCAACTGCCAAAGTTAATAGGGTATCGATACACTTTATGCCAACTAAGGGTGCGAGGATCCCTCCCCCCCCGTAGACCAGAAGATTGCGATTAAAGATATGTATAGTAGAAGTTGGAACGAGTTTCACTCCTCTATAAGCAAGTGGCATCAGAAATCCCAAGATGAGGGTGTTAAAGATGACAGTGCTAATGATTGCATGCTCGGGTGAGGATAGTTGTAGTATATTAAAAGGTGAAAGCAGAGGAAATTTTTCTGTTAAAATGGCTGGTAAGATAATAAAATATTTGGCGATGTCGCTTCCTAGACTAAATGTCGTTAGCGCGCCCTTGCTGATTTGCATTTGCTTACCAATCTGAACGATGTCATAGAGCTTAGAGGGATTAGAATCTAAATCGATCATAGTAGCTACCTGCTGAGCGGCCAGATGTCCGTCATGCATGGCAACAGATAGGTCTGCTTGTTTTAAGGCTAGTGCATCATTCATCCCATCGCCTATCATGCCTACGACGAACCCCTGGTCTTGCCTGTCTTTTACGATTTGTAGCTTTTCTTCAGCAGTTATATTAGCAATCACTTCATCGATGTCTGACTCTCCTGCAATAGCTCGTGCTGTAATTGCATTATCTCCCGTTACTAAAAGGGTGCTAACTTTTAATTTTCGAAGGGCCGCAAACTTTTCAGACAGACCTGATTTAATCTGGTCTTTTAAAAAAATCACACCGAGGATCTTGGTATTTGAGGCTACAAGAAGAGGGGATCCCCCTCTTTCGCAAATCCTTTGTACGAAGTAGGAAATATCTTCCGGCAGACTTTGACCTAAAAAAGAAAGAACACAATCAACGCCTCCCTTACGGATTTGTTTATTGCCTAAATCTACTCCGCTAAGTTTAGTTTCTGGGTTAAAGGGGACATACTTAGCATCATGTAGAATAGTATCGTTTGCTACAGAGGAGTTTTTGTTCAGCCACTCTAAGATGCTTTTTCCTTCATTTGTTAGATCTTCAATGCAGCTGTAGTAACATGCTGTGTGGAATTCGCTCTCAGGTACACCAATAGCTGGCATAAGCTGATAGGCAACTTTATTCCCAGAGGTGAGGGTTCCTGTTTTATCGAAGATAAGAACGTCAATATTGCCTGCAATCTCGAGAGCCTGGTGATTTGCACAAAGAATATTGTGCTTAAAGAGCCGGCTGATACCTGCCGAACTTATAGAGCTTAATAGGCCGGCTATAGTTGTAGGGATAAGACAAATAAAAAAGGCTACTTGGTTGATCAGGGAAATATGTAGATCGTAATAAAATCCAAAGAATTGAAAGGTAATAATGACGAAAAGGAAAATAGCAGTAAGGGAAGAGAGAAGAAGAGAGAGGCTTTTTTCACTTTGTGATTTTTTTTTGGCGCCTCCATAAGCTAGAGATAAAAGCTTATCTAGGTAGCTATGGCCGGGACTTTGACTTACACGGATGAGGATCTCCTCTGAGAGGACTTTGCTTCCGGCTGTTACGGTGTCATGTTCTTTACAGGACCTAAAAATAGGATGGGTTTCTCCTGTTAAGGCGGATTCATCAATCGATGCAGAGCCTTTTATAATCTGACCATCGGCCGGAATAAATTCCCGAGCGCGAACCCTGCATAGATCATTTTTTTGAAGCTCTAAATGGCATACACTTTTAAAGGAACCATCTTTCTCCTTTCTATAGGCCATAATTTTTGAGCGTGTCTTTTTAACAGCTTCTGTTAAGCAAGCATTTTGGAATTCGGCCAGGGTCTCTGCTATATTTGAAATAAGTACGGTGAGCCATAGCCAAAAGGTGATCTGCCATCCTAGTACATGATCGCTCCGAGTAAAATAGAGCGCTTCCAGTGTTGTGATAATAGCGCCCATTTCGGTTATGAAAATAAGGGGATTATGAAATAAGGTCAGGGGGTTGCATTTTATTAAGGAGCGTATGAGCACTTTAAAGAGTGGAGGGTTATAAGATGTTATAAGCTTGGTATTCATATCAAAATAAAACCCCTTCCTGACTGAATATATGTTCTAAGACAGGCCCCATGATAACAGATGGTAGGTAGGTAAGAGCTCCAAGTGTCAGAAGGATGCCTATTAATAGGATAATAAAAGGAATACCCGATAAGGGGAGGGATGATCCGTTTGAGATGTGTTTTTTTTTCCTATTCAGTGAATCAGCAAGGGCCATGACAGGGATCATCGGACCGAACCGGCCGATGAGCATCACAACGCTTGTGACCCAATTATACCCCGTAGTGCTCGCAGAACTTCCTAGAAAAGAGCTGCCGTTATTTCCCACGGCACTGCAAAAAGTATACAGCACCTCAGTAAATCCATGGGGGCCGTTATTAAGAATCGCTTCTTTTCCCCAGGGGCTAATTATAGCCCATGCGGCAGCTCCTAGTGTTGTAAAAAGACAGATACATACAGCACTCATCATCATTTTAATGTCAAAACTTTCAATTTTTTTTCCAAAATATTCTGGTGTTTTTCCAGCAATAAGACCTGCCAGGTAAACGGCAATAAGGATTAGTATGATGATTTTATAGATCCCTGATCCGATACCTCCAAAAATCGTTTCTCCGAGCTCGATATTGATAAGTGGTATCATTCCCCCAAGAGGGGAATAGGAATCGATATTGGAGCATACTCCACCATTTGTAGAGGCACTGGAAGCTCCTGTATAAAGAGAGGTGCTTAAAATGCTAAAACGGAGCTCCTTTCCTTCCATATTACCCTGAGAGCTATCAATTGCAAGCGGGGCAAGGACGGGGTTGCCCGCCGATTCAAACGTAGTAATGCATAATATACCTACTAGTAAAATACAGCCAAGGACTGCAAAAATACTGCGGGCATGTTTTTTGTGATCTATACTCTTTCCAAAATAAGTTATTTGGGCAAAAGGGAGGATCAGCATAAAAAATATCTGTAGATAATTTGAAAAGGGGGTAGGATTTTCAAACGGGTGAGCGGAGTTGGTATTTGTATAGCCCGAGCCGTTGGTACCTAACACCTTTATCGCTTCTTGGGAGGCAATGGGCCCTTGAACAATAAGCTCGCTATTTCCTTCCATTGTCGTGATTTTGGTATATCCCGTAAAATTTTGAGGAGTGCCTTGGGCCACAAAAAGGACACTTAAAATAAGAGCTAATGGCAAAAATATGTAGTAGCTAACCCGTATAAAATCGACCCAGAAATTACCTAAGATTCCACCCCCTTTAGAAGCTATAGATCTAACAAGGGCTGCCGCTATACACAATCCAATGGCAGGAGAGATAAAATTTTGTACTGTTAGTGCTGTCATTTGAGAAAAGGCGCTAAGGGTAGTTTCAGGGGCGTAGTTTTGCAGGTTTGTATTTGTCACAAAGCTTATGGCGATATTCAAAGCTAAAGAAAAAGGTAAAGCTGCAAAATTTTGCGGGTTAAATGGCAGATAGCCTTGAGAAAGAAGTATCACCAGGACAAAGACTATACCAAGTAAACTTAGAAGTAGACTAGATGCTAGATACTGCTTCCAGTTATGAGTCTCTTTTGTATCTATACGGGCTATTTTATAGGTAAGTTTTTCTAATGGGCTAATAACAGAGGACAGAAAAGGTTTTTTGCCCTCTGTTAGGGCGTTATAGAGATGAATGCCGAGATATTTTGCTGTAATAAGAAGAGGCACAAAAAAAATAAGGAGCTGAAGGAAGCTTAAATAATGCATTCTGCCTCATTTTTTCGTGCTACTTTTTTTGGATTAGGAGTTTTTCGCCGGGCTTAATATCTTTTAAAGCTGTAAGAACAATGTAGAGTCCACTCGGACCCTTTTTCTTGTAGAGAGTCGCTTTAATATTGCCCTTAGGCGCTGAGGGGATCAGTCTTGTGAAGTTAGAAGCCTCTTTTTGGTTGAGATACAGATGTTTGCCTTTGCATTCGAGCCCGGAGTCTACCATATCAGAAGCTAGATGGTTTACAAGGCACCACTTGCCTCCAATGACTCCTATAAAGCCTCCCTTCTTGATTTTTTTGCCATTGCGGCCGAGATATACTTCCCACTTAAAAGGGGAGGTGCATTCTTTCAGTTCAAAGTTTAAAGGTAGCCCCCTTTCTAAGATGTCATCTTCAAAAATATCGATCTTTTTTTCCAGGGATTTGGTGACAAAGCGGATCCTTTTTTTAGAAAGATAGGATCTAAAGGTTCGCTCGAGATCTCCTGTTTCGAGCTCTAAGCCAGAGCGCATTGCTTTTAACAGAGACTCTTCTTCAAAGGGGTGACCGAGAACGATCTTAGGATTTTTTATTACATGCCCATCTTTGCCAAGCTTGTAGCTACGTGGGGTAACTGGTTCTGGAATGATCGGAAGAACGGCCCAATACTGACCACCGTAGTTGGAGAGAAGCTGCTCACCGGGACAGATTTTTTTAGCGGTAAAAAGACAAACTTCAATGGTTCCATCGGGAAGTGTTCTTGTAAAGGCTTCGATGTTATTCTTCACTGAGCTGTGGTTGATATAGCGAGTAAAATTCCCTTTCGCAGCAGCATTGGTTTGTATAGAGTATTCTTCTTTAACAGTTATATTTTTTCCTTGAGAGCGTATTAAGGGAAGATGCTTTTTTTTAATTTTTAATCCTGTTGCAACATCATACGCATAGTGGTTGTTTTTCGTTTCTGTAGATAAAACAAGTTCATATTCACCTGTATATATACCAATGAATGTTCCCGCTTTCAAGGCTTTAGCTGTCGGTTTGAGAAATACGCCCGTTTCTATGTAGTGGTTGACTTCTGCTATCTCTAGGAAGGGGGGGAGGCCATGTTGGGTCAGATTTTTTTGGTACGTCTCAACTTTTTTAAGCATAGCTTTGGAAAGAGGGGAAGCTTCGCTTCTTGGCTGCTTTTTAGCAAAAGCTTTTAGAAGTAAGATAACTTCTTTCGGTGCTGTTGAAAATGGGAGGTTAAATTTTTGCAGTAGCTTATCCATCGTACACCACGTTGTTGTTTTTCTTCATATTAAGAACGTGGCAATAATTGAAAAGAAATAATTTCAATTATTTGATTTTTTTCAGCTTTAGCCAGGTGACTGTCATGATGAGAAGAAGGAAAATAAATGCTAGGGGAAGGATGATTGCTGACTGCGGATAAATCCACTGGGCAAAAAATACTCCGCAAAGAGCCAGGCTTAAGTTGATAAAATTAAGCATAGCAGAGCCATTGGATTTGTCTTTAGAGCTCGATAGCCCAAATCCGGATGCATTAGAAAAAATAAGAGCTTCTGCAATGTATAAAAATGTAATCGGAAGAAAGAGCGTAACCCAGTTAATCATCCCTGATACAAAAGTGATAAGCATGACTGCAGCGGCTGCCATCGATCCAGCGATGCCCATCGTTAATAGTTTGCTAAACGAAAATTTACCCGCCAAATACATCGCAAGTAAAGATCCTGAGATCATGCCGATGGCAGGGATGAGATTGAAATTTCCAAAATCCTGAGGAGACATGCCAAGTGTAACGATACCGATAAAGGGAGCCTTGGAGGCAAATAGATAGACGATGGCAGAGCCACATCCCATAAGAACTGCTGAAAAAACAAGTTTCTTATTTTTGCATGTGGCTTTATATCCTTGGATGATGCGAAGGGGATGCAAGTAAGAGGTGTCGAGTGTTTTGGCTGTTTCTTTAAGGACTAAGGAGAATAAGAGCATAACCACACTAAAAATAGCTAAGAAGTAAAAGCAGCTCTGCCAGCCCCAAAAATGGGTCAGCCAGCCACCGATGGCCACGGCCACGCCGGGAAGCACTGCAAAAGCGATGAGGAGCTGAGATATTTTTTTCGTGGCTTCAGTTTGCTCATAAAGATCAGCGATCATGGTAAAGCTGATTTTCAGTCCAACACAGGCCCCTAGTGCTTGAATAAGTCTACCTGTAAGGAGCAGTCCAAAGCTCGCTGCATGGTAAGAAAAAGCGCAGAGTAAAGAGCCTAACATAGCAACACTCAGACCTATTAAAAGAGCTTTTTTTCTACCAATGCCATTGGCAAGGGGCCCATAGGGCAACTGCCCAAAGGCATAGCCAAGGAGGTAGATGGTAATTGTGAGCTGCGCCTCAGCCACTGTAATATCGAAGTAGGATTGAATAAGGGGAAGAGCCGGGGTGAAAAGTACAGCGCCAACCGATCCAAAACAGACTAGCAAGAATAGGAGAAGAAAGGGAGGTTTTGTGCAGGTGGTGGTTGTGCTCATAAGATTTCCGATGTGAAAAGCAGTAGTACTAAAGGGACCTTATTATATGAAACAAGGTATTTTGTACATCGTTAAAAAGATTAAGCTATACAGGAACATCTGAGATCTGGCATCAAGAAATTATTTTGATCTTTCTTGTTTGGGTGTCCCCTTAGGGAGCTCTTCCTTAGTATTTCTTGCAGAGAAAATACTCTAAAGGTCATGAAATCTAGAAATACCAGGGTAAAAGTATGATCCGCAAAAGTTCCTATATAGATAAGATGCTTGGCTTAGTTCTTCTTACAGCTCCGATTTTTATAGAGGGAGCTATATATACCTGGACTTCCACAAGCTCTTCCGATCTTAATACAGCGGGAAATTGGATCCCTTCAGGCCCACCAGGAACTAGTGATGATGCTGAATTTAACAGTACACTCCCGGGTGTTGTTACATCGCCTGCCGCGCTTACTGGAGTTGGTTTTTCTGTATCGACAATCGATTTTACAAACACAGCAGATGTTTTTTTCTTTGATATTCCTAATGGAACCCTGACTTTTAACGGAGGGGGTATAGGAGCCGCCATCCCAGGAAGTCAGACAAATGCGACCTTCACTGTTAGCAACATTGACAATCTTAGTCCTTTAACAGACCAAATACTCTTTAGTGGTAACCCTAGCACTTCAGGGAGCTCAATACTTGTGGCTTCAAATAGTGGGACTACAACTGGCAGCACGGGTCCTTCAGCTCAGATAAGCCTCGTGACCTATCAAATTCATTCCCCTAATTTTTTCACGGTAAGAGATGGAGCAAGTTTTACGGCAACGAATTCCGGAACCAATCACTTTGGTATTTCTAGCTTGCAAGTAGGCTATATTAATAATACTCAAATATTTTTTGCCAATGTGTTTAACGGATCGAATGTCGATGATATCAATTTAACTCTTTCGAACAGTGGGGTAAATAGCGGAAATGGAGATACTAACGCTATCGGATATTTCGGGAATCCTCAACTCAATGTCCAGCAAAACTTTTTCGCTGGCAATAACCTAAATATCACCGTTTCAAACACCGGAGAAGAAGATAGTACAGGGGTAGGTGGTGACAAAGTAGGATACGTTGGAGATTATCAAATCGAATTAGATAGTGGATTTACTGTGCAAAATAACGCTAGCATCCTTATGTCTAACATAGGAACTATTACTAGTAATGTCACAGGCACGGGTAACCAAATAGGACTTAATACAGATGGTCAGCTTTATGTAGGAGGATCTCTTTTTGCGGGTAATGATTTGACACTGAGTGCGAGCAACATGGGAACTAATAATGGCTCTGGTGCCGACGTTTCTAATCCGAATTTTGCCGGTGTTATTCAAGGGGCGCAGCATTACATTGCAGGATCATTTACTTCTGGAACCAACTTGCAACTTAGCGCTTCTAATATCGGAACCAATAACGGAGCCGGATCGAACAACCTAACAGGAGAAATTCAAAATGTGCAGCTGTCTGTTGGTGGGGCCTTTAGAACAGGATCTGGTGCCAATATCACAGCATCGAATATAGGGACTAATGACGTAAACTCCTCGGGCAATACAAATCAAGTTGGTCTTGTAGCTGGTCAAGCTATTTTTGGTGGAGATTTTACCTCTGGTGCAAACACAAATATTGCCTGCAGCAATATAGGAACAGATAATGGATCTGGCAATTCCAATCTGGCAGGGTATATCCAGGGTCAGCAATTCTATGTACAAGGAGTCTTTTCTTCTGGCGCAAATACCATAATGAACATAGAAAATATCGGTACATTTACAAATAACGGCACGGGAAGTAACAACATCGGATATGTAGTCGCAGACCAAGTAACTTTAAGATCAACGGCAACGTTTGGGGATAATGCGCAGATTACCATTATTAATAGTGGAACATCGAGTGCTATCGGAAGCAATAGTAGTAACCTCATTGGAGTTATTGCTAGTAATAACCAAATTACGACAAATGGCTTTCTAGCCGGTAATGATCTAGATTTTAGTGTAATTAACACGGGAAATGATGGGAGTTCTGGGACACAAAATACGACCGGCCAGGTTTCTTACCAGTGCAGTCACAATGGATCATTTATCACTGGTGATAATGCTAGGGTCTCCGTAATAAATACGGGTACGATAAATGGTACAGCAACTACACATACAGTCGGAAGCAATTCTAGTGGGCAGTTTACTGTCGGTGGTAACTTTCAAGCAGGGAATGCTTTAAGTCTTAGCGCAGTAAACATCGGAATAGACAATACCACAGGCTCTGTAAGTAATAGTATAGCAACGAATTTTGGTCAGCAAATTCTTGTTGACGGAACATTTAGCGTGGGCGATGATGCCGTGATAACCGCTCTAAATAAAGGAATTAACTTAAACCTCACCGGTACAGGAACGACAGGTGTTTTGTCTGGCCAAGATCAATTTCAATGTCAAGGCGCTTTCCAGGCAGGTAAAAATTTATTGCTTACAGTAACAAATAGCGCAGAAGGTGGAGCTAATGTTACCACAGGAAACGTCGGATCTTGTCAAAATCAACTTAATTTTCTTGATGTCGTTACCCTTGATAATGGTTCGGTGATTTCCGCTGCAAATGAAGGCTTTGGAACAGTCACTGCCAATCAAATTGTACTAGCAAATGGATTTGCGGTTACTAGTGGAAGCGCCACGATCCAAGCAAGCAACTCCTCAGCTGGAACAGTTACAGGGTTCGGTATCTATATTACAGGAACAGCTTCTGGCGGTGATGTAAATATAGGATTAACTAACACCTCTCTTAACGTAACAAGCACAGCAACGAGCTTTACAGTAGGATCTCTAAATGGGGATGCAACGAGTAGCGTACAATCCAATATCCCTCTGATAATCGATGTGGATGCAGGAGTTTCCTCGGTATTTGCTGGAGCTATCCAAGACTACCCTTCAGTTGTTTCTACTTTGGTTAAAACAGGCCTCGGCAGCCAAACACTATCCGGCACAAGTACCTATTCTGGTGTAACAACTGTTAACGGAGGAAGTCTTGTTCTGAATGGAGCTCTTGGTGCCGGGGGGGTGAGTGTGAGCGCCGGTGGAACTGTCATGGGAAATGGGGCCATCGACGGGCCTGTAACAGTCGATGGAACGATTTCTCCGGGAAATAGTATAGGAACTCTCCAGGTAGCAAGCTACGTGCAAAATACAGGTAGCTTTTATGATGTGGAAGTTAATGGATCTGGACAGAGTGACCTTATAGATGTAACAGGCTCGGCTACAATCAACGGAGGTACTGTTGTTGCAAGCACCGCCGATGGCACTTATAAATTTCAAACTCCCTACACCATTTTACAAGCAGGAACTAGCATAAGTGGAACCTATTCAGGAGCGACAGCTGCCTCTACTATGATTGCCCCACTTGTGACCTATGATGCGCAGCACGTGTACCTAACCCTGGAAACAAACATTGTAAGCGCGGCTAATACCTTTAATGAGCTGGCTGTCGCAAAGCAGCTAGACGGCATTACAAATCCCACAGCTCTTCAAAACACCCTTCTTAGTGAGATTGCAAGTCTATCGGCTGCAGAAGGTACAACCGCTCTAGATAGTATTTCAGGATGGCAATATACGAATCAAACCCTCATGGCAGCAAGTGTTAATGCACAGTTCCTCACAAGGCTGTACGACCCTATCCGCTGTATCGTCACCTCGGATATAAAATGCTGCTGCTGCTCTCCTTGCTCAGAAACTCAGCAGTGTTGCGATGACTATACCGTTTGGTCAGAGGTGGGAGGATCGATCTCTCGGATCAATGGGGATGGTAATGCTCATACTTTTAGAGTCAAAGGGTGGGAAGCGACCGCCGGTATTCAAAAAACATTTTTATGCGATTGGACAATCGGTTTAGCTGGTTCATTTGAGCATGATCTTATCAAATATAAACATCAGGGCGGTTCAGGACAAAGTAACACCTGGCTTGGAGGTCTTTATGCCCTTTATAGACCGTCCCGTTTTTATACGTTAGTAGACTTTGCGTATGGGTATAGCTTTAATGATATGAACCGCTCTATCCATGTAGGATCGTTGCACTATAAAGGAAAAGGCAATCCCAACGTATCTCAGTTTACTTTCTACGGGGAGTGTGGCGCGGACTGGAGAATAATGGCCGTTTTACTTCAGCCTTTTGTGGGAATTGAGTCAGGATCCTACTGGCGCAAGGGAGTCACTGAGAAGGATGCAGGTGGCTGGGCTCTTCAAGTAAATAAGAAAAGTGATTCTCTTGCTGCTTCAAGGGTTGGAGTTCATTTAACTGCTGGCAAGCTTTCTGGGAAAGTAGGCTCTGCAAGCCTTGATCTTTCCTGGAATAAGCGCCTAACTGGAAAAAACACCACTGTTACTGAGGAATTTGTCAATTTCGGTGAAGATTTTAAGGTTAAAGGTGTTCACCTCAATAGCAACAGTTTTTATTATGCACTAACCCTTGCCCGATGCATTAATAAAAACTGGAAAATCCAGGTCAAAGGAGAGGGTAATGTATACAACCACGGCTACCAATTCGATGGTTTAGCAGGCGTTGAGTATAGCTGGTAATACTAAGCTCTCTATTTATAGAGAGCTTTTTAGTCATTGTCATATTGAGATTTAATCTCTTTGATGACAGACGGATCAGATAAGGTTGTCGTATCACCAACTACCTTTCCTTCTGCGATATCACGAAGTAGCCGGCGCATGATTTTACCACTTCGTGTTTTAGGAAGGTCACAAATGAAGATGATTTTTTCAGGTCTAGCGAGGGCTCCAATTTTTTTAGCCACATGCTTCTTTAATAGGTCTTCCAGAGTATCATCTAGTATGCTTTGTTCTTTTAACGTCACAAATGCCGCGATAGCTTGTCCTTTGATTGGATCGGATATGGCAATAGCTGCAGCTTCTGCAACGGATGAGTAGTCGACAAGAGCGCTTTCTATTTCCATAGTGCCTAAGCGATGACCCGATACGTTGATTACATCATCCACCCGTCCCATGAGCCAATAGTCTCCATCAGGGTCCTGCTTTGCTCCATCGGCTGTAAAGTAATACTTGCCGTCCCATTTACTCCAATAGGTCTCTTCATATCTTTTAGGGTCTTTATAAATCCCTCGAAGCATAGAAGGCCAAGGTGAGGTAATTGCTAAATATCCTGAAGTTGCTTTTTCTCCGGAGTCGTTTAAAATAGCGACTTCAATTCCAGGCAGGGGTCTTGCTGCGCTGCCAGGTTTTAGGGGAGTAAGCCCAGGAATGGGCGCTACCATAATACTACCTGTTTCTGTTTGCCACCAGGTGTCAACGATAGGGCATTTTTCCTCTCCGATGTGTTTATAATACCACATCCAAGCTTCGGGGTTGATAGGCTCTCCGACAGAACCAAGAAGACGGAGGGAAGAAAGGTCATGCTTTCCGGGCCACTCCTGCCCCCACTTCATAAAGGTGCGGATAGCTGTCGGTGCTGTGTATAGTGTAGTAACTCCGTATTTTTCGATGAGCTCCCAATATCTACCTCGAGTGGGGAAGTCTGGAGCTCCTTCATAAATAAGTTGAGTCATCCCATTGGATAGAGGTCCATAGATAACATAGCTATGGCCTGTGATCCAGCCAATATCTGCTGTGCACCAGTATACATCACTTTGTTTGATATCGAATACGATACGTGTTGTCATGGTAGCTCCTACCATGTAACCACCTGTTGTATGAACAATACCTTTAGGCTTGCCTGTAGTTCCCGATGTATAAAGAATGAAAAGAACATCTTCCGCATCCATAGGCTCTATCGGGCAGAGGGGAGATGCTTTTTCCATCAGTTCGTGGTACCAGAGGTCTCTTCCTTGCTGCATAGCGATGGATTGTTTTATTCTTTGAATAACGACTACATTTTTAATCGAGGGACAATCTTTTACCGCAATGTCTGTAGCATCTTTAAGGGAGATAATTTTGCCCTTACGAAAGCTTCCGTCGGCTGTGATTACAAGATTTGCCTCTGCATCGAGAATACGGTCTTTTAAAGACTCAGAAGAAAAACCACCAAACACCACCGTATGTATAGCTCCAATGCGCGCGCAGCTCAGCATAGCCACTACCGCTTCTGGAATCATAGGTAGGTAGATCGCTACGCGATCCCCTTTTTGGATTCTAAGGGATTTAAGCGCGTTGCTGAATTTTTGCACTTCTATGTAGAGCTCTTCATAAGTAAAGCTTCGGGTCTCTCCCTCTTCTCCTTCCCAGAAAAGAGCCGTCTTATGACGTGTTTCTGTATTCATATGACGATCTAGACAATTATAGCAGGCGTTAAGCTCTCCTCCAACAAACCATTTTGCATAAGGGGGGGTCCAATTGAGTAGTTTTTCCCAAGGCTTTATCCAATCTATGCAAGATGCCTCTTTTTCCCAAAAGGCGAGTCTATCTTCCTTTGCTTCGTCGTATAATCCAGGTATTTGGATGTTGGCGTTTTCTTTGAAGGAATCTGAAGGATGGAAAATTTGCCCCTCTTCAAAAAGAGAAGAGGATATTTCTTTTTTTTGATCCAAAGAGCAAGCGGATACCATCTAGTAACTCCAGATATAAATTATAAGAATTAGAGCGTTAAGAAAAAAACTCTACGCAGTATAACAAATTTTGGTTATTTGTCATTTGCGAAGAATGGATCTATCCTTTCATGTATCTTTAAAACTTTTCAGTTTTGCTTGGATCAGTCTATTCACTTCTTCAGCGCGTTTTTGAACAGCTGCATAGATAGCTCTATCGGATCCGGAAGCTTCACTAAGAACTGCTTTACAAGGCATTGGTAGAATATCACAAGCTCGAGAAAAAGTCATCTCTGCTGCTCTAAGATTATTTTCTAATAATCTTAGAGCATCGGTAAAAAGCCTCTGAGCTCTATCTGCTAAATTGTGTAAAGATCCTTCAACTGATTCTGGAAAATGAAATCCTATCCTAGGAACTGGTGTGCTTGGGTGCCTTCGTTCTAGGAGTGTTTGAGGCATTGAGGTGTTGATCGATAGAGTTGCCATAGCTCGAGTTTCCTAATGTTAAAAAGGTGATGGGCAAAGAGAATAAGGGATCGCTTGAGTTTTTTCAAAAGAAAGAAAATTTTGAAGTGCCTTAAGATTTTTTATCTGTACTCTGTTTCTTTAGGTAAGAAGGGGGCATCTGAAGGGCAAGCCAAACGTACAAAATGGAAAATAAGTGGTTTTTTTTGTGCCAGGGCTGTCGGATCATAGGGTCTACTCGCCTCTACCCCAAAATGCTCTTGAAAACAGCGTGTAACGGCTTCTTTATAATTAGGTAGATCAGCTGTGCAAGATCGATGTTCGATTATAGAGGCATAATAGTCCCTAATCTTAGGATCCTCAGGCCATAGTGAGATCTCTTTTTCGAATCCTTTTAGGATCGAATCTCTTGGCAGATAGGGGTTTTTTGATATTGAGAAAGGCATTTTAACTAGGACCCTCTCTTCATGAGAGGGGAGGACTACACATTCTAATGAAGGGAAATGGCCTCTAAAAAGTGACTCGAGGTTTGCAGGAACAAAAGCTTTCACAAAAGCGCTTGGGTGAATTATATCGAAATGACCAAGTTCAATGACTAATCCTTCACTTTCTATTAAATTTGAATCATCAACATGAGAGGAAAGTCCCTCTGGAAAAATAGAGTCATAATCTATCTGAAATAAGACTGAACTAGCAAAGATCGAGGATATTTTTTGTGCAAAAACAGCATTGTCATTTTCAAAAAACACCCAGTTTCGAGAAGTGGCTTGTGTTTTAGGTCTTTCTGCTACAACAGGAAATAACCCCTTAAATGGACTGTGTAATAAGTCATCAATCAATCTTGCTATGAAGTTAGTATCTTCATGCGAACAGGTTGGAGGGGTTATAACATTACAGCAAATACCGCAGGAGCTTGGTTCATAGGAATCCAAAACATCTGCAGATTTAATGCTCGGTAATGTATGGGCTCTGGAAGAGAGTAACCCATCTCTACTGATCCCTGCAAGGAGGCTGCTATTGAATTCAACCGCTCTACTCATAGCAATAGATGCTGGTAGGGTGCCCGGATCTCTAGGAAATGCTGTCAGGGAGGCCATGATATATTCCTTATTTATCTGTTGGTTTTACTTGCGTTTTGCGAGC